>ENA-ORXR01003475-ORXR01003475.1-marine-metagenome-genome-assembly--contig:-NODE-3475-length-14098-cov-4.467513_pt1 | contig 14098 bp, 15 predicted proteins | sample MGYA00237866_ERZ511479 | MGnify/ENA metagenome assembly ERZ511479 | reverse complement strand
GACTTACTAATTAAACAACTCCTTTCTATTAATTAAAACCAAACGCACGGAGAAAAACGCTATGGCTACTATTGGAAAATTCAAACCGACTGCAACGGGCTTTGAGGGTACGATTGCAACATTGATGACAAACAAAAAGGTTCGCTTCGTGGCGAATGAAAAGAAGAAGACGGAGAACAGCCCCGACTACTTTGTAAAGTCTGGGCGCTGCGACCTAGGCGTGGCTTGGAATGATGACACGGTACCAGACGATGATACTGCGCCTTTGGAGTATATCAGCGTGAAGCTCGACGGCCCTGAAATGACAAAGCCGATCAATGCGGCGTTGTTTCACCGAGAAGATGGTGCTGACCTCGTTTGGTCTCGTCCAAAATCTAACACATAATAAAACTTAAAAATGAGCGCGCATTAAGATGCGCACCCATTCTGTTATGTCGAATTTGCCAACCAGGGAAAGAGAATTAGAAGGCTGCCTTGCGGTCGTCGCGTGCGTGATTGACCACCACGGCGAAGACTATTGGCCAGTCTATAAACTTTTTAAGGAAAAGCTAGAAAGGCTTCGGTCACGCCGGAGAAGGTTGAACAAAACACTCAGCCATATTCCATCATTTCAAAAGGCTAGCGCGTCACAGGACGTTCATTGAGCAATACTTTTGAAAATAAAATGTGTTTCCTTACTGTCCTTATTTGACCATTGAGAATACTCAACAAATTGTATCTATAATCGAAGGTTAATGCAACTTAATGGACAATTATGCAATTTTATGTTACTCAGGCAATCCATAGAATTTCCTATCGACCTAATAACTGGGAATAGGCAGATTTAACTGGGGCGCAAAATGAACAAAACCAATATACCCGATTCCAGCACAATAGACGGTTGCGAATTTATATCTGAACACAATCATGGTAATGATTATTTTAATAATCGGGCCATGCATCACTTTCTCAATGACCCTAAGGCTAAATTTATTCTCACAACCTATGGAGATGTATTGAATGCCAATCACATGGCATCGACAATATTATATGGAGGCATGTTGAAACGCTTACCCTGCGGAAAATTAAGTTATGGCTCGGCTGAGATAAATATGAAGGTTGATAAAATACTTGCAAAAATCAGGCAGAAGCGTGCGACTCATCAGCGACTTTTGAAACGGCAGATGGACGAAGACTGGGCCGTCCTTGAATTTTCAGTTGGAGAATTTAATAAAAATAAAGAGGTTCTCTTGACGGTGAGCCAACGTAATTTCTGCTCTGATGTAGCCTTGGAGGCCTTGTCACAAGCTTTTGGATTCACAATCACAGAGTCCAATGTTGTTCGCCAGATGTCACTAGCCCATTGCCCAAAGGAAATTGCTACAAATATGGATATATCAACTAATACAGTTCGAGCGCATTTGCGTTCAATATATGCTAAAACAGGAATGCGTGGATATAATTGTACCTTAAGGCTAATTCAGCAATTGATTGCCTGATTTCTTTACACTTTTATTTTTGAATTACAGTGAGAAATGGAATGTTTTGGCATGCCATCTTTTTGAGTTTTGAAAATTTACTCATCAATTTTGACTATTCATCCCATTTAGTAAGATTGATTGATGATATCAATTACTCATTCGAATTATTCGCTCTGACGATGACTTAAATCTTAATAAATGGTTAATCGACAGTCGGGGCGGACATGAGGTTTGACCCAATCGGGGCGCTTCTCCGATTTTTCATCTATTGCTTTTCTGGAGATTATTATGAAAAAGCTTATTCTTGCAGCTGCACCAGCTGTTCTTCTCGCCGCTACTGCGGTACCTGCCAATGCTGGCAACACTCACCTTTCAGGTTTCATTGACGAAGTTTGCGAAGCTACGGTTGTTGATAATGACCTGTGGCTTTCCTCGAACGTTGTAGCAGGTGCTACAATCAGTTCAGGCGTGGAATTCGAATGTAATGATCATGACGGCGCGACTGTCACAATGACATCGACAGAAGGCGGTTTGGAAAGCGACGACGACGAAGATTTCGAAGTTGAATATGTCGCAACATTGACAGCCGGCCCAATGGTTATTGTTCTTGACACTGGCCTTACAACCAATGTCAACGACATTAGCGAAACCGGCCAGCTTCCAAATAGCTCACCAAACGGGTCACTTGACATCGTTCTGAGCGATTCAGCCCCGTGGGCTGGTGGTTATAGCGATACGATTCAAATCGATATTGCGGCCAATTAGTCCAATTGAAAATGGGGAGGTTTGATCTCCTCCCCATTTTCACCTTCACATTTAACATCTCAAACCACGGGGTAAGAAGATGACTTATATACAAGACACCGCAGGATTGCTTGCGCGTTTCAAATCCATTTCCAAACCAGCCTTGCTGACAGTTACAATTATTGTGTGCAGCGTATTCATGCCAGTAAATGCTCATGCTCAACGGGTAAATCCCATGGCCTTCGAACTAACACCCAGCGGCTCGGATAGTACAGCCGTTTTGAGAGTCGAAAATACCAGTCAAACTAAAATGACAATCGAGCTCTCGGCTTCAAAAATCAGCATAGATGAAAACGGCGATGAGGAGAGATTACCTGCGGAAGATGATTTCCTGATTTTCCCGCCGCAAGCCTTTCTTGATGCCGGAAAAGTTCAGAGCGTGCGGGTGAAATATATTGGAGATCCGGCCATTACCCAATCAGAGGCTTATAGAATTAAGGTCAGTCAGGTACCAATCGATATAACCGGCGAAGGGCAGTCAGCTATCGGACTCGTCGTCAACTTTCATACACTTGCAACAGTTGCACCGAAAAATGCCAAGATTGACTTGGTCGTCACATCTATTCGCCCCAATGCAAGTGGAGCTTGGGATATGGTCATTGAAAATAAGGGTAGCAAAATGGCGCGACTGTCTCGCACAAATTGGAATGTGAGCGATGGAACGACGTCGAAATCCTTTAGCTCACAGGAAGTTGCAGACATGACTGACAAAAACCTGGTCATGCCAGGCGGCAAGATGGCTCTATCCATTCCTGCCCTTGAAGGTATAAATCCGGCGACAGCACAGATCAAAATCAATGTGCCATCTTAATCAAAACGTGGGGCGTCACGGCTGTTCTATCATGGCAGCACGTTGCGATTGATGCTGTGCGTTATCGGCCATATTTTTCTGCCTTCATGCAAGGAACTGCTTTAGCGTTCATCTTGGCTCTGCCCGGGCAGGCTCTTGCCGCACAGGAAGGCGATATCATCCTTTTAGCGCAAGTCGAAGGACCGCAACGCTATGCCTATCCGGCGGCAGCCCAAACTGACTTTTATACCGAGACCGTCCCGGTAACGGCTAATGATGTCCAGATTGGGACAATTAATGCCCTAGTGACCCTCTCGGGATACGCCAAGGTCTTAACATCGGATTTGGAGGCCTTGCTCGGGGCACGTTTAAAATCTGAGCAAAAAGCCTTGCTTGCAAGTTATGGTGATGAACCCGTACTTCTGGAAGATTTACGGAATCGGGGATTTTTAGCAATTTATGACCCCTATACTGCGGCTATAAAAATTAGCTTACAGCTGACAGAACTTCGCAAAAATGAAACACCGCCGCGCGTTCCCTCAACCTTACAACCCCTAGAACGGGCGACGGATATAACGCGGGATCCTGAGATAAACACAGCCATGACCGCACCCCCGGTTCAAAGCCCTGCATCGGGAAAAACAAATATAGTAAAAGACGTTGATCCCATCAAAAAACCACCGCCTCCAGCAAAACCTCAAGTTCCAAAGACTGCAAAGCCTCCCATAAAAAAAGAGAGGCCAGATGAACAAAAGTTTGAAACGGAAAAAGCAGTTATTAGGAAAGAACGCCGCGAAGACGTAACGCAGCTGGATAAAGCTTCGGAGGAGTATTTTCCGCTTGAAGTACCGTTGCTTGTAAACGGAGCCTTTGTTGGCGACATAACAGCCGAAGCAACTATTTCCGGATCTGCGAAATTATTTCCGGCACGTTTGCTCGAATTACTCAATGATCGGCTTGGGGACGCGGACCGTATGACCTTGACAGAATATGGGTCTGCCGCCGTGGCGGTCAGTCAATTACAGTCAGATGGATTTAGGCTCGAATACGATGCCGGCGAACTTGTCGTTAATATGATTTTAGCTCTGGACGGCGTCCAACAAGTCAGCGTGACTCAAAGATCGTTGGAGAACCTTAATTTAAGCGAATATGAAGAACCGGCTGGAATATCTGCCGGGCTATCTGTCATCGCCCGGCCACGGTATATTCATAAATCTCTCAATACAAAGCCTGGATTTGCGCCTCTATCTGCAGATGCACGGGGTTTCGTATCAATGGGCGGGTTTAAAAATTGGGCATTAGTCTATGAACTTGATGCTCTGGAAGGACGGGATCAGCTTATTCGCCGAGACGATGTCACGCTCATACATGACAATTTCAGAAAAGCATTACGCTTTCAGGCCGGAGATATTCGCCCTTCAATCACTGGCTTTCAATCAGGATTTCAATTGCTGGGCATAGGCGTGGAAAGAAATTACGGAGCCATACAGCCATTTCGCAATCTTCGGCCAGGCGGTCGCACGACCTTCACACTCGAACGGTCCGCTCAGGTGACTTACGAAGTCAACGGCGTTGTAATCGGAGATGATAGGCTCGCCCCTGGAGATTATGATATTCGTGACCTTCCTCTTGCTACGGGGGCGAATGACGTACGTGTTATTATTGATGATGAATTTGGCACCCGCGAAGTTGGCACTTATTCAACCTTTGTTGATACAGAGCTGCTCTCTGCGAAAACGCTCATATTTGGGGCGAATGTTGGGGTGCGGCGTGAGTCGGGATATAATGGATTTAACCCGAATTACGGGAATGATCTTCTTGGTACAGCCTTTATAGAGAAAGGCCTGTCAGACAATCTCACACTCGGGGCACAGGCTGAGGCCTCTAATGAAGGCGGTTTTGTGGGCACGCGCGCTGTTACAGGTTTCGGGTCTAATCTACTCGCCGCAGAAGCAGGGTTTTCGGCATTTGATCGTCTGGATACAGGCTATACAGCGGCTTTACGTTTTACGCATCGTCCTTTTCGCGAGACCGGAAAGTTCTATAATGAATTCGATATTCAGGCCTCCTATCAAAGCGAGGATTTTAAAACTGTTGGCAATATTGGACCCCCGCGCGGTAAAAGATGGCAACTCGCGGCACGCAACAATACGACATTTGATGATTACTCCATCAATGTGAATGGCAATTGGGTCAAGACAGATTTCGATGAACTCACAACGGTTGGTGCAACCATTAGCACCTATGTAAAAAACTTAAATGTATCCGCAGGCTATCAAGGCCAATATTCTAAACTGACTGATGATCTGGATAATCGGTTCTTTGTCACGCTCAGCAAGAATTTCGGGCGGCATGGCACGATCAGGTCCCGCACGGCCACGGGGCCTTATGAGACGGAGTTGGAATGGCGGCGTTTGTCAACACGCGGCGTCGGGGCTGTATCAGGGCGAGCATCTTACCTCTCCGGCGAACTTGGCGATGAATTTAGTGCAGATGCGTCTTATATTGCCTCACGCGCCGAATTTGACATCTCCCATACTTCGACGTTCGAAAATGGATTTGGCCGCACAGAAACTTCCGTAACCGATGCCCGTATCGGTGTGGGGCTTGGGCTTGCCGACGGCACATTAGGCTTTGGCCGCCCTGTCTCGGATGGGTTTGTTCTAGTAAAAGCCCACCCATCTCTGGAAGGTCGCACCATCAAAACTAGCCAAGGCGCAGGCCGGGTGTCCGGCAAAACCGGCCTCATTGGTCCAACTATCGTGCCCCTCTCAGGGCCTTACCGTGAGCAAATCCACCGCATTAATGTCGAAGATCTACCACCCGGCTATGATATTGGGGCCAGCCAGATTAAACTCTTCCCCAGCAATTTTGCGGGTTACAAAGTCCGCGTCGGTACAGACCCGTCCGCACTTGTCATAGGCTATCTGAAAAAACCTGATAATGATCCGGTTGCTCTGGCTGTCGGGAAGTTGATAGCCGTTGATAATGCCGAGGTCAGCCCGATCGACTTCTTCACCAACCGGACAGGCCGCTTTGTCGCAGAACGGGTACCCGCCGGTAAATATCGGCTAGTATTGATGCCGAATGAAACCGCGATCGCCATTCTAGACATTGGTGAAGGCACGGATGGGGTCGAAAAAGTTGGCAATATAACGGTGAAAGAACCATAGGAGACTAAGATGAATATTTGGGGCGCAATCATTGGCAGTGTTGTTATATGTCATCTAGCAGCACTGACAGCACAGGCTACAAATGTGGAGATGTCAGCTCCATCAGGCGTTTCCGTGAGTTACGATCCATTTACGGGATTTCCCGGACTAGAAGATGTGACATTCGAGCTAATCTCTTCCGGCCATGAAGCATCCTTGCCTGCCCGCTTGATTATCAAGCCTGAATTCGGAACTGACTTTCAGCTCACCAGCACTGGCGTCCCCCTAGAGCTCGAAATCGTCTCGAATGCGGGCGGTATGACGACTGGCCGTTATGAAATGCCGGTGATGCTATCGCCCAATGCGTCTCAACAACTTGCAGTAACGTTCAAAGTGCCCGCTGGCCAATATGCTGATGCGGGACAGGCTGATATAAATTTGATTGCCGAGCTAGTTGATGCCGCGACCGGTCAGCCACTGGCGTCCGAACACGTTCTGCAGATAAATTGTGATGTTCCTTCACGGGCACAAACAAATTTTGCCGGCACGACGCCGGGCTATGCCAATGGCATTGGCACGGCCCACATCGATTTCGGACATATTATCCCCGGAGACAGTCGACAGATTAATTTTCAGGTACGCGGAAATGCGAATGTTATGGTAATGATAAGCTCAGAGAATAACGGTAAAATGGTGAATCAGGAAGACGCGTTAGTCACACCGGTTGGCTATTCTATTATCGCCGATGGAATCCCCAGTGATCTTTCTGCGCCTTTGAATTTGTTTCGCCTACCTGAAAAAACACTGACTGGCTCAAGCTATCCTTTGAAAGTTACGCTTGATCCAATGTCTGTCACGCCCTTTGCGGGCATATATAAAGATATCATCTCCATAGATGTTACACCCCAATAATACACTAGTTTTTTCTGCCTTGCCTCCAGAAAATGAAGCTATGGTTGAAGTTTCTAATATCTAAGGAAAAACAGAGAGTCCCGATTTACGCAAAACGGAAAAGGCTCCATCAGCTGTTGAAATTTTCAGTTTATATAGGTAATATTGCCTATATAATGATATGGGATCCGCAATGGGTCATAAGCGGTGAAAAGACACTGATTTCTTCAAGAGAGATCAGTGTTTTTGCTCGATAAAAATGGGCTTATTTCAAAGACGGTATAGGATGTTAGCAAAAGCCCACGCTGAAAATATAAAACGATTGAGCATTTTACGCAAGATCGGCGCGGTTGATAGCGGCACCGAAAAAGCCTATGACAATATTGTCCGGTTAACGGCGGAATTATGCGACACACCTATTTGCCTTATCAGCTTGGTCGAGGAAAATCGCCAATAGTTTAAATCCAAGATAGGTTTAGGAATTTCCGAAACGAAAATAGAGCAGTCGATTTGTGCTCACGCAATTGCCCAAGATGATTATCTTGAAATTCATGATACTCATGCGGATGAACGTACGAAAGATAATACCTTATGCCAAGGCGAAAAGCCTTTTCGTTTTTATGCTGGAGCCATATTACGCACCTTGGATGGATGGCCCCTAGGTACTTTATGCGTCTTTGATTTTAAGCCTAGAAAGCTGACGAACCTTCAGCAGCGTGTTCTAAAGGTCCATGCGCGTACTGTGATGAGGCAATTGGAACTTACGCGAGCGCTCGTAAGAGAAGCCTCCTCACAACAGAGAAATAGAGGCGTATCTATCGACTCTCAAAAAGAGGCCGAGTCATTTGCACAAGCGCATAGACGGTTTAATAGTTTAACGCCGCGCGAAAAAGAAATCATGAATCTCATCGTCGGGAGGTCTGGTAGTCTCTCGAGTAAAGACATAGCTCGAGAACTTGATATCAGTCACCGCACAGTCCACCATCACCGTGCCAGTATCATGTCAAAAATGCATGTAGACTCTGTTGCTGAACTGATTGCGATAAGTTTGAAAGCCAAAATTTTTGAATAATCCCTAGGTATCATTGCCTAGGCAAAGATACGAATATTTTTCTGCAGCTATAACAGATATTATGTAGATACAGACGGAACATTGCGCCCCGTTCCCGAAGTTTAAAACCCGACATGTAACATGTCGGGTTTTCGCATTTTAAGAGACTCGGTTATCGAAATATTGAAGCGCAAAACGTAAAGCTTACTTAATAGATTCGAAAACAACCGGATTATCTTCAATTAACTTTTCCTTCTTTTAGGCCTTCACTTGTAGGCATCTTGCTCGAACAACACTCCATAATAAGGCAGACATAGTTTACACTTCTCAGTTACAGTCGTTTAGACCATTCGCGCGCATAGCGGTATTAAGGGTTGGATAACAGAAGGAAACAAGCACAGCATGAGGAAAATTTGTTACCATGTTGCCATCACACTAGATGGTTTTATCGCGCGTTTAGACGGCTCCATTGATGGTTTTCCAGAAGATGGCGATCACGTCGAAGATTATTTAACATCCTTGGCTGAGTACGACAGTGTGATTATGGGACGTAAAACCTATGAATTCGGCTATGCATTTGGGCTTCAGCCCGGACACCGCGCTTACCCTCATATGGAGCATTGGATTTTCTCAAAATCCTTGGACATTTCATTTAGGCATGGCGTGAATGTCGTAAAAGAAAAATGGCTTGAAACCATAGAACAGATTCAAAAAAGTGAAGGGTCAGATATTTATTTGTGCGGAGGTTCGGTATTTGCAGGATGGCTGTTATCAGAAGGCAAGATAGACCGCTTAAAATTAAAACTAAACCCGGTTGTGTTTGGCGAAGGCCTTCCATTATTCACAGGTGCAGAAAATGGTATTTCTAAATTCGACCTTGTAAGCTCTAAGGTTTACAATAGCGGCGTTGTTCTCTTGGATTATCAGCGCCCATAAAACGTCTTACTTTGGAAAATGAAATATAGTCTGTTCAAAGTCGCTTTACAACATGATCGAGAACTTCGGAGAATTAGTCTGCTGGGCTAAGCTCAATATAAAGGGTGTCGCCTTCAACGGCTATGGTGTGCCCCGGCGGCCAGTAATAGAGATCACCCGCATTTACAGTCTCTGATTGACCATCTTGGTAGTCCACTTTGATACGCCCCTCGAGCAAATACCTCCAATGCGGACATTGACAGTGATCGTGAGGAAGGCCTTTAAGGAATTGACAAAAGTCTGTCCCGTCAGGAAGTGACATAAGTGCCAGTATGTTTCCATCGGCCTCTAGTCCTCGTCCCATATCCCCTAATTCAGCCCGTAACTGAGATGCGTCTGTAGCTTTGATTTTCATGAGAGGTGCGCCTTTCAAAATAATCATACCACAAAATACGCATCAAAGCAAAAAGCTGCCCGTTTGTGTCCGCTGAATCGATTAATGTTCAAATTTCAATCTTGATCATTTCGTCCATCTCATCGCGTAATACTCAAATGCGTTATGGCTCTCAGAGTGCTATCCAAGTGCCACGCCGCCATATTTACTGGCAATCAGTATTATACCAACGATTTGAGTGATGATATTCGTGCTGACATTTATGCCTACAACGATTAGCGCTAATAAAGCTGCGCGCCATATCTTAGAAAACCCTACCACCTTAGAAAAACCGCCTCGATACCCTGCCTGAAAGTCGACGGCGAATGTCAAAATAGCCAGAAGGATGGCATAAGGGGTAAGCCAATTACTTGGTACAAATACCATGATTGTGAGGAATAGCGGCATAAGACTGGCACTGGGGACTAATACGGCAAAGAGATAGCGTTGCCGGAGCGCAATCGTCGTTTTCTCTCCCCACCCTCTGTAAAACAGCGCAAGAATAATCATACTGACAATCTGTGTCAGGGGTGTGAGCCCAAAGATCCAAAGCACAGCTTCACGCCCGAGATCATCATAAGTGATACCGCTCGGCAAATGTAATTGTGCATTGGCAAAACCAGAAGAAAAAGCATCTATCATGCCTTGATTGTCGCCTATCCACCAAAATTTAAGGGCAGAGAATATGGCGAAAAAAGACAGCCATAGACGAATAGATGGTGTGTATTTATTTTGCCAATCAGGAACTCTTGCGGCTGCAAAATAACGTTTGGGATGTCTCCACAATGTCGCGATTGATCGCAAGCCGCGGATGTTCAATCCAAAAAGGTCCTCAGCAATTGTGTCGGCAGATAGCTTGGCCGTTTGGCTTTCAGATTCTAATTTAGTCATTCGCGCCCCACTTTCTGGTCTACCTTTTTCTCCGGAATTAAATTGTCTCAGTCCCTCTGCATTTTGAGAGGAAATAATAGTCGGGTAAGCCCCCACATTATCAAGATTACTACACTTAATAAGAGACACAGCCAAATATCAGGGAAGAATACCTTCATCCCGCCGAGAGTCATGCCGTTTGCTTGCGGCGCAATAAAGGCAACGCCAAAGGCCAAACCGAACAAAGCTATGGCGGGTAGAATGCGCCGGTAGACAGGAACGCGCTCAACGCTCTTTACATAACAATTATAGCGGTGCGTTGATAAAACTGCCGAGGCTGCAATAATGAGTGTTGTGAGGACCATTCCCCAAACCAAAAACTTTTGCCCGTTTGAGGGATGTGTTGGGCCCGTTGGCACACCTAATGCTTTCCTAACAATCACTCCTGGCACATCGGCAGAGAGGAGCCCAGACTGGTTTGTCAGGACAACAACACCACTTTTATCATCTGCATAAAACGCCGCTTGCGCCGCAAATCCGCCAACGAGACCGCTATGGTATATTATTTGTCGTCCCGCATGCTCGTACAACATCCACCCCAGAGCATAATCAAATTGCGGATTGGGGTTGTCGACTTGTGAGGCTGTAAGTTGTTCCCCTGCACCTTTAGGAAGTATGCGGATGTCTTTACTCGCGACCGCTCGAAGGTAAGTCATTATGTCATTAGCGCTGCTTGTAACGCCGCCTGCTGCGACCCATATCCGGCTAGAAGGGGCTGAATGCGCGACAGGTTTCCCAAACCACTGCCGATAGCCAGTCGCGCTTTTTGTTGTGTCCCTCAAAGGTTTATGGACATAACTTTTCGTCATACGCATAGGCTGAAATATACGCGTGTCTATGACCGCCTCATAAGGAAGTTCTGTGATCCGTTCGATTAACGCGGCAGCTACCATGTAATTCGCATTTGAATATTCAAACGCTTCGCCCGGCTCATATTTGAGTTTTGCGTTAGACAGATGTGTGAGCGCATATTGAAGAGCGTTTGCGCTTTCATCTCCATTGCCATGGATACGATTGCCATCAAGTGTCGAAAAACCACTTCGGTGGCTCAATATCTGGCGAACTGTAATATTTTCGGAGCGCTGATGATTGCGCGTCTGAAATTCGGGGAGGTAAGATGCAACCGGGTCATCAAGGTTGACTTTGCCCTCATCAGCGAGTTGTAAAAGCGTCAATGCCGCAAAAGACTTGCTAATTGAGCCAATTGGAAAAGGCGTGTCCGACGTCACTGGTCGATTGTCAGGTCCTGCAATCCCAAAACTGCGCTCATAACGAATGTTCTTCGCGTCGAAGACAATCACGGCTAGCCCGGGCGTGTTTGACCCTTCCATGACGTCCTCAATGAAGGCCGTAAAATTAGCAGTATCTAACCTATCCGTTTGAGCCCAGCTATTATTGAAGGCAATAACAAAAGATAGCCACAGGCCTGCAACGAATAATATTTGTCTTAACACTGCGCCACTCCTTAAACTGACTACTCGCAAGCCTGTTTTCGTGATATGAGAAATATCGTATCATTGCCTTAGGGTAGCCATCTATGCACGATCTGGAAACCAGCAGTTTGTAAGTTTCTTCAATTACCTTTGTGCTAAAAAATGGCAAAATAGAGTACTTTTCCAACTCATTTGAGGAAACTCAAATTAGGCTTCAGGAAATTCTTTTTTCGGTAAGGCTCCCTTTGCTTGAGACCAGAATGCCATCATCTTTTAACATAGAACGGCTCTTATTCAAAACAGCTGGTGAGGAAGAGCTAGAAAGGCTTCGGTCACGCCAGAGAAGGTTGAACAAACCACTTAGCCATATTCCATCATTTCAAAAGGCTCGCGCTTCACAGGACGTTTAATGAGCAAAAATTTTGATAAAATGTGATTTTTACTGTCCTAATTTGACTAAGTTGGAACATCAGTTATTTCAGTTTGGCCTCTCATATTCCGCCTCCGCCATCTCCTTAAGCCTATTATGGGCTTCGGCTTGCGGGTCGGATATGCTGAACTTTGACATAAGGAACACGAGCGGGGCGAAGAGTTTGGCGGCGCCTTTCATTTTGATTTCAGTGTCCTGCGTGACTTCTGTCTGTGTGGGCGCTAGCGCCTTTAAGATATAATCGACATCCAGATTAAACATGTCCCCAGTCATGACGACTCGCATACGTTCATTCTCAGCATAGTCTGTAATCTCGCCGGTCATTTCCATTTTCTTGCCGCGCTCAAGAAAGACTTGGCGAAATGTAGAGCCGGTTTTTTCCGGGGTCTCAATAATGGGTTCATCCTCGACAAGGTTTGGAACCCATTGTTTGAGACGATCATTATCCTCGAGCCATAAAAAGACGATATTTGCGGGCGCATTTATAATCGTTGTTTTTGATGTTTTCATACTCTCATTCCCCTTTTTATTGACTGTTATAGGGGACATGGGGGCGAAGACCAAGCCAAGCTAAAATCGAAGTAATTCTTCACAAATCTAATGGTTGCATTGAGATCTTTCAAGAATCCAGTCGAAGAGACGAAGTTTATGTCAGCGTCATTATTCTACAGTGAGATCCGTGATGTTACAAAATCGAAACACTTTTCACTGAACGATTTTAACCGATGGGATAAACAATCATTATTTTCGTGATTATTCAGAGTTGGGCGTTCTAACCATACGTGCTATTATGTTGACATGCGAAACGAGTAACATCTCAAAGTTCTTGAATTTGCAAAGCTGGTAAGCGCATCGGCAAGTGTGCTCGGATTGATATGCGGGATCGTCTATTCATTAGGCGGAATGATTATTGACATGACGACAATCGGATTTAATCTTGGAACGGTTATGGCTTTTGGCGCGCTAATTTGTATGCCGATCCTGTTTGCTATTTTTGGCTTTATTGACGGTGTCATTTTGGTGGTGCTTTATAATCTGGTCGGCTATCGACTTTGGCCCGTTTCCACCAACTTGTACTCAACGAACTCATCGGACTCACTCAGGAAATGAAGGCTATTTCACAAGAAAGATCTCACTTAATGGAGTTAAACAGAGATATTTGGAGAATTACGAAATGGGCCTTCGTTCCACTATTGATACTTCTAGTGCCGTTAATCGCCACGCTGGTCACATATGAGGTTCAATGGGATGTCGCTGATTTAGCATTTGCTGGAGCTATTCTCACCACCGCCGGGGTCATCTATGCTGCATCAACACCTAAAGGCAAAACTTCTACGTTCCGTTTTGTCAATGGATTAGTCATTATAATAGTAGTTGTCCTCATATGGATTGAGTTTGCGGTTGGTATTTTTCCGTGAAAGCACCAATAGCTAAGGTCTGCAATGAGGATTTAGTTTCTTCGAACATCAGGTCAGGGCGCTAATCACAAACATTTCCAGCGGCTGAAGCGGTCTTATAGATAAACCCGTATGTCAAAGCTTTGGCTTTAGCCGCTTAATAGTGAAGACATTGCACCCACTGAGTCGCCTCTGTAACGCCTTGGTTGGCTGCGTCGTCATTGGCAAGAGCGGCCCAATAGGCTTCATCCGCGCGCTCCATCGCATCACGTCTGATCCTTGCGATATCCAGTGATTTGGTCTCAAGCGAGGCTCTAACTTTTGAGCGTTAGTCTACGTGCTTATACTTGCTGGGAACTCTGCGTTTGTAGTTCCAGGCATGACCTCGTTGGTACAGGTACCGATTCTCATA
>ENA-ORXR01003473-ORXR01003473.1-marine-metagenome-genome-assembly--contig:-NODE-3473-length-14104-cov-15.350966_pt1 | contig 14104 bp, 9 predicted proteins | sample MGYA00237866_ERZ511479 | MGnify/ENA metagenome assembly ERZ511479 | reverse complement strand
GGGGGGGGGGGGGGGGGGGGGGGGCCGGGCGAAGGCCCGATCGACCAAGCCGTCGCAGACGCCGCACCCAAACCCAAGCAAACAAGCAGCACACAAACAAGACGCGCCGCGCCGCTGCACGCGCCGGCCTCGGGGCAGAGAAAAAGAAGAAAACGGGAGGACTGGGGTCAACGGGGCACTACTACGAGCCGGCGTGGCGTCCGCGCGCGCGTTGCCCGTGCCCCTTCCCCCGCCACTCCCCTCCCCGGCCCGCCCCTCGGTCGTGCCCGCGGCAGACCGGCGGCAGCTGAGCAGGCGCCTCGAGACTTGACACAAAGACGCACCGGCCAAAACCCAAGCACGGCGCGGTGATCACAAACGCTCCTCCGCGTGGGCCCGAAGACACGTCACGTACATGCTTTGGGCGGTACGGCCACACCGTGGTAGACAGGAGGGGGAGGGGGGGAGGGGGGGGGCCCGGAAAAGCATCGACGACCGCGCGATTTGGGGCCATGACGCCGCCATCCGATTGGGGGGTAGGGAGGCGGGGGCCGGGCTGGGACGGCCGTCCGGGTCCGTCAGACGCACGGCGTCAGGCAGACACCGTATGAACGGCTGCTCGCCCACGGTTGCGTGAGGCCTACAGCCATCCACGGGATCCGGGCGACAGGCACGGGTGTGGGGGGAAGCGGGCGTGGGTTGCGGTCGCGACCGCCGTGTCCGCAGCGTGCCGCGCGGTGCCGTCGTTTCCGACCGCTGCGGGCAGCCGCACGGCCGGTCGGGCCAGCCACGACCCCTGTGCCTTGTGGCCGCGCTTCCGCGTGCTCCCGCCTGGGTCGCAGTGCACCCAGCCACAGGGCATGTCGGATGGTCCCGACTGAAAGCCGCGGGCACCGGGCGGAGGCTGTTGTTCTGCAGGCTATGCGGAAGCGCTTTTGGGGGTGGATGACTGGCCAATGGTTGGAGGCGGGCTGGATCACAAGATCAAAGCAACAAGATCACAAGATCGAAACATCAAGAAGTCGGCAACAATGATCTTTTTCGTCGTGTCGACGAGGACGAGTCATCAACTTGACGAATATGCGAAATCTGATATTGAAAGTGCACCCGAACGTCTTCCGAGAAGCGAGGAGCATACTTCATCAATTTCCCATGTAGCCCGCCAATGGACATATTAAGTTGTTTAGTGTATTTTCTGATCAAGCCGGCCACGTCTATTCGTAGCGACTTCCAAGCCTCAAGTGTATCCCACCCTTCACTCGCCGACGCATCGCCCGCACCCGACGCCTTCCCCTTCCCCAGCCACCTCCACCTATCCTCCCCTCCTACCTTCACCTTCCCCCCCCCCCCCAGTCAGCGCTCGCCGATTGTCAACGTCCAGGCGATGGGCGGGCGCCGGCAGACGCACACGAGTCGGCAGCAGCGGTGGCGGCGATCGTCGCCGCCTCTTTGGCGGCGGCGGCGGCAGCACGAACGGCGCGGCGCCCGCCGCGGGGTGACGGGTCGGTCCCGCCCACGTCGGGGACTTGACGGGGCGTCCTCGCCCCTTTCGGCGGCCCCACTTGCTGTGGACACGGCAGCTGGCAGCGCCGCTGCGGGGGGAATGTGCCCCCCCCCGCCCCCCCCCCCCACGGACTGTCAACGCCGGACCGCCGCCGGGGCGCCCGCGCGGTCGTCCGAATGGTACTGTATTGATAGGATGGCTGCCAAGAGTAAAGCGCAACACGCAAGTAAAGGCGCCGACCACGCAATGAAAGAACACAAACGCGAACGAGCTGCAATCGCAAACAAAACACAGAAAGACATCCCATGCTCACATCATAGGCGAGAACAGCTACGCAGTAGGGTACCACCAGACGGCATCTCAAACCACACACACACCCACACCGGCTCCCACACCACACACACACACGAAGCAGCTAGCGGGCAGGCTCACTTCGATCGGCAGGGCGAGCAGGACCTTTCCCCTTAAGGGACGGCGGGTTGCAGGCGTGGTCGACAAACGCATCCGCAGACGCACACAAAGTCAGGCAACGCGGGCACTCTAGCCACGGGCGCGCGCCATGCGGCACGATGAACGTCGTCAATACGCCCGACGAGCTCGACCCACGCGAGCCACCGACGTCGTCGGCGCCGCCTGCGTCGCCACCGTCCCGCCGCACCGACCAACTGCCACACCCGTAGCGCATCCCCCCGCTTCGCGACCGGCCGCCCACATCCCCGGTGCTCAAGCGCCTGCGCTGCGATGCACCGCCAGCGTCTCCACCGTCATAAGCCCGCTTGCCGACATGCGCGGCACCACCAGCCACTCGAGTACCGCAACCAGCGACGCCCGCGCCGGGGCCAGCAGCCGGAGCCGAGGCGGCGGCCGGAGAGCCACGGGCATCAGCAGCGGTGTACGAGCGATGGCGGACGCCCGCGTTGGTCACGTTGTTGCCGTAATTGTTGTTGTTGTCGCTGCCATTGCCGCCATTCTGGTGATGGTCGTCTCGGTGCTGCAGGCGCCCTCCTTCGACGCCGGCGTCCTCCTCTGCGGCCTGCAACAGGACCGCGAACTGCGCGTCGTCGTCCCCAGTGCGCCGCACCTCCGCCAGAGCTTCCCGAAGACGCGGGACGAGAGGGGCGGTTTGTTCGAGCCGCCCGGCTTCGCGAAGGCGCCCGATGGCGCGGCGATGACGAGAACCATTCACGTGCATGAAGAGGCTCGTGGCCGCATCATTATGGGCCGCGCACAGGGGGCACATCCAACGCGTCGTCCGGTCGGTCGACGCAGGGGGCGACTCGGTCGCGGCCTGAAGACGACGGTGCTTAGTGCCCCGCACGTGCTGCTCCCAAGTCGATATCCCCGACAGCATCATCGCACAAAGATGGCACTCGACGAACCCACGTTTGTCAGGGGGAGAGGGGGAGGGAGGAGCGGCAGCCATCTCAACGTTACGGGAGGGCGACACTCAGATAAAAGGGAAAGATGTGGAGAGCAGAGACAAAGGGCGCGGAGAAGCGGGGAGCAACAATACCTCCAGCAGACGGGCGCTGGCGACAAGACAACACCGCCAGCCGACATGCACAGGCGCCCTGGCTCGACCACGTCAGCCGAGTGTTGCGCCCAGCACGCTGCCCGGGCCTCGGCGGCAAAGTCGGACTCACGCCACGTTCGAAATTAGTCAACTATACAATCACGTACTTGCGTAAATGTAATTATGCCGATGTGTCCAATAGAATCATAGGACATGTCACCGTCCGCGACTCTGCAACAATTTGAGTCCATTCGAGTTGTTCGTGCATCCATCGCCGGCGGCAGCCCTCACCATCCACCATCCTCCCACACCGTTTCCCCACGGACGACACGGCCGCACGCAACGAGCCCACCGAACGACCTCACAGCATCCACGCGTGGCGATGCGCGGCGGCAGTTGATTGTCAAGCGGCCGCGGATGTGAGCGCGTTGAGACGCGGGAGACCGGGGGGAGACACGCGCCATGGGGGTCTCGAGCCGTACGCGGGGGTGGTCGGCGGCCCGCGTGGCGGCGGTGGCATGAGCGGCGGAGCTGCGGCAGCGACCGCAGAAGAGACGGCGGGCGCAGCCGTTGCCACTGGTAGGCGCACCCACCGCTTCTGCCGCCCCCCCCCCACCGACACCCGGCCGCGCCGCCGACCACCACAGCGGCGGCAGCGACTGACAAGGAGACGGCGGGCGCGGTTGGTGCCACTGGTGGGCGCACCCACCGCTTCTCCCGCCCCCCCCCCGCCGACACCCGGCCGCGCCGCCGACCACTACAGCGGCGGCAGCGACTGACGAGTATACGGCGGGCGCGGTTGGTGCCACTGGTGGGTGCACCCGCAGCTTCTCCCGCCCCCCCCCGGCCGATGCTGCGATACGTTGCCGGGCCCCCCAGCGCCAGCCGCGACCGACGCGGCGAGTGCGCATGGTGTCGGCGTCGTGCTGTCGTCGCCACTAGTGGGCGCACCCAGCGCCTCTCCCGCCCTCATCCCGCCGTCGCTGCGATACGCCGCCGCGCGCCACAGCGCCAGCCGCGTCCGACACGGCGAGTGCCTATGGTCTCGGCGTCGCGCGGTCATCGCCTCCTCGTCGAGAGAGAGTTTCTCGCCGGCCTGTTCCATGCGGGTGTTATGGGCAGACCTCCTTACTCGAATGGTTTCCTCCTCCTCATATGACTACTCGACTCTTGGCCAAAGGCCCTCTGAAATAAAGTGAAGGTCACTCACGCCATCCGTCTTCCTCGTACCCGTAGTCAAAAAACAGCTCCTCGCCAGGGAATAAGTCGCGCAGAGCAAACAACTCCACCCTCATGTACCCGCAGATGCTCAACAGCTTGGGCTGTAGATTGGCTCTCACCCTGCTGTGGTTCACATACCGCAATCGGCTGCCGACACGACTCGCGTCAAGGACGAGGGAGCGGGTGAGTGTGTACAAATAACTGACTCCAAAAGCGTCGTAAACACGCCCTCTGGCGTGCGCGTCGTCGTGTGGTACCATCTCCCCAACGTACTTGCCGACGAAATCCCCCTGAGACGCCCGCTCGGCGGCAAACACGCCAAAGCCGTGAGCGTCCGACCGACCCAACACGAGACGCACTCGCAGGCCGACTTGCAGCTGCACGTTCCGGCAGCGCCTGCTGCCAGCGACGCCGCCGACTACTGGGTCATCAGCCGCCAGGACACCGACAGTGCGAACCAAGGCCAGGCGCTGTCGGCCAACACCGCCAAAGGGCTGCTCCCCGTCCACACCTGTCGCCGGGTCCCAATGCGCCCCACACGACCAGCACGCGTCAGGGTCACACTCGCGGTCGCACGCGAAGCATGGACACTCATCTGTCGCGCAGCGCCCCGGCGCGGGACATTCACACCAAACACGGCGTGAGCACAGTCGTGACCCGGGCGCCGGAGCGCTGGCCACATGTGAAGACCCGGACATACAGAAGTGCGCGGCAGGAGTCGATCCAGGTACCTCCCAGCCCCAGCTGGCGTCCTCCTCCTCCAACCCGTCGACATCGATTGGCGGCGCCCGCTGGTGTGTCGCCATCGCGTCCTCCTCTTCCTCGGAGCCGTCGACGTCGATTGGCGACGTCACCGCCTTGTGCGCCGCCACCGCGACCTCCTCTTCCTCGGAGCCGTCGACGTTGATTGGCGACTTCGGTGCCTTGTGTGCGGCCATCAGGACCTCCTCCTCCAACCCGTCGACGTCGATTGGCGGCGCCGCCCGCCGGTGTGTCGCCATCGCGTCCTCCTCTTCGTCCAAGCCGTCGACGTCGATTGGTGACGTCGCCGTCTTCTGTGCCACGACCGCGACCTCCTCCCTCACGGAGCTGTCGATGTCGAGTGGCGACGGCGCCCCGAAGGACACCGACTCCGCGACCTCGTCCTCGTCCGCGGTGCTTTCGCTATCGCTTGGCGATGACGACGGCTGGTACGCCGTCAACGCGTCGTCGTGCGTCGCCGAACCGCTGCTGCCGTTGTCTACCTCGAAGCTGTCGCCGCCACTTGGCTGCGCCTTCGCCTCGTGCTCCACGACTGCGTCCACAGGTGTCCTCTTTGCGGCGGCGAGGGTGGATGAGGCAGCCGGAGGCACACTGGGGTCGACAGACGCCCACCGGAGGCGCGCACAGCCGCAATACTTTTCGCAGGGGATGTCGGCGCGAGCGCACCGACATGCCGCCACAGTGCAAGTGCCCTGATGGAAGCAAGGCACAAAGTCGAGGGCGCGGCCACCGGCTTGGCTGCTCCGGTCCGCAGCCGGCGATGTCGTCGCCCCTTGCCGCCGGGGTCTCTGGGCCGACGCAGCTTGCGACAGGCCCAACGACACCGACGGCGAACTGCTCTCTCCGTCAGCATCCCGCGGGTCCTCCACCGGGGCGGAGACGGCCGCAAAAGCGCCGTGACGCAAGCAGCCTGCGTTAATGTACACCGCCACAGCACGGCACGACTGCCCAGGCACAAAACGGGCAAGCCGGCACGTGTCGCTTCGGCCGACAATGGCGGCGCCAGCGCGCAGCAGGGCAATCTGGTCTGCTGTCCACGCCCCCACGGCGGCGGCAACATGCCCATCGTCGTCCACTCGATGCGACCTGGGAGCGAGGCGACAATCGCCGCACCCGCTGGACACCTTAGCTGTGTCATGATGAGTCGCCCTCGCCCGCCCACCACGCGGCGCAGCCGCGTGCGGTGGCCACAAGCACGCACTAAGAGCGCTGGACGGCGCCGAGCCACCACCGACGGCCACAAAAGAAGACGCATCTGCTCTCTGCTTCCCATGGTAGGCGCTCCCCGCGGGCTGGGAACGGCGGGATGGGTCAGGCGGCGGCCGCACAGGCAGGGCAGGAGGGGGTGCCGACAGAGGATCGGACGGATTGGTGGAATGCCGGCGGCAGGCGTAGCGCAAGCAGACGCGACAGAGCAACCTGGCAAGCGAGTCTCTCCCAAGCACCGACGTGTCAATCACATGGCGTCCAGCACCCCCGTCCTCACCATGGCGCGCTGCGTCCCCACCACCAGCACCGACCGCCGTCACGCCCGCGCTGGAGCCGCACTGAGCACCTGAGAAGACGTCCGGCGACCGCAACGGGCCGCCAAGCAAACGCACGTCGTGAGCGTCTGCTCGTCGCCAGTCCTCCACTTCCAGCACCTGCGCGACTGAGACAGCTTGCCGCACCGCCCATCTGCGACTCGCTGGAGGAAGCCCGGCGGCCGCGCCATCGAGAGACGTCTCAGCAGCAACCCGAGAAACCTCCAAGCGCTCAGGCGGCGCCTCCACACGCCCAAACCCAGCAGCAACAAGTCGCCCGTCGGCCGTCATCGACGGCAACCGCGCCGCCCCACTGCCGAGCACGACGGCCAAGCTGGCACCGCCGGTCATCCGCTTGATGGCGTAACGGCGCGCCATACGGGCCGCGCGCTTCGCCCGCAATGCCGCATGGTCACGGGACCGACGCTCAATGAGCGCCACTCGGCACCTCACCTCCGCAGTGCTGCAACCCAGTGAAGCAGCAATAGCTCCCACGACCGCCGTCCCCTGTCCAAACATCCCGACCGCCGCGCCCACTCCCACTCGCACAGCAAGGCGCCTCATCCGCTGGGGTAGCCGGTTGTACTGTGCCCCGCGATTCTCACAGTCCTCATCGGATGCGTCGCTCGCGTCGCTGTCAACCCGGCCGTTCCATCTGTCCAACAATGCGGCACGCGCCGACTCGGCAAACGAGCCGGTCGTCGCCCGCATGTACGGCACAAACCGCATGCCGGGATCCTCCTCAGCGCGCCGCCAAGAACGGCGGGTGGGGACGTAGTACGTGTGCACTGGCAACTGCACCTCGGCCGAGAGTGCCGTGACCCGCACTGAGCCAGGGGCAAGAAGCGGCAACTGAGAACGGGCCCCGACGTCCCAGCCCCAGCCGTAGAAAGTCTTGAAGGCGGAACAAACGGTACGTGGCACGCCACCGCGGTCAAGCGCCCGCCGGCCGTGCGAGGACAAACGCCGCAGCTTTGATGGTGGTGGACGCACAACGCCGCCGACATCGCTCCTGCCCGTCCTGGCCCTGTCCCCGCATATGCGACCCAAGACGTCGTCTGCGCCATGTCGCCCGTCAGCACCACCAGAGCGATTGACAAGGTGCCTAATGCCCACCCTCGTAGACAATGCGACCGACGCCACCTCGTTGCTGGTGGCGCCACCGTCTCCGACCCGCGGCGCACCGCCATCATGAAAGTGGCCGCCAATAGCCTCACCTGCGGTTCCCCCCACCCCCTCCTCGTCCCGACAATCACACCAAACACCGTTCTCCCGAACCAGAGACCCCGCATCAACGCCTCCGTCGGCTCGCCCGCCAGCAAGGCGAGCCACCTCCAGTGTCGCTAGCACTGGCGGGGTGGAGTCGCTCGGCGCAGCCACCGCAACTGCGCGGCGTTGCCGTTCCGCTGCCGCTCGATTGACGCGGATGGCGACTTCCACCGCTACGCGGTGGCATCGTAGCGTGTGGCGACGCGCGGTGCGGAGCACGGAGTCCACAGGACAGCCTCCAAAGTGTTCCGCATCACCCGCACGTGTAGCGTCGTCTCCATCAACAGGCAGGTCCAGCTCTGGCCACTCCAAAAGATGGTCAGTGTCCATAAGGGGGCCCCAGGGCGCGACAGGGGAAGGAGCCGACGCCACGAACGTACTGCACAGACGCGCACTAGACCACCAGTGTCGTGCAAGCGACGAGCTGCGAGGAGCACGCAAGCACCCAGAAGACAATGACAGCCGGCGGAGACAGGGCCTGGGTGCTTGACATTTGACTGAACAGCGAATCGTCAAAATACTCACGTACAAACTTGTCAACACTGCCACAAGGCCCGTGAGCGCCTGCCTGTTTGAAATGGCAGCGAATATACGATAGTAACTACAAAACTCCGTCGTGCATGTCTCTGTGGCATGCCAATTGCAATAGACCATCACAGCTCGGGCACACTTCTGCTGACAACCCCCATTCCGCTGGTATTCTGAAGACGAGGGCATGCTGCTGACCGCCGCAGCACCTGCAGCCGAATGCACGTCCCTGTCGTGCAGCTGCCAACACCACTACCGCAGCCACCTTCTAATCGACCGACGACACCACAAAGGCAAAGACAAACGAGTGGCGGGAAGGGTCCAACGCGCCAAGGGAGGGGACGTGGCAGCAGCGTTGAAGACGCGCGCGCTCGGGTCCGTAGTCGGCGGCGGCGGCTGACGCACCACGCCTCTGCCGTCGCCGCCGCCGCCGCCGCCATCTACTCGTCCGTGGTCGTCGGCGGCAGCAAAGGCACGTCACCACTGCCGTCGCCGCCGCCGCCGCCGCCGCCGACTGCTCCGCGGCCAGCGGCGGCGGCAGACGCACGTCGCTACTGCCGTCGCCGCCGCCGCCGCCTCCATCGACTCGTCTGCGGCCGGTGGTGGCGGCAGAGGCACGTCGCCACTGCCGTCGCCGCCGCCGCCGCCGCTGCCGACTGGTCCGCGGCCGGCAACGACGACAGAGGCACGTCGCTACTACCGTCGCCGCCGCCGCCGCCGCCGCCGACTGGTCCGCGGCCGACTGGTCCGCGGCCGGAGGTGGCAGCAGAGGCACGTCGCTACTGCCGTCGCCACCGCCGCCGCCTCCATCGACTCGTCTGCGGCCTGTGGCGGCGGCAGAGGCACGTCGCCACTGCCGTCGCCGCCGTCGCCGCCGCCATTGACTCGACCGCGGCCGTCGGACTAAAAAGTACCTACGCTGGATCCGCGCGGCGTTTCCCTGACCAGCAACCCGAACCCGCCCGCCCCACCCGACCCCACCCGACCCCTGCCCCTCCGCCAAACTTGGCAGACCAAAGCAGCGGCGGTGGCGGCGGCGGCGGCGGCTGTAGCAGCGGCGGCTGCAGCAGCGGCGGCTGCAGCAGAGGAGGCTGCAGCAGCGGGGGCTGCAGCAGTACCTGTGATGGCGGCGGTGGTGGCGGCGGCGGTTGCCGCGGCGGCGGCGGCGGCGGTGGCGGCGGCGGCGGCGACTGCAACAGCGGCGGCGGGCGCGGTGGCGGCGGCGGGGCGTTCGTGCCACTGATGGCGTCCCGGGCGGCTGCCGCCGCCACCTCGTACCGGTTGTACGAAGGCGCTCCCTCGAGCGCGGTGCGTCGGCCGACCGACGGTGCCGGGGCTCCGTCTTGGCGAGGCGCCGCCTTCTCGCCTGCCCCGCGCCCCCTCGTCCGTGCCTCACCCCTTGGCCCCCGCTGGCGGTTCACCGTCGTGCGCCATCCGGATGGGCCGCGATTGGAGCGTTCGGGTGGCGGCGGACAGCGCGGTGTTGGTGGCGGGAGCTGCACGGGCGACGGCGGCGGGGGGCAGCGGCTCTCGCGGCTGGTGGCGCCGCTGCGCCGCTGCGGCAGCGGCCTGTGGAGCGGCGGCGCCCTCGTAGCCGGCGCGGCTGCGCCAACGCTGGAAGTCTCGGCGCGCCCGGCGCCGACGCCAACCGACGCCGTGCGTGTGGAAGCCGCGACGCTCGGTGCCAGCAACTGGGTGCCGCTCTCCCGCCACCCCCTCGGTCCCCTTCCCCTCCACCTCCCCCCCCCATTTGGGCGGCCGCGCACGCCAGTGGCAGCGTTGGTGGCTTGCCCGGGTCTGTCCGCGGCGGCCACAAGGGTGGAGTGGGGCGGGAGGCGGTGGCCGCGCAACAGGTGACCGGGGGCCGCTGCGGCAACGGCCAGAGACCAGATGAAGCCGCTCAGCGGCGGCGAATCGGCGCTGGTCACCTGTCCGGCTGCGGCGCGTCCGCGCGACCTGCAATGGTCGCGACGCCGTCAGCGCCGTCCGGCTGATCAGCTACGCCCGCCCAATCAGCGGCCGCGGAGCCGGCCGCGTGATCAGCTGCGACAAAGCGCGGTGCTGCACGTCCCGGCCTTGCCACCGTCGTTGCGCTGGCCGGCGGCTGGCCGGCGGCGCCGCTGTGGTCAGCGACACCGTTGTTGCCGGAGCGCCCGGCGCAGTCGGCATCGCGGACGGCCGCGCCCCCTGGCCGGCGGCGGCGGCGGCAGCGGCGCTCCCACCGTGCGCCGCCGGTGTCTTTGACGCGAATGCCGTGCCCGCCGGCGCTGGGACCCCTGTTTCGGGGCTGCCGATGCCAGCGCCGTGCTCGGAGGCCCAGCGTCGCGGCGGACGGGACGCGTGGCCGCAGCAAAGGCACCTCGCCACTGCTGTCGCCGCCGCGCCGCCGCCGTCGACTCGACGACGCAGACGGACAAGATGGGGGGGGAGTATAACAGGGCGGGGGAGCAGGACGTGGCGGCTGAGTTCGCGACACGCGCGCGCGAGTCCGCTGTCGTCGGCGGCGGCAGACGCACCTCGCCACTGCCGTCGCCCACACCGCCGCCGCCGCCGACTGTTCCGCGGCCACCGGCGGCGGCAACGCACGACGCCGCTGCCGTCGCCGCCGCCGGCGCCGCCGACGACTGATCAGCGGCCGGCGGCGGCGGCAGACGCACGTCGTGACTGCCTCCGCCGCCGCCGCCGCCGCCACCGCCTGGTTCGCGGCCAGCGGCGGCGGCAGAGGCACGTTGCCACTGCCGTCGCCGCCGCCGCCGCCGCTGCCGACTGGTCCGCGGCCAGCGGCGGCGGCAGAGGCACGTCGCCACTGCCGTCGCCGCCGCCGCCGCCGCTGCCGACTGGTCCGCGGCCAGCGGCGGCGGCAGAGGCACGTCGCTACTACCTTCGCCGTTGCCGCCGACTGGTCCGCGGCCAGCGGCGGCGGCAGACGCACGACGCCGCTGCCGTCGCCGCCGCCGCGGCCGCCGCCTACTGGGCCGCGGCCGGCGGCGGCGGAAGAGGCACGTCGTCACTGCCTTCGCCGCCGCCGCCGCCGCGGCCGACTGGTCTGCGGCCGGTGGCGGCGGCAGACGCACCTCGCCACTGCCTTCGCCGACGCCGCTGCCGCCGCCGACAGGTCCGCAGCGGCGGCGGCGGCAGACGCACATCTCCACTGCCTTCGCCGCCGCCGCTGCCGCCGCCAACTGGTCCGCAGCCGGCGGCGGCGGCAGACGCACCTCGCCACTGCCGTCGCCGCCGCCGCCGCCGCCGCCGACTCTTCCGTGGTCGCCACGGGGGTGCAGACGAACAAGACGGGGGGGGCGGTACAATGCCGCGGGTCAGCGGGGCGTGACGGCTGCATCAGCGACACGCGCGCTCGAGTGCGTGGCCGTCGGCGGCGGCGGCTGACGCGGCCACTGCCGTGGCCGCCACCGCCGCCGCCATCGACTCGTCCGCGGCCGGCGGCGGCGGCAGACGCACCTCGCCATTGCCGTCGCCGCCGCCGCCGCCGCCGCCGACTCGTGCGCTTCCGTCCGCGGCGGCCAACGCACGTGGCCACTGCCGTCGCCGCCGCCGCCGCCCGTCATCGCCTCGTCCGTGCCCGTCGGCGGCGGTAGACGCACCTCGCCATTGCCGTCGCCGCCGCCGCCGCCGCCATCGACTCCTCCGTGGTCGCCACGACGGTGCAGACGAACAAGATGGGGGGGGCGGTACAACGCGGCAGGTCAGCGGGACGTGACGGCTGCGTCGACAACACGCGCTCTCGCGTGCGTGGCCTGCGGCGGCGGCTGACGCACGGCGCCACTGCCGTCGCCGCCGCCGCCGCCCGCCATCGACTCGTCCGCGGCCGTCGGCGGCGGCAGGCGCCCGACGCCACTGCCGTCGCCGCCGCCGCCGCCCGCCATCGACTCGTCTGTGGCCGTCGGCGGCGGCAGACGCACCTCGCCATTGCCGTCGCCACCGCCGCCGCCGCCATCGACTCCTCCGTGGTCGCCACGGGGGTGCACACGAACAAGACGGGGGGGGCGGTACAACGCGGCAGGTCAGCGGGACGTGACGGCTGCGTCGGAAACACGCGCTCTCGGGTGCGCGGCCTGCGGCGGCGGCTGACGCACGGCGCCACTGCCGTCGCCGCCGCCGCCGCCCGCCATCGACTCGTCCGAGGCCGTCGGCGGCGGCAGGCGCACGACGCCACTGCCGTCGCCACCACCGCCGCCCGCCATCGACTCGTCCGCGGCCGACGGCGGCGGCAGACGCACGACGCCACTGCCGTCGCCGCCGCCGCTGCCTCCATCGACTCCTCCGTCGGCGCCATGGAGGCGCAGACGGACACACGAGGGGGGCGGGGGGGTACAACAGGGCTGATGAGCCGGACGTGGCTGCTGTGTTGGCGACACGCGCACTCAGGTCCGTGGCCGTCGGCGGCAATATAGGCACCTCCGTTGACTCGTCGACGGCCGCCACGCTGGATGAGATGGAAATGCTGAACAGAGTAAAGGAGGGGATACCGTAAAAAACAAGTGCCAACGAAACAACAACCACACACCCAGTTGCCCACCCCGCCCACAAGCCTCTCGCTCAGCTGCCCCCCCCCTCCTCCTCCTCCTCCCCCGAGTCGCCAACGTCACTCCCATCGGACCCCCCCGGTCCTGCTTCGTCATCGTCATTGTCCTCCTCATCGCCGCCACCGAAGCCGCCCTGGCGGCTCCTCGCCGAGCCCCGCCTTTGTGCCGAGCCCCCCGTAGCGGTCGCAAGCTCGCTGTCCCACGTCGCCTCCCCCCCGAGAGACACGCCGAGCACCTGAGATGCCGTGACGTTCGATTCAATATACTTCTTGACCCAACACCCAATAAGAGAGAGGAGGTTGCTGTTGGAAAACATCGTCCGCCGAGAGACCAACTGCTCCGCCACGTCCGCGGGCGGCACGACGCCGCATGTGATGTTCATGCCGATCAGGAAGTTGTCCGTCGCGGCTTGGATGAAATCCTGCTCCATCGCCGGAAAGACAGCCGCCTGCACGCCCAGCGCGCCGCGGAAGACCTTCCGCGCGAGCTCCTCGGGCGACAGCGCGCTGATAGCGGGGCACTCAAACGTCACCACCCCTTCATACTTGCCGCGCTCTCCCGCCTTCCACCGCAGGTGAAAGGGCGTCGCAGAGTCGATAGGGGTGGCAGGGACCGCCGGGGCATCCTCGCGGACGCCAGCGCGCGCCGCGGCCGCCGCCCCGACACGCACCCCGTCCGTTGACCCGGCGCCTGTAGCAATCAAGCGCGACACGCCATCGGCAGCACGCATCGCGTTGGCGTGCATGAGCCCCGTGTGCACCCGCTGCATCTGCGCGGCGGAGCGCGACCCCGTGTCCTCCAAAGAACGACCGCCTGTGCCGCCCCCAGGAAGCACAGACGAGCCGCCACCGCCGTCATGGCTGCCCGGCGAGCCCCCCGCCGCACCGCCCGCCGGCGCCCGACCAGACTGCATCGTTGAAGACGACGCTCCACGGCGACTGCCGCGGCCCACACGACCACCGCGGACGTCGCCGCGACCACGCACGCGGCGGTCCCATGCGGGCTCACCGGACGGGCGCAAGGGCGCTGCATCGACACCCACCGCCTCGTTCCCCCCCACAAGCGACAATGGCGCATAATTGGCCGCCGCGGTGGCGCCGCGCTGCCTTACAGACGCCGTAGGCGCCTCTGCTGCAGTCCCGCGATCGCCACCGTTCCCACCGGACGCCGCCCCCGCACCACGGCCACCCCCGCCCATTCCCCCCCCCCCCCCCCCCCCCCCCCCCCCCCCCCGCCCCCCCCCCCCCCCCCCCCCCCCCCC
>ENA-ORXR01003469-ORXR01003469.1-marine-metagenome-genome-assembly--contig:-NODE-3469-length-14131-cov-150.921232_pt1 | contig 14131 bp, 9 predicted proteins | sample MGYA00237866_ERZ511479 | MGnify/ENA metagenome assembly ERZ511479 | reverse complement strand
TTCAATCCTTTGAGGAGCAATGGTGATAAACCATTTTTCAAGTCCCGGTTTTCGAACCAGCCTGGCTTCGACTTCGCCCATGGCCTCCTTGGACAAGGTCACACCTGAACGATACATCTTCCTGATGAATTCTTTTCTTAAGGGTCAGATCATCTCAATCTCATTCGATGGATACACCATCGCTGCTCAAACGCTTCACGCAAACTCAAATCCAAATTTGGGATGATTATTTCTTTCCGCGTCCCTAAGTTCGCCAATCGCAGACTTGCGAAACTGGCAAAGGCTTTTACTCTGCGCAATGATGACCAGTATCAAGAGGGCCCTGAGCTCATTCCTGTTTTCCGTTTTGGCGATTGGCCTTTGCGTCGTTCTCGCCGCTTGTGGTAGTGACGATCCCATCGACATTTCGGACAACAGCGGCGAAACGACTAGCACGAGCAGCACCGACAGCACGGAAAACAGCAGCGAAACCAGTTCGACAACGGCTGTCACGACGCCGCCCGAACAGACCGTGATCACCACCTCCGGTGGGCCGGTGGATGACACCACAAGCACCAGTCAGAATTCGCAGCAGCAAACCTCGAACAGCAGTTCGTCCAACTCCACGACCACGGCCAATAGCGGCGGAACGGGCGGTCCGTTCGCGCCCGGAATCAACTGCGACCTCAGCGGTAATTGGCGTGGCGTTTTTTACAACGACGTGACCGGCGTCAGCGAAGCCATCCAGGCGACCGTCACCCGCACCGGCCTCGACATCATAATCCGCACCTCCAGAACTCGCCCGCCTGGCCAGCTGTTGACCGGCAGCGTCAATGGCCAATGCGGCATCCGCGTGATTGATGCGTTCGATGGTGAAGATTGGACCACCAAGTTCGGCGGCGCGGATGCGAACCAAATCCGCATCGCCGACTTTTTGATCGAAGACCGCGACGAGCTGACGGGGCGCGATCCCTTGAACATTATCGAACTGGTTCGGTAGTAGGAGCCAGTGGGCAGCAGTTATTAGGCCGGTCTGCCTTTCGGGCGAGGATGTGGCTCGGTCTTTATAGAAGTGGGAGGCCCCCGTTCAGACGACAGGGCACGCGATCCATGGCTCGGAAGGCAAAGTCGTCTTCGCCATATCGCGACCGTTTCAGGTGCAGAAATCATTGATTCTATCGCGGATTATCCCTACGATCTCCCTCTTAGAAGAACGATAATCGTCTCGAAAACGTGATGGAGAACGAAGAAAATGATACGAACAGGCACAGAGGTAAAATGGAAGTGGGGCAGTGGGACTGCCACGGGAAAAGTCACCGAGATCTTTAAAGAAACGGTCTCCAGGACAATCAAGGGGAACAAGGTGACCCGTAACGGCAGTGACGAGGACCGGGCCTTCTTGATTGAGCAGGAAGACGGGGACAAGGTGCTCAAATTGGAAAGCGAAGTGGAGCGGGCCTAGTCTTTAAAACATTTAGCCAAAAAATAATATGATGAATCAGAAAGAAAAAATAAAAGAATTGATTGGTGACAATCGCGTGGGCATTTTTGTTACTCAGGATGATGGTCGATTGTTTAGTCGTCCGATTGCTTATGCGGATGTCGATGACGATAATAACATTTGGTTTTTCACAGATATACATTCTGCGAAAATCGACGAGATCATCAATAACAAGCAGGTGAATTTCAGTTTTGCCAACGAGTCCGAGAATACCTATGTTTCTTTGGCGGGGGTCGCGGAAATGATTGATGACGCTTCCCTTGTTGATGAAAAATGGTCATTTGTTATGAAAGCTTGGTTTCCTGAAGGAAAAGAGACTGAACGATTAGCCCTTGTAAAAGTCATCCCTGAGTCCGTTCAATATTGGGATGGATCGAGCAGTAAGGTCATTCAGTTGGTTGATATGGCAAAAGCAATTTTGACGGGTAAATCCTACGTCGAAGTTGCCGATTCCGAAAACGACATTGTCAATTACTGAACACGCGTTACCCGACGTTCAGCATTTTGCCAGGGGCATACTCGGGGGTTAGTTTTCGTCGGCCTCTGCCGCTTCAGATTTTTCCGGCGGGCGATAATAGGGGAGAAGGTCGTCGAGGCGGTTGAGGAGGTCGGTGGCGGTCGTCGATTCGGCATCGAACCAACAGGTTCGATAGAAGCCGGGAGCGAGTTCGACTAAGACGTTATAACACTGCCAGCAGATCGTTCCTTCAAAGCGAAGGTCGGATCCGGAAAACATGCGCACAGCGTAAGCAGGGTAATGGCACATCGCCGATCGTTTCGGCGTCTTGGTGATCTGCTGCCACTGCACCGCGAGCGCCTCTGCTTCATCGTTTGTGAGTTCGGCTTCGCCGAAGTGGCCGACGTCAACCCCAAGTGTTCCGAAGTCGAAGCTTTCTGAGGTGGTGTCGCCGAAGTCGCCGCCGGCGAGGAGGTAGATTTCTACGCGGTCGATTTCCATCGGCTCGTCCATGCCGAGGTCTGCCTTCGACAGCAAACGGCCCTGGTAGATCTCGCGAAGCCCGCCGCCAACGGTCACGTAGAGAATGAATAGCAGGCCGACGAGTGCGAGCAGCCAACGCACGGTCCGGAAGAGCCAGCCGAGAAACTTCCGGCTGGTCTTGGACTGCTGCTCCGCCTCGATTTGTTCAGGCTCCATAGGTTCAGCCTACCTCAAAATCGACCGTCTTTAAAGTCCGGCTTCGAGCGCTTTGCGGATCTCCGAACGCTGCTTGACCAACTCGCCGGCCTCGCGCCGCCAGTATTCTTCCGTGCCGAAGTCGGGCGCGAGCACGACGTAGCCGCCACCGACGGCTTGGCGCGCGCACCAAGCGACGTAGTGCAAGAAGCGTAGCGCGCGTAGGGGTTCGATCAGGCGTAGCGAGGACCACTTGAATTCGTGGAAGGTCTCATAGCCGGACAGGAAGCGTTCGATCTCCCAGCGGGTGTCGGCGTAGCGTCCGGGGAGCAGCATCCAGATGTCCTGCACCGGCGGGCCGAGCGCCATGTCGTCGAAGTCGATGATGTAGATGTGCTCATCGGGGCGGTCGATCAGGTTCTGGTAATGCAGGTCGCCGTGGACGCGGATGAAGTCCTCGCTCGCCTCCTCGAACAGCGGCGCGATGTCATCGAGAATGTCGTTGGCGGCGTCTTCGTATTCGGCGCGTACTTCTGCCGGGAGGAGATCGTTTTCGAGCATGAACGACAAGTTGGCGCGGCCGTAACTGGCGTCGAGCGTGATGCGGTCGTCCGGATCGAACTCGGCGCCGACGCGGTGGACGCGTCCGACCAGGCGGCCGAGTTGCTCCCATTGTTCCTCGTTGGGTTCGTCGAGCGGACGTCCGCCGACTTTGGGAAACAGGGCGAAGGTCATGCCGTCGACTTGGTGCAGGGCGCGTTCGGGATCGTCCGCGATCGGCGGGATCACCGGCACGTCGGCCTCGTGCAGATCCATCAGGAACTCCAGTTCGTCGCGCAGCGCCTCCGGACTCCAGCGGCCCGGCCGGTAGAACTTGACGATCACCGGCGGGCCCTCGCGCGGCTGCACCTCGTACACGCGGTTGATGTAGCTATTGAACTTCACGCAACGGCTGGTGCAGTCCGCGTCGAGCGCGTCTTCGACGAAGGTGATCACTCGTTCGGGGGTCAGTTCATCAAATACGCGCATGGGCAGGGTGGTTCGGGGGGCGGTCGTCAAGAGTAGGAGGCGGGAGGGAGGAAGCGTTGGTCCTTCTCCATGCATGGAATCCGCAAAGGATACAACGGCAGAAGAGGGCAAGGCTGCTTGGCTGCTAAGTCGTCCCACCCCACCCCCCCACCCCTAGGTAGGTAGGTATGTAGGTAAAGCAAAGTATAAGAGCGGACAGCCAATCAAGGCGATCGCCCGCGAACCCGGAATCTCCCGCAACACCTTCGCAAGATGGTGCGCGGCAACCACCAAGGGAACTACACCCGCAAGGAACCGGAGACGAGGATCCCCTCCACAAAATCTGGTTGAGAGATCATGACAGAGCTGTCCTCCTCGGCTTCCTGCAGTCTTCGGAAGACTTCTTCATCGACAACATAATGGTCTGGCGGAGGAAGGCTTTGCAGGAGTCGTGAAGCGAGGGACGCCTTCGACTCATCGTCAAGCAGCGAGGCTTTAAGGGCTATTTCTTCAAGTGTCATACCTTGAAAATAAAGCCGTTGTGATCTGCTGCCAACCCTTTTCGGCTAGGGTCCCGCTACGCTTCTTCTTCGGCGAACCCGAGCACCTTCATGCGCGAGTATAGGCGGCGTCGGGTGATGCCGAGCGCTTCGGCTGCCTTGGTTTTATTACCGTTGGCTTCGCGCAGAGCTTGCTGAATTTTGCGGGTCTCAGCCTCTTCCAGCGTTTCATCGCCGCCGCCGCTGGAGGTCGTCAACGGTTGGGCGACCAGAGGTTTGGGGAGAATGCTTTCGACCAATCCGGCGCTGGCTGGCTGTTCGAGGCAGGAGATGAACAGGTTCTCCATGATGTTGCGCAGCTCGCGAACGTTGCCTGGCCAAGGATAGTTGTGCAGCGGCTGGAGGTGCTCGTCGGACACGCTGTCCGCGTCCATGCCGAAGCCTTTGAGAAAGTGACGGGCGATCGGGATGATGTCTCCTTTGCGATCCCGCAGCGGTGGGATGCTGGCGGTGAACACGTTGATCCGGTAGTAAAGGTCTTCGCGGAACTTGCCGTTGGCCACGCGCTCTTCGAGATTCTGGTGGGTAGCGGCGATCAGGCGGACGTTCACCTTGAACGGTTTCTCGCCGCCGACGCGGGTGATCTCGCCGGTCTCCAGAACGCGGAGCAGGGCGACCTGCGTGGCCTGGGCGATCTCGCCCATCTCGTCGAGAAACAGGATGCCGCCGTTGGCGCGTTCGAACGCGCCGGCGCGCCGGGCGCTGGCGCCGGTGTAGGCGCCACGTTCGTGACCGAACAGTTCGGAGGTGAGTAGGTTCTCGGGGATCGCGCCGCAGTTGATGGCGACAAAGGGGCAATTGGGGTTGCTGCTGTTTTCGTGGATGAAGCGGGCGACCACCTCCTTGCCAGTGCCGGACTCACCACGAATCAGCACCGTGGTTTGCAGCGGCGCGACTTTTTGCACGCGGTCGAGCAGCGATTGCATTTCCTCGCTGGCGACCACCAAGCCGTTGGTTTTGCCGACCTTGCTCTTGGCCGCGTCCTCACGCAACTTGCGCACTTCGGACACGAGGCCGCGGCGCACGCTGATGCGTTTGGTGATCGCCGCAATCTCGTCCATGGAAAAAGGTTTGGTCACGTACTCGTAGGCGCCGTCCTTCATCGCCATCGAGGCGGTCTCCGCGTCGGCGTGCGCGGTGATGAACACCACGTCCGGTTGCTGCGGTTCTTGCTTGGCTTCCGCCAGCACTTGCAAACCGCTGTCGTCGCCGATGTGCAGATCGGTGATGACGATCTCCGGCGCGAACTCCTTCAGGTGAAGCCGAGCGGTTTCAAGCGAGTACGCAACTTCGACGTCATGCCCCTCCTTTTTGAGGTGGATAGAAGTGACAGTTGCCAGTTTTTGGTCGTCTTCGACGATAAGGATCGAGGCCATATAACAAACCTACCCCGCTCGGGTCAGTCTGCAACTTGTTATTCCTAAAGACTCAACTTGTGGAATGTTCCAAATGAAGCGAACCGGACGGATTGAGAAGTCGTTGTGCGTTTTAATGCCAGAGAGGCTGTGCCAAACTTCTTGGTTTTGACTAAATCGATGACCTCGAACGAGGCGTCACTATTTTTCGACGAACCAAATATTCCGGTAGCGGACTGGGTTGCCGTGATTTTGTAAATGGAGATAACCGCGTTCTTTTCCTTCGCCGAGCGGCGAGGCGGTGGTGCGTTTTGGGACCTCGATGTCGTCGTGCACGACCACGCCGTTGTGGCGCACGGTCATGCGCGCGTTTTTGATTTTCTTATCACCGACGAACTCAGCCGCGGTGAAGTCGATGTCGTAGGTCTGCCAAGTCAGCGGCGGGAAGCACATGTTTTGGTCCGGATCTTTCACGCTGTAGACGCCGCCGCATTCGTTGTGTTTGCCTTCGAGCCCGAACGAGTCGAGCACCTGCACTTCGTAACGCGCCTGCATGTAGCAACCGCTGTTGCCGCGTCCCTGGCCACGCGCCTTGGGTTTGTACGGTGTGCGGAACTCGAGGTGGAGTCGGCCGCTGCCGAAGGTGGTCTTGGTGTTCGCCCCTTGCATCAGCAAACCGTGGTCGGTCATTTTCGCGCCTGCCTTCCACTGGTCGAGATTGCTGCCGTCGAAGAACACCAGCGCGCCCTCGGGCGGCTTCTTGCCGAGCGTCGGACTTTTGCGTTCGACCCGCTTCAGCTGGATCACCTGTTTGCCTTCGTCGAAGATGGTCATCACTTCTTGTTCGATGGTGCCGGAGTAGCGTTCGCCGTCGTCGAACTTCACCGTATCGCCGTCGCGCTTGCCGTCGACCCGGTTCGGCTTTTCGCCGTTCCAGCCGTCGCCCGGCAGTCCGCCCATGTAGGCGACGGCTTGAAATGTTCCGTCGCCCATCGCGATAACTTGCACGCCGATATTGTCCTCGCCGTCGGTGCCCGAGTACTCGCCTTGAGTCGCGTAGTCCGCGTCAACCTTCGTGAGGTCTTGCGCGTCGTCTTGTGCGAACGCAATAGCGCCGATGGCGAGGGTGCAGAAAGTGAACAGGGAGAGAAGCGCGGAAGATCCGAAGGGTGCAAGTGAGGTCCGTTTCATAGTGGCGGATTCTACCAGCCTTCGGATGAAGATGGAATATGGAAGATAGAAGCCTCCGGCTTGAAGATGGAAGGTGAAAGATGGCGGGGGGGCGTTCTCGCAGGCTGGGGCTCTGAAATTTATGGATGCTGAGTGATCCGCCGAACACGATGAACGCCCACTCGGCACCCAAGACGTGCATTGCGGAAAGTCGCCTGGGCGGGGCCGGCCTCCCACTTTTGCCGTTGAAAACTACATGAAGGACTCTCTGCGCTTGGGATTATAGTGCGCGCTTGGGCGGCGATCTTTCACCTTCAATCTTCCACCTTCGGACTCAAGGTCCCCTTGCATCGCGGGCTCAATTGAGGTTTGAATTCTCCACGGTGGGAGACGATAAATTAATTGGATTCTCGCGGCCTCTGTGCCGCGTGCATCAGTGGAGATGTTCGGCCGATTGGCTGCATCAGAAACGGGACGTCTTCCCCATTGAACCATTCGCTACACGGCGCGGGGAAACTCGTTGTAAAAATCCACCAACGCGCGACCAAAACTCACGTGGGAATGGACAGGGCTAGTCCATGAACGAAAACCAAACACCGAACCCACCCTTCGCTGCGCTGACTCCCGCAGACCTTTTATTTGAGAGGGCAATGCAGCAGCCGCGCGAAGCGCAGTTCGCGTTTGTTGAAGGCGAAGCGGGCACGGATACCGACCTTGCCGCTGAGGCGATGATGCTGCTGGAGGGGTTCTGGAACGAGCAGGAGACGGTCATGCTGTCCCAACGCAAGCCCGGCGATTCCATCGGGCATTTCACTTTGATCCACCCCGTCGGCGAAGGCGGAATGGGCACGGTTTGGCTCGCCGAACAAACCGAACCGGTGCGCCGCAAGGTGGCGCTCAAGGTGATTAAACTCGGCATGGACACCAAGGCCGTGGTCGACCGCTTCGAACGCGAACGACAAATTTTGGCTCAGCTGACCCACCCGAATATCGCCCAGGTTTTCGAGGCGGGCGCGACCGAGACCGGCCGTCCCTACTTCGCGATGGAGTATGTCGACGGCGAACCCATCCACCTTTGGTGTGCGCGAACGCGCGCCAGCCTCGACCAGCGGCTGGAGCTGTTCGCAACGCTGTGTGATGCCCTGCAGCACGCGCACCAACGTGGGGTCATGCACCGCGACCTCAAGCCGTCCAATATTTTAGTCAGCGAGGATGGTGCATTGAAGGTGATCGATTTCGGCATCGCACGCGCGACCCAGGAAGACAATCCGGATGCAAGTTTGTTCACGCAGGTGGACCAGGTGTTCGGCACCCCGGCTTACATGAGTCCGGAGCAAGCGCTCGGCGATCCGACCGGTATCGACAACCGCACCGATGTCTACTCGCTTGGCGTCGTCTTGTTCGAACTCCTGACCGGCACGACCCCGTTTGAACCCACCCGTTTGAAAACTCATCTGAGTCTCCAACGGATCCTCCGCGACGAGTCGCCGCCACGGCCGAGCACCACCTATAGCACTCAATCCGACGCCACGCGGGAGAGCATTCCGTTCAAACTTTCCGCCCGCGGCGATCTCGACTGGATCGTGCTCAAGGCTTTGGAGAAAGAACCCGACCGCCGCTACCAAAGCCCGTCCGCATTCCGCGACGATATTCTACGCTTCCGCAACGGTAGCGCGGTCAAAGCGGTGTCGCCGACCTTATGCTACCGCTTGCGGAAATTTGTAAAACGCAACCAACTCGCGGTGATCGCGGGGACTGTTGTTCTATGCTCCCTGCTGGCAGGCCTAGGCATCAGCCTGCGTCAAACCGTTCGCGCCAACGACGCACGTGCGGAAACGGAGGTGGCCTTGCAACAAGCCTCGGACTCCCTCGCCAAAGAGTCCGCCGCGCGCGCCGAGGCGACCCGTTCGCTGGCCAGCTTGTGCAACAGTTCGGGCATGATCGAGTCGCGCCTCGGCAACCATGGTCGGGCTGCTCTCTGGTTTGCCGAGTCGGCCAAACACGCCACCAGCGACGAGGAAACGGCCGCCGCCCATCTGCGCGCGGACTCGTTCCGGGATCCCGTGGTCCACCTGGAGGTGGTGGTCGACACCGAACAAACCGGCAACAACGACATCCGCTGGCACCCCGATTCGCTTGCCGTCGCGGTCGGCCGTGGATCGGGGATGCGCTACTTCGTCTACCACCGCGACGGACGTCCGTTCCTCTCCGAAAAATACTTGGCCCATGTCGACTGGGAACCCACCGGAAACCTGATGCTCGCCACGGTCGGCGCCGGGGCGCGCTTGTTCAAGTTTCCCTCCGGGGAGGAGACGTGGAACATTCCGGACTCGCGTCGCGCCGTGTTTTCTCCCGATCGGAAATGGATTGGCGTGGTCGGCGGAGTACCCCGGCTCATTTCCCGCGAGAACGGTGAAACTCGGATTTTTGCGGCGGACACCGAATGTGAGTACATGCGCTTCAGCCCGAGCGGCCAGCATCTGCTTTTGGTTTCGGCGGAGCGCGAAGTCACGCTCTACGCGGTGGACGATCTTGACGATCCTCTAGCGGTGGTCGGCGTCCGCGGTAAAGACTCTCCGCCCTGCGGATTTATCGGTCGGGCCGGCGCGGCCTTTTATCTGTCCACCGGCGAGTCCATTGTCGTGTTCGAAACCGCCACCGGAAAAGAGATCGAACGCTACGGGCAAACCTACGTCTCGTCGGGGATCGTCGCCAGCAGCCCGGACGGCCGCTATCTGGCGCCGCGATCGATGACACTGATTGACCGGAATACCGGTGGCCGTTTATCGTATCCAGCCGTTTCAAGTCTCGCCGACCGGTGCTTCCACTTGGAGGGAACCATGCTGGCCGGCGGCGGACACGATTTTTCCATCGCGCTGCACAGCGTTCCCTCCGGGACGCTAGTCACGACCCTGCCGAGCCTTGCCGAGGTGGTCTATGCCGTCGAATTTTCACCCGACGGACGCTGGCTCGCCAGTGCCGAGGGGACCTTCCTCCGCCTGTGGATGCTGGAGGACCAATCACTTGCCGCTAGACCTCCCCCGATCCTGTCCAAATACCCGGCGGTGCTGGCAAGTCATCCGGATCACCGCGCCGCCGTGATCCACAGCGGGGTTCATGTCGAGCATATCATCGATCGGACCGGACGCGTGGATCTGCGCAGCGGAGCCGCGACCGGACCGGTGATCAAGCCGGGTGGCATCGTGGTCAGCGCCGCCATCGGACCCGATCCCAGCTGGGCGGTGATCGGGGTGTCGGATGCCACGCTGGCCGAAAAAGAATTGCGCATGAACTCGAGTTCGGCTGGACGCGTGGAGTTCAGAAATCTTGAAACGGGGAAGCTGCTTGGCAAGGCCATCCCGGTGCCCGGCGATCCCCGCTCGCTGGACGTCCATCCTGAGGGCAATCACGTCGCCGTCGTTCTGGGCGATGGCCAGCTGTTGGAAATTGATGCCGGCACGCGGGAGGTCCGCCAGCTTTCGAAGCCCGGCATCTTTTTCAAACCGCCATCAGGCATTTTGCACAACGGGCGTTGCCGATACAGCGCCGAGGGACGCTACCTGTTCGCCTGCGGATTCGACCATCGCTTCCTTGCCTGGGACCGGCAAGAGGAACGATTGGCGATACCGTCCCGCGTGGAGGGAATCGTGTTTGATTTTGACCGCCATGAATCCCTCCTCGCGGTTGCCGAGTTCGGGGCGCGCAACCAAATCCATTTTTGGGATCTCGATAAAACGGCCGCCGTGCGCCCGCCGATTCAAGTCGGCGAGTGGCCCTTGACGGTGCAGTTCGATCCCTCCGGCGAACGCCTGCTTGTCGCCCGCCGCGACCAGCAGGCAGAAATTTATCATTGGCGATCGGGGGAACTCACCGGCCCCGCCTTGCCAGCCGAGGATGAGGTATTCCTCGCCCGCTTTATTCCCGAACGCGATTGGGCCTTCCTGATCGAAAAAGGGGGGATAGCGCGTTTCTTCGAATGCGCGACCGGGCACCCATTGCGCCCGCCGGTCCAACTTCCGACCTATCCCGCCGAGGCGGTCTTGCGCAATAATGGCGAGTGGCTGATCAGCGGCATGGGCTCCTTCTCGTTCGATCCACAACGGTATCTCAGCCCCGATACCGACCGCATCGAAACCGCCCGCACTTGGGCCGAACTCGATGCCGGCGCGGCGATTCATCCCAGCGGCGGTATCCATTCCATCTCGACGGCGGACTGGCTCGAACGATGGTGGTCGCTGCGCGGCAAACCCACCGAGGCGTTCGAACTGATCACCCCGGTCGGCGTCCGCTCGCGCACCGCCGACACCGACTATCTGCCAGCCACGCGCCTGATCGACAACAGTGGACTTCCCGACGCGCTGGATCTGCGTTTCGTCATTCACGGCGATGCCGCGTCCAGCACCGCCTGGGTGACCACCAACCGATTCGCCGATTATTTCCAAGACAATCCCGAACCCCCGCAGCTCACGTTCGATCTCGGCGAGTCGAAAGATGTCACGGCGATGTTGATGTGGGGATACTATTTTTTCAATTTTGGCAACGCGGTGGGCAACGAGGCGAAGCGCTTTGACATCGCGTTTTCAGCCGACGGCGAACGCTACTCCGAGCCCGAGACCTTCACCAACGATGTACCGGTGGCCGGACGCGCCGCCACCCTTGGCCCGTTCGAAAACCCGGCCGCGAAAACCGCGCGCTTTGTCCGCGTGGCCATCACAGACAACCATGCGCCAATGTCGGGCGGCGACCGGGTGGGCATCGGTGAAGTTCGGTTTGTGCCGCGGGCTGGGTCCGGAGAAGACGAAGAATAGCCGCCAAGGGACTTGAGGTCGCGCCGCCTTCTAAGGCGGTCCAAACTTCCGCTGGGAAGTTTGAGCTACCTACGCGGCTAGTCGGTTTAAACTGAGCGGTATCCAACAGGCGGAATGTTCAGTGTTTTATCCAGTCCTGCTCTAGAGCGACTCTGTGTGGAGGGTTCCAATCACTTCAATTTAAAGCGGGCTAGCCATTGGGAGTCGTCCCTATCGTCGGTCATGTCCACTTCTACAGAACAAACCCGCGCCGAAATTCGTCCGACCAACAGTAAGATCTTCTTGTCGTGTGTGAATAGCTGCACATGAATACTCCAGCCATGTCCGTCTCTCTAAAATCCGCCGCTTTCCGCCTCATTTTTTGCTGCGTGTTTGGCATCGGTTTCGCGGTGACGCTGCGCGCCGCCGAAACCGGCCCGAATCCGGACGCGCCGCATGTCCGGGTGGCGTGGGTTCAGGATTTGGGTGATGGTAAAGATGTGTTCGCCAAGGGGACCAACTTACAACTGATGGTGTCCGACAGTGCGGTCGATGGCGGACGCGAGCGACTTCGTTTTCCCTTGGGACCGGCGCCGTCTTATGTGCCCGGATTCCGAACCCCGTCCGGGAACGTGGCCAAGCCGCTGATCACACCGCGCGGCGACCGGATCGTGTTCAGCGACCGCGTCGCCAACAAATCCTATATGACCACGTTCAGCGGTGGTTCGGACATGGGCGTCGAACTCGCGGACGGCTTCACGGCCGAAGTCTGGCGGAATCCAGGCAACGGCAAAGAGTACGCCTTGGTAATGACCGGCGCGGTCGGCGTGAAATCTTTACCGGGCTACAAAACCGCAACGATGGTGCAACTCGACAATCCGAAGCATCGGTTCGTGTTGTGGCATGGCGATTTGGTTGCCGCCGACAATTTTCAGATTTCCGCCGACGGGCGCAAGGCGGGCGCGCTGTTCCCCTGGCCGAACGGCGGCATTGCCGATCTCGCGACTGGGACGTGGAGCAAACGTGGGAAGGGCTGCTGGACCTCGTTCGCGCCGGACAACAGCTACACCTTGATGGTGTTCGATGGCGCGCACCGCAACATGTACGTGCATCAACCGGCGCGCGGCGACCGCCCCCAGCAGGATTGGAAATTGCCGATCCACAACGCGCCGGGAATCGGCAATAAAGAGGTCTACCATCCGCGTTGGAGCAACCATCCACACTACCTCGCGATGACCGGACCCTACGGGTCGAGCCAAGTGAAGGAGGGCGGTACCGGCGTGGAGGTGTACGTTGGCCGGATGGCGCCGGACTTGCGTTCGGTGGTGGAGTGGACGCAGATTTCGAACAACGCGCGCGCCGACTTTTTTCCCGATGTCTGGGTGGCCGGCGGTGAGGCGGTGACGCTTGATGCGGCGAGTCCGGTGCCCGCCGTGGCTTCAGTTGAACCGGTGAACCCCAAAGCGAACGTGGCCCAGGGCAAACTCCTCGAACTCAGTCCAACGCCGGAGCCGAACGCGATCCTGCCATACAAACATTGCCTGATCGCCGGCCACTACGCTTTGCCGAACGGCACCGAAGTCGCGGCGGTTCATTGGGGCATCCGCGACAGTAAAAAGATCCCGGCCGCCCTGCGCGTGGTCGGACGCAGCTACCCCTTGGCATTGGTCCCGTTCGACCAACGCAAAGACCTCCGCTCCGAACGCATCTCCAACGATTTGGAAAACGTCGAACTGGAGTTGTTCGTCGATGAGAATGGTGCGGCCGCGCCGCCTGGACCGTGAAAGATGGTTGCTGGAGCGAGCCGGCTTGCAAAGCGCGGCAGCTCCATTCCGACGCCGATCCGAAAGTTTAAGGCTGACTAAAAAACGATCTCGCGTTCGTCTGCCGCGTATCTGCCAGGCGATCTAATGATCCGGTGGGATCTCGGTAGCTGGAAGTTTCCAGGCTCTAACATATTCGATCTGATACACGGATGGAAGGTCCTCGTCGTTCGGGGTCCCGAACCAACCAAACATCGCCTCGCTGGCGATGACCATTGCCGAGGCTGACAAAGCCGCCCGTTGAACCGTTCCCCCGTCTTTCGTTTGCCCTTTTGGGTTGGAACGGCGCTGCCCCCAATGACGACGTTGGCGAGAGAATGCCCCGAAACAGTTTTTTGATCAACGGAGAGGGGGTAGACGGTTTCTGTGGCTTTGGTCTTGGCGGTGAAGCAAAAACTGGGATCCTGATTGTCTACTTGCGTTCGACCATCCCACCCCGAAACGATGCGCTGCCATTTCCCACCACCCTAATTCCCACCTCATCTCCTGCCACCACGTGCGCGAACCCCCGCGAACCCGGACAGACCATCTTTTCGAGGTGAAAAATATCGATTGCTCGGATTTCACCCCTTGACAAGGTCCGCATGTCGTTGCGCTCGAGAGGTACTTCAATCTATCGCCCCATGAGGTCTGATTACAACCTAGGTTGTAATTAGTTACAACCTAGGTTGTAATTTTCGGTACCTCGAAAAAACATGAAATTCGTAAACACCTGGCATCCGGTGACTTGGGAGATATGCCGAAAACTTGGCACGGGACCTGCTAAATCTTCCAGCATGGCTCATAAAAGATTTAGGCTCGAACGGAATGGCT
>ENA-ORXR01003467-ORXR01003467.1-marine-metagenome-genome-assembly--contig:-NODE-3467-length-14134-cov-21.096749_pt1 | contig 14134 bp, 16 predicted proteins | sample MGYA00237866_ERZ511479 | MGnify/ENA metagenome assembly ERZ511479 | reverse complement strand
ACATTTTTCAAGGAAAAAAGGCTAAACTTTAACACTTATTACGATTTTTTAGACGCATTTGCTCAATGTGGGTTAAAAATTGATGTATGGTAATAAATTACTGGAGTGCGATTTCTTTTCGGATTCTACTTAAACTTTCAGTTGTAATTCCCAGATAAGAGGCAATATGGTAGTTTTTTACATTCTGTTCAATGTCAGGATAAGTGGTAATAAAGTTGAGGTACCGACCTTTTGCGGATAAGGTTAGATTTTCAAGGATTCGTTTTTGGAAACTGGAAAATGCGGTTTCTAACTTTTCGATATAGAAGTAACTTACTTTGGGTATTTCTTTACAAAGATTGTCAAACTCTGATTTAGAAATTTTATACAACTCCGCCTCTTTAATGCACTCAATAAAAGATACTGATTTGGTTTTTTCTTTTCCATACAATGCGATATAATCGCTAATCCACCAACCTTTTACTGCAAATTGTAAGGTATGTTCTTTCCCTGCAGCATCTATAAAATAAGTTCGTAAACAGCCCTTATGAATGTAATAGATATCCTGGACTTCTTCGTCCGCTTGAATAAGGAAATCTCGCTTTTCAAGCGTTAGTTTCTTCATTTTACTAACCAGAACCAGCAATTCACTTTCAGTAAATGTAAGATCATTAAAAATTTCATGTAGGATTGCCTTCATGTTGTTTGTTTATAGTACACAACATAAGAAAAACGTAAGCATTTGGCGATCAAAGAAAGGTTTATTTTTTTTATAACATATGTGTGTTTACTACAGATTGGTTCCTTACGAATACGGATAAACCGCTCACTAATTGCCCCTAGCCTTTAATCATAATATGATGGTGCCTAGTGGCCCTGAACTTCTTGATTTTTATACTGTTATTGTCTAGCCCGAATGGATGCATTTCAATAGTTGCATCTGCAGGTACGTTAGGATTTAGGGGTTGGTTACAAATAAGTGTTACCGTGATTACTCTTTATTATCAACCCCGCGCGCCGGATAGGAGGTGTTGTTTGAACGCAGCGCAGCGAAGAGAGTGCCGGATAGCCGGAATTCGCGCCCAAATAAATCAAAATTGTCTAGCCTTAAAAAGTCCTACCCTCCAAGTCAGTAAATCCCAGCCCCGCATAAGACACTTTAATCCGTTCTTCGTAATTCCGAATCAGATCCCGCCCCTTTTCAGTACAAACACCCTTGATATAAGGTCCAAGAATGTTGAAGGTCAGTGCCACCTTAGAATAAGTCATCGGTGGAAAGGTATCAGTATCCTTGAATAACTGGACAAGTGATTGCATGGTTTTGGCGAAAATCTCTTCGTGGACACCCTTGTTAAACAACCCTTCAGCGATGCCGTTTTTACACAATTCGAGGAGCGTATCGTACAAGAAATCACCGTACTTGCGATAAAAGTCTTCAAGCAATCCAGGATAGTAGTAATGGATGTCATTAAAGAAATTGGGATTGACTAAATCCATTCGGGTCATGATCGCATCGTTCCAGCGAAACAGCGCTTCAAGCGTATTGGTAGACGCCGCAGTGATCTTTTCATGCTCATTGCGAGTAATTACATCATAGACCACCAAACATTCCTTTAATAGCTGTTTCTTGTTTTCAAAATGTTCGTAAAACGTACGTTTAGACATTCTTAAATCCTTCGATATTCGTTCTACGGTAACACTCTTTACCCCGTAATTGATAAATAGTTTTAATGATTCTTCGACTATTCGTTCTTTGGTAATCATAATTTGAATGCTATTTGCTTAATAGTTTTCTAGCCACTAACTCCTTCATAATTTCATTGGTGCCAGCGTAAATTCGCTGCACTCGAGCATCAGCGTAGGCTCTTGCTACGTAATACTCCCAGATATATCCATAACCACCGTGTAACTGCAGGCATTCATCAGCCACTTTACATTGTAATTCTGTTGTCATATATTTTGCCATTGAAGCATTAGGACCATCCAATTCTCCTTCACAGTGCAGCTCTACACACCGATCAACAAAAATCCGGTTGACAGCAACTTCAGAAGCGAGTTCTGCCAGCTTAAACCGGGTGTTTTGAAATTTGGAAACTGGTTTGCCGAAGGCCATCCGCTCCTTGACATATTGCACGGTTACTTCCAGTATTTTCTCAGCAGCAGAGATCGCGCCCAATGCAACAATTAATCGTTCTTGTGCCAATTCTGTCATTAGGTAGCTGAAGCCTTGTCCTGGTTGTCCTAATAAATTCTCTTTAGGCACCTTAACGTTATCAAAAAACAACTCGCAGGTGTCTTGCGCATGAAGGCCAACTTTATGAAATGGTTTGCCTTTCGAAAACCCTTCCATACCTTCTTCAATCAACACCAGACTAATGCCTTTTGCGCCTTTCGTCGGATCTGTCTTTACTGCAGTGACAGATGCGCCACACAAGTAACCATTAGTGATAAAGGTCTTGGAACCATTGACAAGATAGTGATCCCCCTTGTCTATGGCAGTTGTTCTCATGCCTTGTAAGTCGCTACCAGCGCCTGGTTCCGTCATAGAGACAGCCAAAATCGTTTCTCCAGAAATCGCCTTGGGAATTACTCGTTTTTTAAGGGCATCTGTTCCATAATGTAAGATATACGGTGCTACGATATCGCTATGCAAAGGATAACCCACTGCAGGACCGGCATTACCAGAAAACCCGAGAACTTCAGTAAAGATGGCATTGTACTTAAAATCTGTGATGCCCAATCCGCCATATTCTTCAGGAGCTTGCATGACTAAATAGCCGTTGTCTCCTAGCTTTTTCCAGGATTCTTTAGATACCATGTGATCTTGTTCCCATTGTTCATTGTGAGGGGTAATCTCCTTGGCAACAAAGTCTTGAAGAGATTCTTTGAATAGCAGGTGTTCTTCGTTGTATATTTTTCGTGGAAACATAGGCTAATTATTAAATTTTGGTGGTCGTTTTTCCATAGATGCCGCAAATGCTTCGTTCAAATCAGTAGAAAGAATCATTGCAGCATTCCAAACGGCAATATAGTTTAATCCTTCCTCAATAGTGTGGTCCCGACTATAATTCATCACCTCTTTCGTGCCACGAATGCTCAATGGTGACTTGGCGGCAATATTCTTTGCAATGGCCATCACATAAGTCAACATGTCTTCCTTGGCTTCAAACACCTGGTTGACAAGTCCTGCACTAAGTGCTTCATTAGCAGACAGTTTCTTTCCAGTGTATGCCATTTCTCTAGCGATACCATCTGGGATGAGTTTGGGAAGTCGCTGCAATGTTCCAAGGTCGGCTACCATTCCCATATCTATTTCCTTGATGGTGAAGTAGGCGTCTGCTGTGGCATATCGAATGTCGCAAGCACTAATGATATCAAGCCCACCACCAATACAACCTTTGTGCACTGCTGCTAGCACTGGTTTACGGCAATGCTGTATGGCGTTAATTGGTGCCTGTAGTCGCAATACCATTTGTCGCAGTTTCTCACGCATTCGGCCTTCGCAGGCATCTTGCGTCTCCTGTCTGATGCTCATGAGCAAACTGAGGTCGATTCCTGCACAAAAGTGCTTGCCTTCTCCCAGTAAAACGGCTACACGAACATCCTCGTCGCTGTCAATGTGTTCGAATATGGCCTGCAACTCTTCCCATCCTTTTTGATCAAGCGCATTCGCTTTATCCGGTATATTGAAGGAGATACTGGCAATGCCATCAGCAATTTTTAATGTGAATCGAGTGTATTCCATTAAGATAAAATTGCTGTGTCTTTGCACATAGTAAGTGTTTCTGTATCCATTAGACGTGTCTTCAATCCTGCTGCACGTGGTACTTCGTAATGATAGAAGAACTTCATGGTATGCACTTTACTTTCGTAGAATGTAACATCTTCTTTATCTGGATTAGAAGTCACTAGTTTGCGTTTAGCGACTGTAGCTTGTTTCAACCATTGCCATGCGATGGTAACGATACAGAAATACTCCATATATAGGTTGGCGTCTGCCAAGAATCGTTGTAATTCCCCTTTCATAGCAAATTGAGCCAAATGCATAGTAATACCTTGTAGTTGTTGCATTTCACTTGTAAGCGTGTCAGCGTATTTCTTCAACTCTTCATGAGTATTGGCTTCATCTACGGTCTCGGTCATTTTTTCAAAAAGTACTTTGAGAGCAGCACCGTTCTTCATCAATGCTTTTCTACCCAACAAGTCCATAGACTGGATACCTGTTGTTCCTTCGTAAAGCGTGGTGATACGCATGTCTCTGGCCATTTGTTCTAGTGGGAAATCTTCAGTGTAACCATAACCACCAAAAATTTGTAAGCCGTTACTGACAGATCTGATTCCCTCTTCACTAGGATATACCTTTACGAGAGGTGTCAACAAATCAAGGAATAACTCGGCTCTCTTTTGCTCTTCTCCTTCCAAGACTTTACTCAAGTCATGTGCTCTTCCTGCTTCCATTACAAGTGACATTGCGCCTTCTGTAATTGACTTTTGCAATAGGAGCATCCGCTGCACATCTGCATGCTCGATGATTGGAATTTGAGGGTCTTCTGGATTCTTATTGTTGACGTCTCTTCCCTGTGTGCGCTCTTTGGCATATTGGAGTGACGCGTAGTAGGCTGCAGAAGAAATGGCTGTTCCTAGCAATCCCACTTCAATTCGAGCACCATTCATCATTTTGAACATGTATTTCAGTCCTTTGTTAGCCTCACCGACTAGGTAGCCCTGACAATTGTTTTTATCACCGAAAGCTAAGTGCATTGCTGGAATAGCTTTTTGTCCCATTTTATGGTATAGACCCGCTGAAATCACATCATTGTCTACGAGATTTCCGTTTTCATCCTTGCGAAATTTAGGAACTACAAACAAAGAAATACCTTTTGTACCCGCAGGAGCGCCTTTAATTCTGGCAAGAACGAGGTGTACTATATTTTCAGAAAAGTTATTATCACCTCCTGAGATGAATATTTTTTGTCCTTCAATTTTGTAAAGGCCATCACTGACTTCTTCTGCTGAGGTTACGATATCTGACAAGGAACTACCTGCTCCTGCTTCAGTAAGACACATGGTTCCTGTCCATTCACCAGTAAGCATTTTTTCCATAAACTCTTTCTTGAGATAGTCGGATCCAAAAGCCATGATCAATTTTGCTGATCCCTTTGTTAATCCGTGGAAGAGGGTAACGCCATTATTTGCAGCTTGGAAAATCATTTCTGAACAAATCTGCACTAATTCTGGTATTTGCATACCACCATATTTCTCTGGAAAGTCGGAACTCATCCATCCACTTTCACAATACGCTTTAAGGAACTTAGGGACTTGTGGGTGGGAGTTTGTTTTGCCGTCAACAACTTCGGGAACATGGTTTTTATCCATGTCCTGATAAAATGGGAACAACTCCTTTTCTGCAATCTGATATGCTGCATCAAGCATAAAGTCGAATGATTCAATATCATGCATTTTGTAGTAATCATAATTCTCAGTGAACTGAGAAACATTATGTACATCGTAAAGTAGAAACTTTAGATTCTTTAAGCTGATGAATTTATTTGCCATTTTGTAATTGTTTTCTGTTAATTGAATAGTTTATTCGTAGTTTTAGCCATATTAGAAGAGGCTTTAACTAATATTTTACCTGACTTGTCAGTGATTTTTGCAGCGATGTTGATGATATTTTTTCCTTTTCTGATGACAGTGGCTCTGGTGGTGACGGTTTCACCTGTACGAGAATTTGAGAGGTAATCCAGAGATAGATTGACTGTCGTATATAGGAACTCGGTTTGTAGGCTGAATGTGGCGATTCCAATGACCTCATCGATCATAAGTGCGAGCATACCACCATGGACGGTTCCAACGGGATTACACATTTCGGGCCTTACGATGTAGTCCACAGTGATATCTCCTTCACTTGCATCTGTGACGATGCCTTTGAGCCAATTTCCTGCGGGAGAAGGACCTTCTACTGGCTTATTTAGTGTGGACTGTAAGTATTGAACAATATGGTTTTCCATAATGGGAACTTAAAAACTTTTTTATTTTTTCAAGTACCAAATCTAAGGAATTTTAACCGGGTTTTCAACTCTTAGGAACTACAACTTCAAATTAATTAAACTTTATATCAAGCATTCTGCAATTGATTTAGGGGAAGTTGTAGAGAGGTTATGGTATGGAGATGGCAAACAAATCGGGAATTGATTACAACAAATTACTTTAATGGATTAGTTAGAATAAGCAATACTATCTGGAACTAAAAACTCATAGTTGAAGTCTATTTGATGATTAACACCCTCATATCTTACTTCTAGGGTTTTCTTTAAATGTGAAACCAGCAATTTGCCATTTGAAACTTTATATCTCACGTTGAAATCTCCTTGCTCAATCATTGCCTTAAGAATTCGGCTAGGAAATGTCTTGGAGGCAACTTCAATTTTTACAATTACAGAGGTTTCATTAATAATGTTGTCACCAAAGTTGTAGTAATCTTCTTCAGAACTGGTTACAACAATCTCTGAAGCATTTTTTGTAGAAATAGTTTGGAATTTTTCCAGAGGCTTATCAATTTGAGCGTTTGCAATGTTAAAGGTAAAAAAGGAGATTAACGATAGTATAATAATGTTACGAAGCATAATTGAATTAGATTAAAAGGTGATTAGTTATACATACAATTTGCGCCTAATATTACAACCGTATTGCATTTGTTCCGCTCATATTGTGACATGATATTAATAGAAATTGTTTCGTTATCCTTATATTCGAAGGGTGTTTTATTGAATTGTGTTTAAACAATATTGGATAGGAAACTTCTATATAAATGTAACATCAAGGTCGATCTTCCAATTAATTATCAAAGAATATTCGTAACTTTCAAGGATATAAAAATTGTCAATGAGAATATTGAAAATCAACTTCATTCAATCTACGCTATTACTGACATTGCTTGTAATAGTTTTAGGTTCTTGTAAACATGATCCGATCATTCCTGATCCAATTCCTCCCGTTCCTTTTTGTGAACAAGCTAATCCTACTTATATTGATACTATGATGACCATTATAAATTTGAATTGTAGTTATGCTGGCTGCCATGCTTCTGGGGCAGGAATAGGCGATTTTACTACCTATAGTGGAATGCTGTCTAGATTGGACAACGGCAAAATAAAAGAACGAGTAATAGACATGAAGGATGACGCATCAGTTGGTATGCCTCCTAATTACGCGACTGGCGGTCCTATAGATTTGACGAATGAACAATTGGAGCTATTTATGTGTTGGCTTGATAACGACTATCCAGAACAGTAAAAATTTAAACAATTCATTATGAAAAAAATATTGCCCATTGGTCTTGTTGTGCTTATCGGTCTCGTTTTTTTTGGATATTCAATGTGGAACAAAGAACACAGGAACATCGCTGAAGAGAAAGCAGATTTCAGCATGACTGCAGATGAACTGTTTGCCGCCTACGAAGCAGATGAAAAAGCCTCAAATGCAAAATATCTGGACAAAGTTATTGGTGTTTCTGGTAAAGTAGTTGAAACAAAACAAAACAAGGATGGCCTGCACACAGGAGTTCTTAAAGCAAAAGATGCAATGATTGGCGGTATAAGCGTCACCATGGCAAAAGATAAGAATCAAGCCTTAACTAAAGGAGAAACGGTGTCATTGAAATGCCGTTGCACAGGCAAAACGATGGACGTGGTATTAGTCAATTGTTCAAAACAATAAAAAATAAAGTTTCCTTAAATAAATGATAGATCATGAGGATTAACAGAATTGGTATAGGAATTGTCTTAACTATAGTCGTAAGTGTTTTAGTAGCCGGTTGTTATTATGACAATGAAGAAGAACTGTATCCAGGAACTGAATGTGATACCAGTAATATCACTTATACAAGTCACGTGAAAGCAATCATGACAACTAATTGTGCATACACTGGTTGTCATGTTGGTGGTGGTGCCGCTCCTGGAATTTTAGACAATTATGCAGGAGTAATGGAAAAAGTGAATGATGGCACCTTCTTCAAACGAACATTAGAGGATAAAGATATGCCTCCTTCCGGTCCTTTAAGTGATTGTAACCAAGCGATTTTGACAGCCTGGATCAATGACGGAGCACCAGAATAAAATTTTTAATTTCAATAGATTGAATCATGAAAAACTTATTAATTCTTATCGTTTTTTCGACATTCTTTTCGTTTTCAGCAGACGCACAGAAATTCTTTACAAGAGATGGACACATTTCTTTCTTTTCTTCTACACCAATAGAAGATATCCAAGCTGACAACCATCAGGTATCCAGTATCCTGAATGCCGAAAATGGAGAAATAGTGTTTTCCGTTCTAATGAAAGGCTTTGAGTTCGAAAAAGCATTAATGGAAGAACATTTTAATGAGAAATATGTACACTCTGATGAGTATCCAAAGACGACTTTCAAAGGACAAATAAATAACTGGGATGAAATTGACCTTAAAACGGATGGTGTTGTTGAAGTCTTGGTTTCTGGTATATTGTCCATGCACGGTGTCGAAAAGGAAATTACTCAAACAGGACAATTGACTATTGCGGATGGTGTAGTCACTGAAGCCATTTCTACCTTTGATATTGTACCAGAAGAGTATGACGTAAAAATACCGTCTATTGTAAGAGAAAATATAGCTGAGAAGGTACAGGTAACAGTAACGATGAATTACGAACTATATGGAAAATAACACACTATTTCGTTTTCTGCTAATTAGTCTGGCATTGTTGGCAACAACAGCAATGACGGCTCAGGATGACCTGCTTGATATGCTAGAAGGCGAAGAAAAAGAGACCACCAACTACACAATTGCCACCTTCAAAACAACGAAGGTGATTAACGGACATTCCATTGAAACAAATGCTGAAGGCGTACTGATGTTCATCGTCGGACACCGCTTTGGACGCGTTTCAGGAGGTCTAAATGAGTTTATTGGACTAGACAACGCCACCATCCGCCTTGGCTTTGAATATGGCATTACCGATCGATTAGACATAGGCATTGGTAGAAGTTCGTTCGAGAAGACCTATGATGGCTTTCTGAAGTACAAGTTGCTTCGGCAAAGTTCTGGCGCCAAAACAATGCCCTTAACGCTGACAGGATTAGCGACTACCGCCATTAAGTCAAACAAATTTCAAGAGCCGGGTAGAGAAAATTACTTTACATCAAGAATGTATTACTCCTTCAGTTTACTGGCTGCACGTAAGTTCAATAAGAATTTTTCAATGCAGCTTTCTCCCATGCTCGTTCACCGAAACTTAGTGGAAACCTTAGCAGATCAGAATGATGTGTTCGTTGTAGGACTTGGCGCTCGGTATAAATTGAGCGGCAGCCTTGCAGTAAACGCTGAATATCACTACATCGTACCAGGCGGTATTGAATCCCAATTGTATGGTGAGGATGTTAGAAATGCCTTGTCCCTTGGTGTCGATATAGAAACTGGTGGTCACGTTTTTCAAATTCATCTCACCAACTCAAGAGGTATGATCGAAAAGCTATTTGCTACAGAAACGACAGGCAGCTGGCTGGAAGGAGATTTTCATATTGGGTTCAACATTACTCGAGTATTTACAGTATACGATAAACACAAGAAAAAGCGTAAAAACGGTTGATTTGCCAATTTGTGAAAGAGGTTGTACTTTTGCGCTACTAAAAATAAATAGTTATGTATCCACAAGAATTAACAGCTCCTATGTCAAAGGAGTTAACAGATAATGGTTTTGAAGGGCTAACAACCTCCGAAGCCGTAAAAGAAGTATTGAGTGCTAAGGAAGGTACCGTCTTAGTTGTTGTCAATTCCGTTTGCGGTTGCGCAGCTGGTAACGCTCGTCCGGGCGTCGTTCTAGCATCTCAGCACGACAAACGCCCTGATCGTCTAACCACTGTTTTCGCTGGTGTAGACAAGGAAGCTGTCAACACTGCCAGAGAATTTATGATGCCTTATCCGCCATCGTCTCCTTGCGTTGCGCTGTTTAAAGAAGGCAAGCTAGTGCACTTCTTAGAAAGACACCACATCGAAGGCAGTTCTGCTGACTTGATCGCCGCCAATCTCAAAATGGCTTTTGATCATTATTGCTAGGAGTTAATGATTAATGATTAATGTTTAGTGATTAATTATTGACGCAATAACGTGAATCTAAAGTTAGCAGGGCGGTGACCTCGATGTGGTCATGCAGCGTGCATATACTTTATTGTTGTCAAAGAATGAATGCTGCTGTTAGTAATCAACACACAACATTGGTTATAGGGAACGGGGTGGTGACCACATCGTGGTCAAAGTATCTTCCCGTAATTAATTATTTAATAAACATAAATTCCTAGAAGGTTCCCCACTACCGCCCCATATACACCAACAACACCGAAATATCACTTGGCGTGACCCCAGAGATCCGACTCGCCTGCCCAATAGTCGCAGGTTTAATCGCAGTTAGTTTTTCGCGGGCCTCAGAAGACAGCGATTTCATCTCGTGATAGTCGATATTAGTTTTCAGTTTGACTTCCTCCAGACGATTCATTTTGTCTACCAGTTCCTGCTCTTTGCGGATATAGCCTTTGTACTTCATGGCGACTTCAGCAGTTTCCAGATGCTCTTTAGGATAGTTAGCAATGAATTCCTTGACAAAGGGCAAGTTTTCTGCCATAGCGGTCATAGAGATATGCGGGCGGATCAATATTTGGTGTAATTTGTTTTTTATTTTCATGGGCTGAGAGCCAACCGACTCCAGATAACCGTTTACTTGGTCTGGGGCAACACTGGTCTTCAAGAAGAAATCAGTGATAACCTTAATGGATTGTTCCTTTTTAGCCACATTTTCCATGCGATCGCCTAGATACTGCATACCCATTTGAGCAACGAGTGGCGTCAACCGTAGATCTGAGTTGTCTTGACGTAAGAGTATACGGTACTCGGCACGAGACGTAAACATCCGATACGGCTCCTTGGTCCCTTTGTTGATTAGATCGTCTATGAGGACGCCGATATACGCCTCAGAGCGCTTCAACACAAATGGTTCCTCTTCCTTAATAGCGAGATGAGCATTGATACCAGCCATCAAACCCTGACTAGCTGCTTCCTCGTAACCAGTCGTACCGTTGATTTGTCCAGCAAAAAACAGGTTCTTGACTAACTTCGTCTCAAGTCCACGCGTCAATTGTGTAGGCGGGAAAAAATCATATTCTATAGCATAGCCAGGACGAAACATCTTAGCATTTTCGAAGCCCGGTATCTTCCGCATGGCTTTAAATTGGACATCCTCAGGCAGTGAAGAAGAAAACCCATTCACATAAATTTCACAAGTATTCCAGCCTTCAGGCTCTACAAACAACTGGTGCCGATCCCGATCCGAAAACCGATTAATTTTATCTTCAATCGAAGGACAGTAACGAGGACCAAGACCACGGATTCTCCCATTAAACATTGGGGACCTGTCAAATCCCGTTTTCAGAATTTCATGGACTTCGCTATTGGTATATGTGATATGGCAAGGCCGTTGTTTTTGAAGCGTTGGCGTATCTGTATAACTAAATTTTCCGATCTCAGCGTCTCCTTCCTGTACTTCCATCTTCGACCAATCGAGGGAACGACCGTCAACTCTAGGCGGTGTTCCTGTTTTCATTCGTCCCGACTCAAAGCCTAGTGCTGTTAGCTGAGCCGTCAAGCCAGTGGCTGCTTTTTCGCCAGCGCGGCCGCCTCCAAACTGTTTTTCACCGATATGAATCAATCCATTGAGGAATGTTCCGTTGGTAAGTACAACTGCTTTTGAAGGAATCTCAATCCCTATTCCGGTACGCACGCCACGAACTCTACCGTCTTTTACGATGATATTAGTGACCATCTCTTGCCAGAAATCAATATTTTCGTGGGCTTCGAGCATTAGTCGCCACTTCTCAGCAAACATCAATCGATCGCTTTGGGCGCGGGGGCTCCACATTGCGGGTCCTTTGGATTTGTTGAGCATTCGGAATTGAATCATGGTGTGGTCGGTTACGATACCACTGTAGCCACCTAGCGCGTCGACTTCTCTTACGATCTGTCCTTTTGCCACGCCACCCATTGCTGGGTTGCAGGACATTTGTGCGATGGTGTTCATGTTCATCGTTACCAGCATGACCTTTGAGCCCATGTTGGCTGCGCCTACTGCTGCTTCGCATCCGGCATGTCCGGCACCTACCACTATTAAATCGTATTCTGGAAACATAGTTATTTTTTCTTACTCTTTTTTTCTTCCTCAAAGAAAAATCGGTAGGGCGCAAACAATCGTTGAAAAACGCGGTGTTGCACCAACATAAAATCTTTATTGTTGTCTACTGAAGCGAAATATCGCTCTACATCCGAACGATCTGGCGACCCATTTTTATTGATTGATGCGCTATCTGCAGCAATCGCGTAAAACTTGACGTTTCTTACTGGTCCTGACTTAGGAGTCAACTCAATTTCACAAAACGGAATGGTTTGCACGATGGAATCCCGCAGTCTGTTTTTCGTTTCAAATGCCTCTGCGCCTACTTTCTCAAAGCTTTTCATGTAGTACAACACTTTGCCTTTGATCGGTTTTTTCTCAACAGGAACGCCTGCAAGTCTTGTTATTTTATACTGATCTCCTTTTTCGTGTTCAATCTTAAATGAGGATTGCTCATGTATTTTATTGTAAAACTTAGTAGATACAGACTTGATTTCCTCCGCTTTATAACGAAACACAGAGCGATCACGCCAATCTTCTTTATTGAGCATAAACCGTGTTCTCAATACGCCATCCCAGTTTAAGATGTCGATATTAAATGGATTTGCGGCGCCTTCTACCATCATATAAGTGCCTTTTTTTCCTGGGGAGGCACCGCCTACTATAAGTGACTTGATCAGTTCTCCGGATTTATTGTAAGCACGTGCCTTGATACCATCTTTCTCAAGTCTTTTAATCACTGTTTTTTCTGCAGCGAGGGGCACTCGTTCCTTGATATGCAATTTCCTGAAGGTCTCTAACAGGACGTGGATGGCCTCATCCCTCACTACTTGGTCGTCTATACTCCAAGTGTTTTTGTTGACGCGTTCCAGCACAACTGTACTCGAAGGATGAATCAGCTCCACCTTCCAGACATCATCCGGGTTTTTAATCGCAAAATCGTACCCATTGGGCGTTGTATCGCCTTTTGAGTTTAAGTAGAAGGCAAAAATTCCTAGTAGTAGCAGAATCAGAATAAGTACCAGAGATTTTTTCATTTTTTTTATTTATTCTACAAAAGTAAGGAATTGCATTGAAACCTGCTGATAATCCTCAATCATTTGGACGATTGTCTCCATCTTATTCGAATTTTGATTTCTTTTAGGGGCAATCCCACCTACTCTGCGCTACGGTGTGTCGTGTTTTCTGGCACCTTTCTCTTCGAAGAGTGGATTTGTATATACATCTAATAAGACGTATCTTGAAAAAAAGAAGTGATGAAAGCACATAAAACTCCGAAACTAACTGTCAAAGAGTATATCAAGCGGGAGCATGAATCAGATAATAAATATGAATATCATGATGGGGAAATTTATGCATTGGCCGGTGGAACATTAAATCATGGAATGCTATGTGGAAACATTTTCGGAGAATTACGGAGTAAACTGAAAGAAAAGCAATCAAATTGTAAACCTTATACCAGCGAAATAAAAGTATTCATCGAAAAGACAAATAGCTTTGTTTATCCTGATTCCATGGTGATATGTGGCGATATAGAAAAATCTGAGCTTGAAAAAAATTCAGTAACTAATCCTATTTTGATAGTTGAAGTTTTGTCAAAATCGACTTCTGATTACGATAGGGGCGACAAATTCTATCTATACCGACAATTGTCAAGTCTAAAGGAATATGTTTTAATTGAACAAGATAGATATGTTGTGGACGTCCATTACAAAAGTGAGAATAGTGATCTGTGGAGAATAACAAGATATGAAGGAAAAGATCAAACGCTACAACTACAATCGATAGGAATTGAAATTTCAATGAAAGATTTGTACGACGATTTAGATTTTAGCAAAACAAAAAGCGTTTGAAAATCTTAGAACTTAAAGAATACCAATCAAAAAAGACGATTACCCAACAAAAGTAACAACCAGGCGGCGGTTCGCACCTTCACCCACTTTGCCAGGATTTGAAAATCTGAA
>ENA-ORXR01003464-ORXR01003464.1-marine-metagenome-genome-assembly--contig:-NODE-3464-length-14142-cov-7.679915_pt1 | contig 14142 bp, 9 predicted proteins | sample MGYA00237866_ERZ511479 | MGnify/ENA metagenome assembly ERZ511479 | reverse complement strand
TGCCGCCCGAACTCGAACGCGAGTTCACGGTGGTTGACCTGCCGCTGCCAAACCGCGAACAGCTCCAGGCTGTCGTGCAGGCCATCGCCGGATCCGCCGAACTCGACCTGCCCAAGGACGAGGACCTTCCCGCCCTGCTGGACGCCGCAAGCGGCCTGACCAGCATCGAGGCGGAGAACGCCCTCTCCCTGAGCATCGTCGAAACCAGCGGTCTTACCCCGGCGGTGGTCGCCCGCGAAAAGGCGCAGGCGATCCGTCAAAACGGACTGCTGGAAATCATCGACGATCCCGGCAGCCCGGACGACATCGGCGGGCTCGACCAGCTCAAAGACTGGCTCGGCCAACGGCGCAACGCCTTCGGTCCTGCTGCCCGCGAGTTCGGCCTGCCCAGCCCCAAGGGTTTGCTGATCGTTGGCGTTCCCGGTACCGGCAAGAGCCTGACCGCCAAAGCCACGGCGGCCATGCTTGGGCGCCCCTTGCTCAAGCTCGACGCCGGCCGGCTCTTCGCCGGTCTGGTCGGGCAGAGCGAGTCAAACCTGCGCAGCGTCATCGCCACCGCCGAAGCCATCGCGCCCTGCGTGCTGTTCATCGACGAGATCGAAAAAGGCTTCGGCGGCAACGCCGGTTCGGCCAACACCGATGGCGGCACCAGCGCCCGCGTTTTCGGCAGCCTGCTCAACTGGCTCCAAGACAAGACCGCTCCCGTGTTCGTCGTAGCTACAGCCAACGATGTCAGCGCCCTGCCACCGGAGTTCCTCCGGGCTGGTCGCTGGGACGCCCTGTTCAGCGTCGACCTTCCTACTGACGCCGAGCGCGCACTCATCTGGGAGATCCAGCTCAAGCGCCACGGCCGCGACGCCAGCAGCTTCGACACCGCAGCTCTTGCTCACGCCACAGATGGCTACACAGGGGCCGAAATCGAACAGGTCGTCGTCGAGGGACTTTACGAGGCGTTCGCCCAGGGCCAACAACCCTGCACCCTTGGCATGTCCATGGCCACCGACAAGGTCATCCCTCTGTCCCGTACGATGCCCAAACCCATCCAGCAGCTCCGCGACTGGGCGAAGGGTAGGGCGCGTCCCGCCTCGGCCTTGTGTTGAGCAACATGGATCGGCAAGGTACGCCCATGGTGTTGACGTTACCCAAGCTGAACCGCGCCCTGGACCACGTTCAGGGCGAGTTGATCGACCTCGGATTCTGGTCCGAGGAGGTTGCGGCAGTCGAGGTCTACCTCGTCGTCGCCGGCTTCGCGTACGCCTGGAAGTACGACGGAGGGGAAGGCTGCATGTGTTTCCCCGCCGTCAGTCTCTCACTCTACGGCCAGCGCTTTGGCTGGCCGAGGGTGGCGCTCCGGGATATCGTACGACACGAGTTCGGTCATGCAGTCGCCGACACCCACGGTGGCTACCGGACGCGGGCCTTCACCAAAGTATTCGGCACGTCAACTGGAAGCGCCTTCGATCCCGACCGGTTCGTCAGCCCCTACGCCGCCACCCAGCCCGCCGAGGACTTCGCCGAGACCTTCATGCACTTCGTTCGTCTGAAAGGTGTACTACCACGCAAATGGAAGACACCGGCCATTCGACCCAAGTGGAAGTTCGTCGAAGGTCTCCGTGCCTGAACCACTTGCATAACCTCTGACTTCAAGGAGGACACATGAAAACCATCTACCATCCCGGCTACCGCCGGCTGATGGGCAAGTTGCGTGCAGCACGCAAGGCCGCCGGACTGCGACTCGTCGACGCAGCTCACTTGGTGGGCCGCAGACGGGACTGGTTGCACCGCGTCGAGACCTCCCAAGTCCGACTCGATGTGCTTCAGTTCGTGCAGCTCTGCCGCGCCCTCAAGCTCAGCCCCGCGGCCTTGCTGGAGGAGCTGGAAGAGTCGTCTGACGACGACTCTTTTTTACCTATCAGACGGGCTCTTCGGTTGCCTGGCTGCTACTCAGACTGGTCGCCATTTGAGGGCATAAAAATTGAACGCGAGTAGCTTGGCTTCAGATTTTGGACAGCCCTCCTCTCCTGACAAGCAACCAAAACAGTACCGAAACTGTGTTGCCGGCGACCGACAAATCATGGAGAATCTAGAAGTTCTCATGCTCGGAGGCGTCCATGCCTGCGGAATTCAGTTGGTAGAAAATGGCGAGACAACGGGGATAACATAAAACTCAACGATACAAACTAAACCACAACCAACGACAATTACATGGATAACCCTGACTCAACCCATCTAGAAACCTGCCTTGAAAACGGTGATTGCGGCCTCACTCCCTCCAAATACAGCGAACGCGGTGAGAAAGTTGACCACCCGTTAGACCCAACGAAGTATGCGTTTCGAATGGAGCGGCATGAGGCTCTGCCGGGTGCAGAAAATCCAGGCATCGGGGCTGGGTATGCCATGCCAGCCTTCGCGTGCTTCGATTGTTTATACGAACTCGATCCCAATGGCCCAATCATCAATGAGATAGAGCGAAAATTCTTACGTATCGACAGCGATAGTGCGTATTGGGCACAAAACCTACTAGATCCAGCAATAGCCGATTTCCGTGTCTCGGTGGAAGAAGATGGGAGTCTCGAAGTGACTGACAACGTTGGAGGCGGGTGTATTTCAGCTGATAGCACAGCCCTGTTGTGGGAAAGGTTTCCAGATTTCGCCGAAGAGCAGTGGAAGGAGACCCGCGATTTTTTGATGGAGAAATTTGAGTATCAGAGTGAACCCTTATTCGCATCTGAATTCCGCAAGGCTTTGGCAGTCCTTGAGCCAGCCTACAAAACCGCGTTGCGAAGTATCGTCGTTGAGGCCCTCGGTGATGAGTCTCGACTCCTGGGCTGATCCCGCTGATCAGGAATTCACTGCTTTTATGCCAACTAACTTCGGCTAGCCATCGCGCCCTGCGTGCTCTTCATCGACAAGATAGAGAAGTGCTTCTGCGGCAATGCCGGTTCGGCCAACACCGACGGCGACATCAGTGTCCTCGTCTTCGGCAGCCTACCCAACTGGCTCGCAGGGCAAGACCGCTCCCGTGGTCGTCGTATCCACGCCAACGATGTCATCGCGGCGCCGGCTTGAACACGACCACCTTCGCAGAGCGACTATTAGGGTATTTCCTGATGGTCGAAGGTTTCGGTTCCGTTTAAGGTAAACCATGGAAGGCCTTTTTAGAATATTGTTGGTGAGGATTTTCTTCATCGGAAGCTCAAATAGCGAGGAGTTCGTTGAGCGGCCTCTTGGCTGACACCCAAACTGCTCCTGAGTCACCTCATCATGCATCACTTTTTAATCCCCGTTTTGAACTGGTTCGCCGGCAAGTTCTTGTTACTGACACTGCTTTGCTTGGGTTGCTTTTTTGTCATTGCGGTACCTCGTATCATTAATGGCTATCTTGGTACTGCCGAAAAGAGGGCGGCACACTGGGAAAGTGTTAAAAACGCTGCGGAAACCAAGGCCAGCGAACTTCAGAAGAAGAAAGAAGGTTTGGAGGATGAAGTCGCCAAGCAAAAACAGATGGTGGCAAAGAGCCAGAAACAGCTTGATGACCTCAATAAAATACTGAGCAAGGTGACCGGCATTCTTAACCCGAAAGAACGACAGCGAAGAAAGAAGGAGGCTCAAAAAAGGATTGTCTCTCAGAAAAAAATGCAGGCTGGAGTCCGCGCAGAACTGACTGCCACCAAGAAGGAAGAAGCGGAAACGCTGTTGGCGATCGAAGAAGCACGAAGCGAACAAACCCATGCAGTGCTGGTACTCAATGAACGCACGGCAACAATTCAAGACATTAATATCCTAGTCAAACCATGGGTTAAGGCGGCAATCAAACTTGGAGTTTGCCTGACTCTAGCCTATATTCTTACACCATGGATATACGGCCTGTTAGGCTATTATCTTTTCGCCCCTCTGATCAGTCGTGGCAAACCTGTACTCCTCAGTGAGGGTACACCCAAAAAAAACTCTGCCACTGGGAGCAGCCAATCCCTCGTAGTCACCCTCGCCCCAAATCAAGAGATGGTAGCCAAGGAAGAGTATTTGCAGAGCAATCAGGAAGAACTCAGGAAGAGCACCTGTTGGATTTGGAAATGGCGTTACCCTGTCACCTCCCTTCTCTGCGGACTGACAATGCTCACCCGGGTCCGCAATGTTTCAAAAAATGAGAACTCCTCTCAACGGATCACTTTTTCCCATCAGGACAACGGCCTGCTCGAAGTTGCCAAAATCCGTATTCCGAGGGAGGGGGCACTAGTCATTCGCCCCAGCTTCATCGCAGGCTTGATTTACGACCGTGACAAGGAACCCGATATCAAGACAAAATGGGTTTTCAAGCGCCTGCACGCTTGGGTGACATTCCAGTTCCGTTATTTCATCATCAAGGGCCCCGTGGAAGTTCTTGTGGCGGCCGGTAGGGGGGTTAAATCAGAACGACTTAATGAAGACTACCCTCGACTCCGTATCAACCGCAAACTCACCGTCGCCTTTAGTCCTACCGTAGGTTACAACTCAATCAGAGCAGAGACCCTCATGGCGTACCTTCGGAAAAAGAACCCCCTCTTTGACGATCACTTTTCTGGAGACGGAGTGGTCTACAACCAGCAAACCCATACCGGCACAGATGGTGGGGACACAGAAAAGGCTTGGGGAAGATTGGCCTCAGGCATAGGAAAAGTCTTAGGTTTCTAAATCGATAAGGGGAGAGTAACAAATGTTGGCATCACTAAATATATCCGTTCTGATCGAATTTGCTCTGCATAAGGAACGTAGAGTAGAGTTAATTGGCATCACATGCGATCGGATGCAATGGATTGCTTCGGAACCAGATATCGAATCAGCCACACGAGAAATTCTCAATTCTATTGGCGCCGACGTGGACGTCGATAAAATCCAGCCAAAAGTGAGTGCGCAAATCTCTAAGCTACTTTCGCGAGAGAAAATCGAAGTTGAACCGATTGTTCACTTCCGGATTGAGGCACGAGATTTTAACGCATTGAAACGACTGGTGGGTGACGCAAACAGTTCGTGTGAATTAGTTGATTATGAAAAGTATATCAGAAATCGGTCAGCTAATCTGCCGAAGGGGAAAATTAAACTTTTGCAAGAATCGATTCTTCCGGTATTTCACCCGGATCCACAAAAAAAACAACTAAGTATCCGCGTAGACCTGGAATCGTCGGTATGGTTGAGCAGCGTCGGAATTTGCGTCGACGGCAAACAAGTAGCAGAAAAAACGTATGGAAAGCTACTCGAGAAGGGGGAGGTTGAGATACAACTTCCTGACATTCCGGTTCGTGAATTCGACGCCATCCGAAAAGCAAAAAAACAATCACTCACCATTAATGTCGGCGAAAAGAATCAAATTCCAATCGATATCGGAAATTTTGAAGTTCCTGATTTTTCAGGTGGCGTGGCTTCGCTCTTCATGGACATGGGATCGACACGATCGAAACTCGTTTCCATGACAACGGATGTCGGCGAAACACCAACCGATTCACATCTTGCCGCATGGATCGAGCGTCTCGACGATGACGAACTCACTGAAGACATTGAAGCGAAGATTGATTTCAAAAATCCGATACCAACTCGCGAATTCCTCAAGCACTATTCGTTACCGCAGATAGAAAAAAGTCAACTTGATGAAATGTCGGACGCCGATTTGGCTCGGTGGCTTGGAGAAGCGGTACGTCGTTTCTGTGTCCATTTTTCAAACGAAAGTAGTCCCCGGGCGGTCGGCGAGGTTACTTGGTCTTTCCCTCAGACAAAAAGCCAGCAGAGAGACTTTGCCGAAATCGCCAAACTTGCCAATGAAAATGCAGGCGAGAGCATGCTCGGAACGATTTATGTGGTCGAAGAGCATGAAGCTCTTCATGGTCGCTTCAAAGGGATCTTGGAATCATTAGCTAAGAGTTCACGTAGCGCGGTCAACAAACGGAAACGTGTACAGAAAGGAAACAGGAAACGTTCGAAGGCTAAGGCGAAAGCGGAGCACGACTACGAGGAAGAAATGCGTCGCCATAATAAGAAGTTCTTCAAGCGTTTTCGCAGCCAACCCGAGGAACCTGATTGGACACACTACAAGCCAAAGGAAGTTCCAACCGTATCGGAATACTGCAAACGCTTCTCTGAAATAAAAGCTTCGGCCAAGCTAAACGAATGGATTGCCTTGGATGCCGGCGGCTTCACATTGGATGTCGTAGGTCGAATTGGAAGCAGAGAGATCGGGACAAGTTATCGGGCAGGCGGCGACGACATTACTAAGCACGTGAGGCGTAGTCTGGCAGATGAGAAAGGGGTGCCTCTGAAAAAAATTCGGGTGGGTGACGCAGAGCGAACAAAGCGAAGCGCCTGTGAGCGGCGGGCCCAAGCCAAATCAAGGCCGGTAGCACGTGTTTGTCGCGACAAGACTCGCCAGATATACGGGCCAGCGATTTGTGAAGTGGTGGCGTGGGCGGCAAGTACGATCGGTATTGGCAGAAGCGGCCTGCCGCTGATTTTGTCCGGCGGTGCGATGTATAACGACTATTTGCGTGAGTTGATCGAGGAAGAAGTCGAGAAAAGCCCAGAGCTTCACTGTGTTTTGGTGACGTCGATCGAGATCAGCCAAGTCATCGAAAACAATGATATTGTACTCGCCGACGGTGCCGGTCTTCGCCGTTTTTTTCAGGCCAGTCGGGGTTTCAGCACAAGGCTTAAGTTCGACATCTCGCGTGATGTTGCGGCCGGCTTGGTTGAATGCTATTTGGACACAACCCCCTCATGAAATCTGAAAGATGGCTTGAGTCCGCAATGTGGGCGGCGCCCCAATTCTCTGCCGAACCGAAGGCGGGTGAAGTCCAACGTTGGAAAGCAGGCAGCAATCTTGCGATGTTTGCAGTGATCTCCGCCAGCGCATCGATAGTTGGGTGGCCAGCACTTGCAAGCGATTGGTCAGAAACTTTAAAAGACACGCAAGAGGCATGCTTAAACAGTAACCTTGTGTTATCTCTTGCATTAGATTCATTTCACAATGATCCAAGTAATGTCGAGCGGTGGAGCAAACTACTTGCTCGGGAAATCCTCGGCGAACTCAATAATCATCACTTACAGGCTTGGAGCCTAAGTTTTGTCACCGCTTTTAAATGTCTCAATTTATCCAATGAAAATTTCAATGAGGAATTCCAATCTAATTGCCTGTGCATTTCCCGACCTGAAAAGGACCCAGATATGAATGGGATCGCTTTGAAAGCACTGATTACTGTCGTCATCATCTCCGCAGGATCCCTGATCGTACAGTTAACTCGACCTTCAGATGAGTTCCGTAAAATTCGTGAACTCGCAAAAAAATACGAGTGGGCAAGGCTTCTATGTCGACATGGCCCATTGCTTGCCGAACGAACCTGCTGGTCAGTGGAGAAGGCATGGGACAGGAGTCTCCTTGGAAATAACAAGGCGATGTCAGAGGCTTGCCAACAAATTGCAGAAGTAACGGATTGTGAGTGTATATCCCCAAAGATTGGCACGGCATTTTGCGAAGATACAATGCAAGCCGACGAGGGCAAAGCAGACGCATGGGTTTTGTCGTTGGAATCTTGCGGGTTACGCAACGGCAATACCATCATCCAGCGTGCGATTGTAGAAACATCATCTTCAGACGGGCTGATATTACATTACACTGCCGAGAACCGGCTTAGTCAACGTTGTCTTGAACTGCTGAATGAATCGACGAGTCAAAACACGGTGAAATTGCATCAAGATGTGCTGGATGCGGTGAGAGATGCCGCAAGATCAGACGATGAGTATGAAGAGTGGCTTAACCTGATCACACAGAAATCTCCCGAGCGGGATCTAAAATTGCTTGAGCCGAGTATTGGTGCAAAACTCAACGAAAATTCAATGTTTGCACAGAATGACAGCTGGTCTCCCAGCAAAGCGACAGTATCAGAAATAATTTGTCCCGGACTACTCAGAAATGAGGAAGTGCTCGTTCGGGCAAAGGTGAAGTTAACATAGAACTAGATGGAAACCTCACGATGGCAAAACGAAAATCAAGCCAAGAGAAGAAAACTGCTCTCGCTGAACGAGCAGGCGTGACGTTGTTGCAAAAGGAATTGTGTTGCGTCGAGCAGTTGTTTGAAACACCGGGCCAACTCGACACTCTTCCCAGCACCGAGTCCTTGAACCCGGGCATGGCTGATGTTCAGTTTGCGAAAGTAACAAGGTTGGGTCATCGAGATAAATTCGCCCGACCTCATGACTGGGAAAATCTAATTCCATTATTGAAGGATCGGGAAGAATTGCTCTGGGTCATTGATAAGAGTGATGGGAGCTATTCCTTTTACCTAGGACTGAAATCCAATACGCCCGTGCTGCCAGATCGCAAAGGGGCCCTTAAACGCAGGCGGCATTTCGATATGATATGCGATAACTTCGCTCGTAGGGCTTTTCCTGAAAGTCGCTTAGCAAGGCAGCGGCCTAGCGATGTTGTTGATTTCCTTAATTCGACGAAAAAATCTTTTCCCGCAGCCGTGACTTGCGTCACCGGAATCCCCTCGCCGAAAAGATTGGAAGGGGAGCAATTGACCGAAGAAAGAGACGAGGAGCGGCGGCCGTTCGCTAGTCTCAACGACGTTTTGGAGTCACTAGCGGAGGAGCCAATCTTTACGCTCGTTTTTACACTTTCCAAGGCAGGCGTTTCCCAGATTCGCGACAAGTTCGAGCGACAAGCGGCCGCTAGAGATTTTATTTCACCGCTGCTACGACAAGAAATTAGTCGGACACACACCGATTCAACTGATGTACGTGAAGATCGGACCGTCGGCACCAACACCTCCGTTACTGAAACGGAGTCTAGAAATATTTTAGCGAAGGCTATTCAATTGGTAACCGGCTCTACACCAGATCCGAAGAATCGCGTGACTGGCTTTGGGCGCCATCCTGCAGCTAGTAGGCAGTCGGGTCGCAACGACAGCCTGTCTCAAGGACACAGCCGTGGCCAACAAGACTCGAATGCCATCAGTGTGACACAAGCCAGTTCAACTGCGGAATTTCTGGACAACGCGTTGAAGTTGTCGATGGAGCACCTAAAGCAGACGGGGGGTACTGGAGGCTACTTCGGTTCGGTGATGGTCTATTCGTCTACCCCTGAGTCGTCAAAACGTGTTGCGGGTTGTCTTTGTGCAACGTTGTCTGGTTCGCACAGCTACTTACGGCCGATGAGCGCATTACCCTTTCAAGGAGAACACTCCGGGTTCCAGCTGTCTACGAATCTGTCGGTGCAAGATTACTTGGGAAAAGTTGGCGCCGATATCCAGATCCTGAATTGTGATCAGGCCGGCATGCTGATGCTGCTGCCGGATACCGAACTTCCTGGATGCCAGTTGAAGCGAAACGTCTTCTACGGACGACCACAGATCAAGTTGGATGGTGGCGGAGCACGGATTGGCGAGATTGCGTTCTTCGAGAAAACACTGAACAGTGCAGAAGCAACGACGGTAAATGAGTCGACTCTTCGATTATCGCGGAAGGATGTTTGTAGCCATATTTTGGTCGTGGGAACCACCGGAAGCGGCAAGACTGAGCGTACGGTTCATATCCTGAACCATCTGCCAGAAGATGAGTTTCAGATTATCGTAATAGAGACGGCAAAAAAAACATACCGCGATAAACTAAAGCGGACGGATCCACCCCTCATCTACACCTTGGGGGATTCGGGCTGCCGACCGTTGCGTCTCAACCCGTTCTTTTTTGATCCGGGAACGAGTCTGAAAAGGCATATTTCGATCCTATCGGACGCGATGACTGAACTTTTGCCAGTAGAGGCGCTGATCGGTCCCAAACTTCGCGAAGCCGCGGTACAGTGTTACAAGCGTTGTGGATGGGATATCGAACGGGGTGAATTCACTGGCGTGGGTGAGCCCATTTATCCAGACATGATCCAGTTCAACCAAGAAATCCACCAGGTCTGCGAATCCCTCGAGGACTATGGAGACGAGGTTCGCGGCAACTACAAGGGCGCCCTGCTGAACCGAGGGAGAATTTTCTTGGATGACATCTACCAAGACATCTTCTCGTTCCAGGGGAATCGCGATTTTGCGGAATTGTTCCCCCGCGACACCATTATCGAAATGGAGGAAATGCCACCTAGCGAAATCAATATGCCGGCGTTCTTGATTTCACTTATCATAGAGCGATTGCGCGCTTTTCGTTTCCTGCAGTCGCAAAAGACCAACGGAGCACCGAGCAAGAAGATTGTTCTGGTGATTGAGGAAGCTCATAATATTTTGCATCGTCGCTTTGAAGAAGGCGGTGACGAACGGGAGGCTGGCCGCGGGAAACGTCTGATCGAACAAGTCGTGCGACTGCTGCAAGAAGGTCGCAGTCTTGGAATTGGTGTCATGGTGGTGGATCAATCCGCTCAGTACCTTGCTGATGCCGTGATCGCGAATACGAATACAAAGATCGTGCAGCGACAGGAAGATGGCAATGAACTTAAGACTATCGGCGAGGCGCTTGGCTTGTCAGAGGACGACTGGCCCGACATGCAAAAACTTGAGGATGGGGAGTGCATCGTTAAAACCAAGTCCTCCCCACGGCCAGTTAAGCTAAGTCCGATCCCGGATGCATTCGTCTCCAAGACACATGACTGGAGCCCGTTTGACAGCCACGCTTTTCGGCCTTTTTATCAATCAGCTGAAAGAGCCGTTGAGGAGTGCCTTGAAAGACCTTTTGCAGATATTGACATGGAACTGGTCTCGAAACTTCCATCTTTCGTAGGCGAAGAGAATGAATTGCTTCGCTTTGTTGTAGGGCGGAGGATGATTATGAAGAACCGATACGATCTGCTCGATCTCTCGCGAAAAATCAACAGCCTGAGCGACCTCCATCGTATCCTCATCCTCAACTGGCAACGTGATCTCTCTGAGGCAGCCCGCAAATTTGTACTGATACTCGGACAATCTTTTTTGACCGAAAAGGAACAACGTGAGGCCGCTCATTCGGTAAGTTTGCCGACGGAATCACTTGTCGCTGAAGCCCATGAGTTTTGCATACGGATGCCATCAATCGAATGGATCAGCGATAGCGAACAGCGGGTGCTGCATGGGCATTGGCTTGGTCAGGTCGAAGAGCGGTTAATCGCATGGGCAGAGGCGGTCTGCAGTCAACAAGTCAGAGCCAACGCCTCCCTACAGTGGCTGAAGGGCACAGATCGGTATCGAACATATTTTCAGCCACAGCTTGTTCGCGAATACGCAATCGCGAGCGGTCAAGATTTTCGGGCTTGTGCTGCGGAGCAGACAGCAGCGATAAATGCAAATCACCTCATACCTAGAACCAAGGAAACCAACTGATGGAACCTTTTTCGACCACCGCCGTCGCCGCCGCCAAAAAACTCGCAGAAACTAAGCTTATTGAAGCGAAAGCCATTACGAACGCGATTGAAAACGATTCGATTGCCCCACTAGGAATAGTGGCATCCGCAACACTAGCTGACATACAGCTTCCAAGCCCTGAAGCCACGGAGAGCCTAGCCGTTGAAGCCGACGATCCGTCCATCGAATCGATCCGGACGATCACCAACGTCGAATATGCCGGATTACTCAATGGAATGCTCGATCAAGAAGCAAATCTCGCCCACTGGACTGCGGAAGTCGGTCGATACTACGACGCGGGGACCGAAAAAATGGCGGCATTGTACGATTTAGGTGAAACGAAAGTTGGCGAATTACTTGAAAATTCCGGTATTAAAGAAGCAGCGCAACTTGGACTTCAGGACTCAATTCAATGGCTGGAGCAAACTACGGGAAAAGATTTCGTCGGCGATGCCAGAGAGCTTCCAGGAACTGCAGATATGGTCGTTGTTTACAATGCCGACCATGGCTTGAGTGAGGCAACTGACCACCTGGCCAGGGTTGGCACGGATGTGACCATTGCCGTCGGCATGCATGATATCGCTACGTTTGAACAATCAATTCTGCAGTGGTGCGATGAGAAAGGCCTACTGCTTACAGCGAAGCGAATCGACTTTCAAATCGAGTCAGAGCTTGGCGTCGAATACGTGAAAGGAAAGGTGACGGATATACCACTTGTCGGAAGCCTCGCCAATATTGGATGCAAACATCAACTGGATGTCGATATTGTCGCCGAGGACATCGAACAACTGAAAATTGACGGGGTAAAGGTCGGACTTGTTATAACAGTAGCAATATTAGCGCCGATCTTGATACCGGGCGCTGCAGTCTCGGCCGGTTGCGGGGCATTTACTATGAAGTCCGCTGTTACAGGCTCGAGCATTGGTGCTATCTGCGGTGGACTTCAGAATGGCGCCGCTTCGGTGATTCGCGGCGAAGCAGCAGGTGAGGTTCTGGCTTCAACCGGAAAGGGACTGGTTGCCGGTTCTGTACTCGGCGCGATCGGTGGCGCCGTTAGTGGAAAAGTTTTATATCATGCAGGCGCCTCATTGAAGGGATGTGTCGCAGCCAGCGCAGCAGGTGGATCGGTAACCAGCGGCCTCATGGGCGGTGTTGGCGAATGCGTCATGAATCCGGGAGATTTGTCCGCTGCCCTGAAGAGCGCCGGAGGTGCAGCACTGGCAGGTGGAATTACCGGAGGGCTTGGGGGAGCGGCAGCTCACGGAGTTGGTCGACTAACCTCGAAAATTCTTCCATTGCCGGACTTCCCAGAAGGACTTACGGAACCGAGTGGCTTAATGGTCAGATCTGAACCTGTTCGGTTAGTCTATCGTAAACCAGTGCTTGGCCAAAGACTGCACCATAGGACCCCACTTAGCTTGGGTGGTACGGATACTGCAGCAAACATTGAGTTGGTCCCTATAAGCGTACACGGACAACCTCACCCACCGTACGTTGTCCGTAACTCACCAATTGGAACAATATTTTTTAGAAAATAAAACCATGGCCAAAAAACAAAAATTACAATCTACCAACTTCGACGAATTGATCAGCGACCAAGCAGGCCTAGTTTCACAGGGAGCGACCCAAGAGACAATCAAATCCGTAGAGGAAAGCATCGGCTTCTTGATTCCTGAACCGTTGAAAAGTTTCCTTTGCTGGCGGGATGGGGGAATGATAGCGGCAAAAGGTTTCATCGTTTTCTCTGCGGGCAAAGGCATACACCGCGATGAAACGCTGATTGCAGCAAACTCTAATCGTGGACCTGACTTTCCAATCGTTAGTATCGCCCGCGACGCAATCTACGATTTCGGCTTCAAAAAGTCCGATTTAAAAATGGAAGATCCACCGATCTACAGCTTTACCTGGGAGATGGGTAAACCGGAAAAAATCGCAAGTTCATTTTCTGCCTGGATAAAATGGGCTGAGAAAAATGCAGCGAGATAGGGTAACTTTCGTTCGCTCATTTTGCCTATCGACCAACTCCTCTCGTTCCCATGGATCGAGGCGCATCTTGAAGGCCTGCCACAGAAGACCGGTCCCGTACACGGCGCTCGGGTTGCTCCCCAGCAGAGCCCAATCCATCGGTCCGGTGAAAACGCCCGGACCGAAAACTTTACACCAATCGAGCAAAGAAGAAACCGAGTCGCGACTAACTCCATACTCATGAAGTTGGAACTCACCGCTGAAACATATCGGGAAGCCATCGAGGCGATTCCATTCGGGAAACAGCTCCCCACGGCCATCTACGCGCACCGCGACGGGCTCGAGGAACTCCCAATATTGCTTCGAAAAATCGTTGAGCAATTGTGGGCCATCCATGACCCAGAGCAGGCGTTCAATCTGGTGAAGTTCTTCCGCCGCGAACTGAAGCTCTCTCTCCTCGCATACCCGAGCTTCATGAAGGACGCTCACCCGGCTCTCGCCCGCTCGATGACCATTAACCTTGCCACGGGGAAGGTCAGGGAAATTTCCTACACAACCCGCAGCAACCCGCCCATTCTGCACCGGAAGGAAACGTTCCTCCCGCCGAATCACCCCCAAGCATGCACTTTCGCGAAACTAACCCAAAGCGAGGAACTACTTGGGCTGCTCGAAGAGACAGCACACATTGGCTTCCAAGAAAATTGGCAGCAGATACTCAGGGACCGAGGTGTGGAAATCGTGGGCCACACCATCCGCCAAGTGGACCTAACCACGACCAAGGACACCCGCTCCGGGAGCATCCCTCGCCATTTGACCGCCATTCCCCGGCGTGAGTTCTCCAAGC
>ENA-ORXR01003463-ORXR01003463.1-marine-metagenome-genome-assembly--contig:-NODE-3463-length-14144-cov-69.209355_pt1 | contig 14144 bp, 13 predicted proteins | sample MGYA00237866_ERZ511479 | MGnify/ENA metagenome assembly ERZ511479 | reverse complement strand
GGATAGCCCGACCCCCGACTGATAAGGAGGGGGATACGCCCAAATTATTATTCATTTCACCGGATTTGTCAAAGAACTAAAATTATCTAATAAAATACACGCTAATAAATGATTACAATATACTGGTTGCGCAACGACCTACGCCTACATGATAATGAGTGTCTTACCAAAGCAATCGAAGGCAAAAAACAAGTGCTGATGGTTTATTGCTTCGATCCGCGTCAGTTTGAGCAACTCCCTGTCGGATTTCGCAAAACGGGCTACTTGCGTTATCGTTTTTTGTGCGAAAGCTTACTTGATTTGCGCCAATCCCTTATTCAAAAAGGTAGTAATATTTACCTGACAATGGGTTTACCGGAACAGGTTTTGCCTACCTTAGCAGAGCAATACAAGGCATCAAAAATAATTTTTCAGAAAGAAATAGCACAGGAAGAAATAGATGTAGAAAAAGCCTTGCAAGAGGCGCTTGCATCTTCGGCTTGCCAACTTGAAGCCATTTGGGGCAAGACACTCTACCACATAAATGATGCACCATTCAAGCCGCAGGATACACCAATAACATCGAAAGCATTTCGACTTCAACTGACCAAACAAGCCGAAGTTCGTCCGGTATTCGATACGCCCGAAAAAATACCCAATTCAGTCACTTTACGAGAGTGGGGAACCATCCCTACGCCCGAAATATTGGGTTTCGATGCACAAGAAATTGCTACAAAACATAGCTCCGAAAATTACAAGGGCGGCGAAACTTATGGCTTACAACGCCTGCAAACCTATACCTTTGATACCGAGCAACTTACCGCTTATCGTTGGACTCGCAACCGTTCGATGGGTATGGAGTATAGTTCCAAATTTTCCCCGTGGATGGCACTGGGTTGTCTCTCGCCTCGTCTTATTTACGAAGAAGTAAAGAAGTACGAAAAACTCGTCAAGAAAAACGCCAGCACTTGGTGGCTGATATTCGAAATCGTTTGGCGAGATTATTTCAAATATACCGCTTTGCGTGTAGGCAATAGCATGTTTGCCGAAGGGGGCATTAAGCATCGTGAGGTAGAATGGCAGTACGATAAAATACTTTTTCAACGCTGGACAGAGGGCAAAACAGGCATCCCGTTTGTAGATGCACACATGCGAGAACTCAACGCGACAGGCTTTATGTCTAATAGAGGACGGGTCAATTGTGCCAGTTTTCTCACACGAGATTATAAGATAGATTGGCGGTGGGGAGCAGCTTGGTTTGAACAGCAACTATTGGATTACGACGTGTGTAGCAATTGGCTAAATTGGAACACACAAGCCACCGAAATATGGTATACGAACCCGGTACATCAGGGATTAAAATATGATAAAAAAGCAGAATACATACGCGCTTGGCTACCGGAATTGGCGAATATTGATGATGCAGCAGCACTCGCGCCTTGGTTACTTTCTCCTACTCAACTCAAAGAAGCAAATGCGCTCCAGTATCCGCTCCCGGTAGAAATCTATAAAAAATGGACGCGCTCTATCAATAATATAAAAAAAGCAAGCAACTTGATTTTGGATATAGAGTGAATCGTGGAATTAGACTAAATCGTGGTTATAACCACCTTTACGTATCGTAAAAGATATTATGGTGCGATTATTTATGAATGTTCAAAAATTATTCGCAGTCAAAAAACGCCACAAATAACTGATTGTCAGTTAGTAATGAGTTTTCGGTCAGACACTACTTACAATGTTCATTTTGGGTTTCTTTCAGTATTTCTTTTTGCGATTCCGTCATTAATCTCCTCACACAGTTCCTCAATCTCCGTCTCCGTAGCCTTACTTTGAGAGACGAGTTCTCTATATCGTAAATAATCCAAGAAGTCTTGAATTTCATTAGGTGGGATGATGCCTTTTGGTATGGTAATCACCATATTTTCAGCACAATATGCCAAGCTGCCACTACCCGCAGCACTTCTTATACTTTTTACCGCTACCACGGTTCTGCTGAAATAAGAATATTTTTAAATAATTTTATAATAAAAAATATTTATAAATAATTCATTTTTAATAATAAATAAATTACAAAATAATTTTAATTAATTAAAAAATGGCTATATTTCAGTGCGACCTTATACGTTAATCATTATACATTAAAAAACCTATCCCTCAAAGTGGAAAGAAACGGTGAATGTTCGGGAAAACAACTTATCGAGTACAGATGAGTAGATCAAATTGTCATCAAAAATCATGATATTGCTTAAGCCTTGTGAGACTTTTATTTCGGGAGAAAAGATAAAATAGGGAAAGAATATCTGCACGCCTGCGCCAAATTCGACCGCAAAATCTGATGGCGCGACTTTTAGTAGAGAGTCTTTTTGCCGTGTCCGCGAATTACTCGCTACATCGAAAGAGTATTTGACACCCGCAATGACAAAAGCCCGAATATCTTTATAAGGTTCTGATTTATAGCGTACTAAAAAAGGGGCTTCGATAAATACCGCTTCGATTTGTTCGCGTTGTTGGAAATCGCTGCGTACATAATCGTATTCCAATTTCCTATCTGAAAAAGATAAGGTCGGTAGAAAACGGAAATCGAAATATTTACCGACTTTTAGATTGCCGACGATACCGAGGTTGAAGCCCGGTCCGCGTGGCGAAAGCACGGTGCGTACACTGTCATTCAAGATGAAATCCGAACTCGGAGAAACGCGAAAATCAGAAGTATTATAGGAAAGTGTAATGCCAAAATAATAGGGCTTGTTGGCAAAATCAAGGTAATTGTACGTGCCTTTGATTTGGGCGTTGGCATTCATAGCCATAAGCAGCCCAAAGACGGGCAGTATCATTTTTTTCCATGATAAATGGAACATATTCCAAGACTGAGTGCTGTGCATTGGTTCGATTTAAATCCCGTTTTTTCTAATACGTCAATAAAGTGCTGACCGTCGGGAAAAGCCTGCACCGATTCATACAAATACTTATACGCCTTTGGGTCTTTGGAAGTTAGGCGTCCGATAGTCGGAAGGATGTATTTGAAATAAAAATTAAACAACTGCTTGAACGGAAACATTCGCGGCTGCGAAAATTCCAAAACAACCAATTGCCCCTCCGGTTTTAAGACACGCCGCATCTCGCTCAACCCTTGTTCTAAGTTTCCAAAATTTCTTACACCAAATGCAACGGTAATGGCATCAAAAGTATTGTCCACGAAGGGTAAATTTTCTGAATCGCCTTGCTGAAGTTCAATGCACTTATCAAGGTTTTTTTCCTCTATTTTCTTTTGTCCTACCACCAACATTTCACTCGAGATATCCAAGCCCACGATGCGTTCGGGCTTTAGATGTTTTGCCATCATAATGGCTACATCTGCCGTGCCCGTAGCCACGTCGAGGATATGCTGAGGCTGCGACGATTCGAGTTTTGCAATGGCTTTTTTGCGCCAGCTTTGGTCGATACCCAAGGAGAGAAAACGGTTGAGAAAGTCATAATAAGGTGCAATGTTGTTGAACATTCCGGTGACTTGCTTTTTCTTTTCCGTGTCGGTATCGTAAGGGTTGACTTTATCGTGCAAATAGGACATTATAAGTTTGAGTTTAAGTCTAAGCTTAAGTTTGAAATCATTTAATAGCCCAATAATCAGATTATTATATTTATATGAATTTAAAACCAAACTTAAAACTGCTTTTATCAAAAAAAATTAGTCTTGTTTCTATTGTTAAATAATTTTTAGGGGAAATGGTTGTACGATATTGGATTTATTTACAAGCTTCATCATTGACATTTCCGCTTTAAACACATTTAAATTTTACAATATATTATTTACCATTCAACAAAAACATTGACATCAAATATTGTCCTTATATTTACGCAATAAAACGACTCAATAATTTTACAACTCATGAAACTCATCACGATTATACTACTACTTATCGCCAATCTCGCGCTTTCCGCCCAACCCATTGACCATTGGGAAACGGCGGTGTATAATAACGATATCTGGCGATACAAAATAGGCAATAGCGAGCCACCAAGCGACTGGATGCAAGCGGATTTTAATGCTGCACAATGGGCGATAGGTGTCGGCGGATTTGGTTATGGCGATGGCGATGATAATACCCAAATAAGTAGCACAATTTCCGTATATATGCGCCGTGTTTTTCAACTCGTTGATACGGCTGCGATTGAGATGGCGATTTTGCATGGCGATTATGACGATGCTTTTGTGGCTTATCTAAATGGCGTTGAGATTGCTCGTCGAAATATAGGCAGCGTGGGCATTCCGCCCGAATTTGATGCTACTTCGGACGATTATCGCGAAGCTGAATTGTATCAGGGCGGCACTCCGGAAGCATTTTCTTTTTATGGCGCATCGCTGAAAAATCTGATAAAAGAAGGCGCGAATACACTCGCCATTCAGGTGCATAATCAGGATGCCAATTCCTCTGATATGTCTTCTAATTTTTTCTTTTCTCTGGGCATTTCGGATGCTTCGATGAACTACGGTAATACGCCATTTTGGTTTTATACACCCATCGCGATTACTTCAAATTTGCCATTAATCATCATCAATACTACGGAAACCGACGAGGTATATGACGAACCCAGAGTCCCCGCCCAAATGGGAGTTATTGACAACGGGCAGGGGCAAATTAATAGCATTTTTGACGATTTTAATGGTTATAATGGACGTATATTAATAGAAATTCGTGGGGCTTCTTCGCAGTCTTTTCCGAAGAAAAATTACGGCTTTGAAACACAATTTGAGGATGGTGAAAACAATAACGTCAGCTTGCTCGGGATGCCCAAAGAAAACGATTGGATTTTGCATGGACCTTACCCTGATAAAAGTCTGTTGAGGAATGTGGTTGCTTATCATCTCGCCAGAAATACAGGATATTACGCACCACGAATTCGTCTATGTGAGCTGATACTCAATAATGATTATCGCGGCGTTTATATCCTCACAGAGCGCATCAAACGAGACGAAAATCGCGTCGATATTGCCAATTTGAAACCCGAAGATATTGCAGGAGATGAGTTGACGGGCGGATATATTTTGCAGATAGATAGGGACAATGAAAATATATCCGATGATGGTTGGTATTCGAGTTTTCCCGATTGGAAATTTTATGCTTTTGATGCGCCAGATTATGACGTGATTCAGCCGGAACAACGCAATTATATTAGAAATTATATTAATAATTTTGAACAAATGATGAACGCTTCCGATTATGAAGAAAATTATCGCGATTATGTTGATGTTGATTCGTGGGTGGATTATTTTTTAGTGACGGAAATTGGTAAGCATATTGATGCCTACAAATTGTCTTTTTTTATGTATAAAAAGAAAGATAGTAATGGCGGTAAATTGCATTTCGGACCGATTTGGGATTTTAATCTTGGTTTCGGAAATTTTGATTTTGCTTGTCCGCCACAGCCGCAAGGATGGGCATATCAGTTTCGTGATTTTTGCGAACCTTATCACCCTTTTTGGGTCGAAAAATTGATGGAAATACCACAAGTTCGCCACCAAATTGATTGTAGGTGGGCAGAAATGCGAACGGGCGCATGGCATACAGATACTTTGATGCAATTTATAGATGAAAATGTCGAAACATTGAGCAATGCACAGGTGAGAAATTTTGAGCGTTGGCAGGTGCTTGGGAATTATGTTTGGCCCAATAATTTTGTTGGTCAAACCTATGAAGAAGAGATTGATTTCTTGAAAAATTGGCTCACCCAACGCCTCGATTGGATGGACGCTAATACTATCGGTAATTGCGATTTTTTTGTTTCTAATGATAATATTTCGCCAACACCAAATCTAAATATTTACCCAAATCCCGTTGATAATTATTTGTTTATAGAATTAGAAAATACTAATTTTAAAAACGCTCAATTACAGTTGTACGATATTGTAGGTAAGCAAATTCAAGGCTATGCTATTTCAAAATCGTTAGAGAAAATTGACTTGCGAAATATTCCTAAAGGCATGTATATGTATAGTGTCATTCAGGATGACATAGTGACTAAGGCTGGGAAAATAATTAAAGAATAAGGCAAAGTAGCGCGGCACTTCCAGTCCGCGTCCGTAGCACGGTGCTTCCAGCCCGTGTCCGTAGAACGGTGCTTCCAGCCCGTGTCCGTAGCATGGTGCTTCCAGCCCGTGTCCGTAGCATGGTGCTTCCAGCCCGCGTCCGTAGCACGGCACTTCCAGCACGTGTCCGTAGCACGGCACTTCCAGCCCGTGTCCGTAGCATGGTGCTTCCAGCCCGCTTCCGTAGCACGGCACTTCCAGCCCGCTTCCGTAGCACGGCACTTCCAGCCCGTGTCCGTAGCACGGTGCTTCCAGCCCGTGTCCGTAGCACGGTGCTTCCAGCCCGTGTCCGTAGCACGGTGCTTCCAGCCCGTGCCGCATTAGCTTGACGTTCCATACGCGAGGAACGGGCTTGAAGCACCGTTCTACGGGCGCGGACTGGAAGTGCCGCGTTACTTTGCACCGGCTTTGTATTTTTCGGCAGGAAAAGGCGCATTATAGGCAGCTAAGACCTCCTCCGATAAGTCACTAATCGTGCCCATATTAATCACTCCTCCGATGTCAAACTCTGGTGAGCTTTGTGAAAATTCACGCCATTGCAAAAACGTATCTGGCATACGATGTTCGCCAGTGGGTAGCATGGTATTTGACGCAACGATTTTGGCAAATCTATTCGGTGTTTCGGCAGCCATTCGCAGACCAATCAATCCACCCCAATCCTGACAAAACAACATTATATCTTTCAAATCCAAGCTCGAAACGAGGTAAGATACCCAATCAATATGACTTTGGTAGGAGTAATTATTCATATCCGTCAGCTTGTCCGATTTGCTAAAACCAATGAGGTCGGGCGCAATCACACGAAAGCCGTTTTTGATCAAAATAGGTATCATTTTACGGTATAAATACGACCAACTCGGCTCGCCATGCAAAAGCAAAACCACGAGCGCATCCTACGCGCCTTCATCCACGAAGTGCATACGTAGCCCCTCGCCTACGACCATATAATTGGGCGAAAAATCGTAATCGGGGAGGTTCTCAAATCGTTCTGCTGGTGTGCGTAATATTTTTTTCATATTTATTTTGAATGAATGAATGAATGAATTTTGAATGAATGAATGAATGAATTTTGAATGAATGAATGAATGAATGAATGAATGAATTTTGAATGAATGAATGAATTTTGAATGAATGAATATTTTTTAATGAGATAATGCGTTAATGAAATCCACATCCTTATTCATTCATCAGGGGAACAAAAAGTCGCTTTCATAATATGAATTTTAAATGAAGGATAAACCCCGTAATTCGTCGGGGCAAGCGCGAGTCGTCGGATTTTTAAAATGTCCGACGAGTAAACTTCCCGATGAATTAAAAATCAACACATTACACAACGTGCAAAAATGGCTTTTCGCTTGCCCTGATTCGTTCATTCAAAATTCACTCATTCAAAATTAATTTTTTCTAAACATTTTTTGGATAATACTACGTGTTGTGGCAGTCAGTGCATTGAATGGGCTAAGGGTCAATTTTGGTTCTTTCCCCTCCCCTATTCGTCGGATTTGTTGTTCGTACCAACCCAATTCCAATAAGCCGCGTTCGTCGATGGTTTTGATGCCTGTTTTGGGAACGGTCAAGTCCATTGTTTCCATTTCTCCACTCATCATTTCCTTCGGGAAATTGGGATATAAAATAAACGGTCGTGCTGCGCCTATCATGTCGAGTGCGCCTTCTGCGAGGGCGCGTTCCATGACTGCCGCTGTGCGAAAACCGCCCGTGACCATGAGTGGCGTGTCGGTGACAGCTCTTGCTTTTTCGGTGTAATCCAAAAAGTAGGCTTCGCGTTCGCGGGTGCTTTGTTTGGGAGACATCATGGCGGGTGCTTCATAGGTTCCGCCCGAAATTTCGATGAGGTCGATGCCTTCGTCAGACAGCATTTTTATGACTTGTACAGATTCTTCTTCGGTAAAACCGCCGCGCTGAAAATCGGCTGAATTTATCTTGATGCTAATCGGGTAATCTGCACCGAGTTTTGCCCTCATTTTCCGATAAATTTCTAACACAAAACGCGCTCTATTTTCCAGCGAGCCGCCCCATTTATCTGTCCGAATATTGACGCGAGGCGATAAAAATTGACTGACCAAATAGCCGTGTGCGCCGTGTATTTGTACGCCGGGAAATCCGGCGGCTTTGAGTATCGCGGCAGTGTTGGCGTAGCGTTCGATGATGTCCGAAATCTCTTCTTCTTCTAAGGCTTTCGGCTTGGCAAACATGGAGGACATCGGTCCTAATTTCAGCCCAACCGCCGAGGGTGCAACTACTTTTCGGTTAATCAATCCAATGGCTTGTCGCCCCGGATGATTGATTTGCGCCCAGATTTGCGTATCTGTGCCTGCGGCTGCCTGCGCCCACATTTGCAATAATTCAAAATGTGTTTTGTCCTCGACCACAACGTTATTAGGTTCGCCGAGTGCTTTGCCGTCTACCATGATATTGCCCGTAATGAGCAAGCCCGGACCGCCTTGCGCCCAACGTTTGTAGAGATTGATGAGCGTGGGAGTTGGTGCGCCCTTCATCGTTCCCAAGATTTCACTTGTAGCGGATTTGGCGATGCGATTGGAGAGGATTGTGCCGTTTTTGAGGGTGAGTGGGGAGGATAGGTGCTGCATTATTTTATTGTTTGGAAACGTAACACAGACATTCTTGTCTGTGCTTGTTAGGTACAGACAGGAATGTCTGTGCTACGGTCTGTGAAGGTAAGGGTTTTGGGTTGAATTGATACGGAAACCTATTTAATTCCCTCTATTTTATCTTTGTAAACGTTCACCAATTTATGCGAAGCATTGAGTAGTAAAACTTCATTTCAACAATGGTTTATCAATTGATAAAACTCTTTCATGCCGACGTTGCCTATTTTGATATGAATAACTTTGGGCGGTAGTTCGTTGAATAAAATTCGGTTGGAAAAATCACTGTCTTTTAAAATGACCGTCAGGTTATTTTCAATGGCATATTGCCAAATGTCTTTATCTTTTTCTTTAGGATTTATATCAATTTGGTGGACATATTCCGGTGTATTCCACAAACTGAAATAATATGGAAGGTTGACATCAATGAGATATTTAACCATTATGCTGCGATATTACTAATGGTGTAATTTTTATTCATCAACTCTAAGGCAAACTGTTGACAAGCCTTAATATCTTCTTTTTCTAAGGTAGGATATTGCTTTAATAATTCCTCATCCGACGTTCCATTAAACAGGAATTCGAGTACCGTTTGTACTGTAATTCTCATGCCTCTAATGGTGGGTTTGCCATTGCAAAGTTCGTCGTCAATGGTTATTCTGTCAAATATGTAGTTCATATTTTTTATGTTTGATTTTGAATGTCGTATTTACGTAAAGATAATGGTTTTTGGTTGAATTTGCTTTGAAGTATGTTTGAAAATTATTTTTTGATATTTCTTGCGGTGAAAAAACACAAATACACCGCAAAAAAACATACTAAAACTACCTTTTGCGGCGAAAAATCCATATATTCACCGCAAAATTTGCGGCGAATGAATGTATTTATCTATCAAAAAGAAAATTGGCCCAACTTCATCTGGAGTACAGAACGTCTGATGACCTTATTGGGCAAAGTCCGAAATTTGCAAGGTAAACTTATCGGTCAGATGGAATCTTTGGGTTTTGAATTGCGGAATGAAGCGACATTGGACACGCTGACTTTGGAGGTACTAAAATCTACCGAAATAGAAGGGGAAATATTAGATGCAGAACAAGTGCGGTCATCTATTGCAAGAAAATTGGGCATGGATGTAGCGGGTTTGATTCCTTCCGACAGACACGTAGATGGCGTAGTAGATATGATGCTCGATGCCGTCCGAAATTACGATAAACACTTGACAATAGAGCGTTTATTTGATTGGCATTTCGCGCTGTTTCCTACCGGAAGAAGTGGAATGTATAAAATAATTGTCGGCAATTGGAGAGACGATTCGACAGGTCCGATGCAGGTGGTTTCGGGAGCTTTGGGCAAAGAAAAAGTGCATTTTCAAGCCCCACCCGCTACCGAAGTAGAGGCGGAAATTAAGCAATTTATCCACTGGTTTAATAATGAAAATAGCCTTGATTCGGTCATCAAAGCCGCAATTGCTCACCTTTGGTTTGCAACGATTCACCCCTTTGAAGATGGCAACGGACGCATCACGCGCGCCCTCACAGATATGCTGTTGACGCGCTCCGATGGTGCGTCACAGCGATTTTACAGCATGTCGGCACAGATAAGAATAGACCGAAAACAATACTACGAAACACTCGAAACCTCGCAAAAAGGAACGCTTGATATTACAACATGGCTAACGTGGTTTTTGACCTGTTTGTATGATGCACTAAAGGCTTCGGACTTGGTCTTGTCGCGCACGCTTTTCAAGCATCAGTTTTGGAATATTCACGCCAAAACCGCCCTCAACGAAAGACAAATCAAATTGCTAAATCGACTTTTGGATGGCTTCGACGGCAAACTGACTTCCTCCAAATGGGCAAAAATAGCGAAATGTTCGTCCGATACCGCCCTGCGCGATATTCAGGATTTAATCCATAAAAATATTTTAAAAAAGGAAGGAACGGGGAAGAAAACGAGTTATTTTATTGGGGGATTGGGGTAGCTGTTTATTTGGTTTTGCTTATAATTATATTTTACAATGCTTCATACTACTTGTTATTTTTGAGTGGATTGATTACTTTTGTGAAGATTAATTTCGGAGAACGAGCTACAAACCAATAAACTCATTAGCAAATCATGCAAAAATATTCAGTCAATCAACACCTTATAGAAACCCTTTTAGCTTGGGTGAACTCTGGCGAAATTGCTATACCTGAAATCCAAAGACCATTTGTTTGGAACAGCTCAAAAGTTCGTGACCTTATGGATAGTCTCTATCAGGGCTATCCTGTTGGCTATGTAATCGCATGGAAAAATCCGAATGTAAGATTAAAAGACGGCAGTTTGAGTGAAGGCAAGAAAGTCCTCATTGACGGGCAGCAAAGGGTGACGGCACTGACTGCTGCGATTTTGGGGCAGTACGTTGTCAATAAAAATTATAAACGCATAAAAATAAAAATTGCTTTTCATCCGATAGAAGAACGATTTGAGGTGCAGAATCCAGCAATTTTGAAAGATAAAACTTGGTTGCACGATATTTCTGAAGCAATAAACGGCGACCTTTTTGAACTGGCAAGTAATTATTTTGAACTTAATCCCAATGCCGACAAAAAACAAGTTCAAGGTGCGCTTTCCAATCTAAAAGACATTTCAAAAAAACAAATTGGGCTAATCGAACTCGCATCAGACCTTGATATTGAGACGGTTACAGAGATTTTTATTCGTATAAATTCAAAAGGTGTTGTATTGAGTCAAGCTGATTTTGCGATGAGTAAAATTGCGGCAGACACTGAAAACGGTGGTAATGAACTTCGCAAAGCGATAGATTACTTTTGTCATTTGGCAATTGCACCCGATTTTCACAAACACATTGTAGAGAATGATAAGGAGTTTGTGGCTTCTGATTTTTTCCCGAGATTGGAATGGCTCAAAAAAGAAACCGAAGACCTTTATGACCCGAATTATAACGACTTGATTCGCGTTGCTTTTACGTCACAATTCAATAGAGGGAGGCTTTCGGATTTAGTGAGTTTATTATCTGGTAGAAATTTTGAAACCCGTACATTTGAAGCTGAAATTGCTCAACAGTCTTTTTTTAGGTTAAAAAAAGGTGTCATCAATTTTATTAATGAAACGAATTTTAAACGTTTTTTAATCATCATCAAATCTGCCGGTTTTATTTCGCCTAAACTTATTCGCTCCCAAAATGCTATTAATTTTGCATACATTGCTTACCTAAAACTCAAAGAATTGGGCATTAATTCAGTTGATATTGAGCGTTTTGTAAGGCGTTGGTTCGTTTATTCCGTTTTGACAAGAAGATATTCCGGCTCACCTGAAAGTACCTTTGATTTTGACATCAAACAAATTACTCAAAGACCTTATGATGAATATTTGAAGGAGAAAGAAGAAGGAGAATTATCAAATGCTTTTTGGGAAGCATCTTTACCACAAAGCCTTGACACTTCGGTAGCAAGTAGTCCGTATTTTCATGTATTTCTTGCCTCGCAAGTCAAAGCAAACGACAAAGGTTTTTTGTCGAGTGATGTTTTGGTAAGCGATTTAGTTGCCATTCGTGGCGATATACATCATTTATTTCCAAAGGATTATCTCAAAAAAAATGGCTTAGAAAGAGGAAAATACAATCAGATTGCCAATTATGTATATATGCAGTCTGAAATCAATATAAAAGTAGGCAATAAACCACCCAAAGTATATTTTGAATTAATAAAAAAACAAATACAAGAGGACAATAGGAAAGTAAGTGGCATTTCAACTCAACAGCAACTTTTAGAAAATTTGCAGATGAATTGTATTCCTTCCGAAATTATGGAAATGGATATTGATAATTATCAAGATTTCCTAACCAAAAGACGAAGGCTAATGGCTACAAAAATGAAAAACTATTATTTCTCATTATAACCTATAGGGCAAACAAAAAGCTATTTTCACATTGGCAATAAACAAAGAAAATGCTAAGAATTATAGATAATCCTTCCCCTAAGCAATTAGAAAAACTTCAGAATTGGTTGAAGGAAGAGTACGAAAAAGAAGGCGAAGGTTTCTATTCGAATTGGAATATTATTTCAAAGTCATACAACAAAAAGAGACTATTTCTTGGAGAATTAAACGAGCAAATAATTGGATTCGTAGTTTTTTCAGATTCTGAAACACACATTAGCTTAGATATTTTAAACATTAAAAAAGAGTACCAAGGAAAAGGTTGCGGTAAGAGTTTTTACAATCAAGTCGAATCAATGTTTTCTCGAACAAAGCTTGCAATTGAAGGATTTTGTTCTCCAGCGGAATCAGAAGAGTTCTGGAAGAAGATGGGTTTTATTGAGCTAATTAATACCGGGTATAATCAGCATCTATTGTCCTATTATAAACCACTTGTAAGTGTATTATATCCGTTAAAACTGAATGATAGACAGGATAAATATGGTCAAGTACGGCTATGGAACTGTGAACCATATCAAGTTCAAAATACAGAACCACTGTGGGTATGAAACTTCACCAGAGAACACGACTTTAATAAAGTACCAATTATATCACCGTGTAATTGCAACTGGCAAATTGAAATTACAGTTAATGGTGAATCATTAAAAAAAGACAAAGTGAAATACATTACGGAAGAAAGATACAAATATTATAGTTCACCATTTTTATACATTAAAGAAAATCCAATTAATTCAAAATAAGTTCTAAGCCCCACCTACCCAAACCACATTGCCCCACAAGCCTTTGTCGAGTTGAGGAACGAGGATGGGCTTGCGAGAGTTGGCGCATGAGTCGGCGGACATTTCCAAATGTCAGGCGACATTTAAGCATATATAACAAGTTGCCCTTTTCCATTATGTAGTGTCAAATCGGCGCACGCCTACGGCGTTGGGAGCATTTTGTGCAATTTCTTATGCTTTTTGCGTGAGGGATAGGGAGGTGTTGTCTGAACGAAATGGAGCGATAGCGGAATGGAGAGAGTGCCGGACGCCGATAGTTATCGGCAGACCCTCGACTGGTAAGGAGAGGGGACACGCCCAAATATATGTTCACTCCACGGGATTGGTCAAAGAACCTTTTTTATCAACGAAATTGACCATTTACTGCTACGCTTCAAAACCTAATAACCCAATCAACTAATTACCCAATTAACCAGTCAACCAAACTCACTGCTTCTTCTGCAACTCATCAAAAACTGCCTTCAATTTTACGGCAGGTTCATAATTTTTATCCGCTTGTAGTGCTTGGTTCAATTTCGTAAGCGCAGTCTGTCCGTCTCGTTTTAGGTAGGCACTTTTTGCTTCAAAATACAAGCCCATCGCGCGCTTGCCTTGTTGCTTTGCCAACTGTATACCAATATCATAAGCCTGTGGAATATTTCCATTATGTTTGTCGTGCAACTCTATGTATTCCAATGCTTTAGCTGGATTTGTTTGTGCTTCAATTTGCGCCAATAAGTAGTAAGCAAAATT
>ENA-ORXR01003461-ORXR01003461.1-marine-metagenome-genome-assembly--contig:-NODE-3461-length-14150-cov-23.866553_pt1 | contig 14150 bp, 9 predicted proteins | sample MGYA00237866_ERZ511479 | MGnify/ENA metagenome assembly ERZ511479 | reverse complement strand
GTACACGGAGAAACACTCCAAACCCCGACGCTGTTTCCACGGCCTGGGGGCACCCCGACAGATTGGGCACCCCCCTCAGATGACCGTTCCAGAAGCCTGTCGGGGTCGGGCAACCTCGACACTTTGGCGCTCCCTGTGGGCCGTGAGGGCCGGTCTCGCGTCTGGCACGTGCATCGTTGCCAGCCAATCATTTGACCTCCCCAGGTTGCCTCATCTCGGGGCCTGCCTAATTGAATATATTGAATGTTCCGGCGCCTGCCACCGATTGAGAACATTGCACCACGATCTGGCCGCTCGCGGCCGCTTCGTGTGCTCCCCACGCGCGCCCGACAGTCGCGCATTGTGCCACTGCTGCGGGGGAGGTCCCGATCCGACCCGCCACCACCACGCCGCGCTGCCACCGTGCTCCACCCTGCCGCGGTCGTGCACCCCGCTCTCGCCCATTCCCCGCGCCGCCACGGCGGCGCCGTCGCCGACGCCGGCTGCACCGCGCTCGGCGTTGCCGCGCCCGCTCCCCCCCTCCTTTTTGGCGTAACGTCGGCGGTGCTGCTGGGGCAGGCGGCCACCCCCCGACGCCACCGCTCTGCTTGCTCGGGGCGTCCCTCCCCTCGCCGCCGCGGCGGCGCCGTCGTCGTCGCCGGCTGCACCGCGCTCGGCGTTGCCGCGCGCGCTCCCCCCATCCTCTTCGGCGTACGTCGGCGGTGCTGCTGGGGCAGGCGGCCACCCCCCGACGCCGCCGCTCTGCTTGCTCGAGGCATCCCCCCCGCGCCGCCGCGGCGGCGCCGTCGCCGCCGCCGGCGTCACCGTCCTCGGTGTTGCGGCGTCCGTCCCTCCCTCACTTTTGGCGTGGCGTCGGCGGTGCTGCTGGGGCAGGCGGCCGCCCCCCGACGCCACGACTCTGCTTGCTCGAGGCGTCCCTCCCCGCGCCGCCGCGGCGGCGCCGTCGTCGTCGCCGGCTGCACCGCGCTCGGCGTTGTCGCGCCCGCTCCCCCCCTCCTTTTTGGCGTACGTCGGCGGTGCTGCTGGGGCAGGCGGCCACCCCCCGACGCCACCGCTCTGCTTGCTCGAGGCGTCCCTCCCCGCGCCGCCGTCGCGGCACCGTCGCCGTCGCCGGCGGCACCGCTCTCGGCGTTGCAGCGCCCGCTCCCCCGCTCCTTTTTGTCCTCGCGTCGGCGGTGCTGCTAGGGCTGGCGGCCTCCCCCCGACGCCACGGCTCCATCTGCTGGCGATGCCCCTCTCTCCGTCACCGCGGCGGCTACGGTTCTTGTTGCCGCTGGTTTTCGTGAGGGCGCCGCTCCCCCGTAGGCGCCTGCTATGGTGCGTTACCCTTCGACCATCAGCGCTGCAAGTGCAGTGGCCACAGGCTGGTGCGCGGGGCGGTCCCTGTGGCTGGCGGTTTTTGTTGCGGCTTCCTTTTCCGCCGCTGGTGTTGTGGCTGCCGCTGGCGGTGCCTCGCCGCACCACCCGTCCACTGCGGGGCATGGCAGCGGCACACATGCCGTCGAGGTCGACACCGGAGTGTGGATGGAGTACTCGTCGGCGTCCTCGCTTTTCCGGGACCTGGGAGTCCAACCACCGCGGGCGGTATCCTCACGGGCGTTGCGCCCCGCCACAACAACGACGCACCAATTCGACGGCGGCACGGTTGACTACTCCAACGCCGACGCCATCCTGTCAGCCAACGCCAACGTGGCCATCCCGAGGCGCGGCTTCAACGTGGCGGGCGTCAAGCACAACGGCAGCGGCTGGCAGAACGAGGGGCCCGGACGGGTGGAGGGCTCGGGTTTGAAGCTGCGCAAGTCGTTGGTCGACGTGCTCGTCGTCATGCTCGCGACGGCAGCCCGGCACAGCCTCAAGGAGCTCTTTGACTCGAGCGCGCAGACGTTTCAGTCGTTGGCGGGTCTGCGGCAGCTGCGCCGAGAACTACAGGGCATCACGTACAAGGCGTTGCGCGGTCGCGCGTGGGACCTGGCGCCGAGTGGCGCCATCGGGGTCGTCTTGAGGTTTGGAGGCCTCGGCGCGCGCGACGGCAAGGGGCAGCACGAGCTCCTCGTTGTCACAGCGTCGCTTGTGGGGCACAACGTCGTGACTGCCTGCAGCGCGGAGGAGCGGTGCCTTGGCGAGGGCGGCTGCTCCATGCGCGCCTCGATGGTGGACGCGCTTGAGAAGGTGCGGAGGGCGATGGGGGTGAGTATGAACGACCTCTTCCTGGTGCTCAAGGCGCCGCTCAAGACCGGGCGCCTCGAGGCCGGGCGGGGTGTGCTGTACGGCGAGAAGACGTGCGTCGTGCGAAACGGCAACAGCAGCTGGCCCTTCTCTGCCGTGCGCTGCACGCGCGGTGGCTCTTGGGTTTGCTTGTCCTGCCGGACGGGCGACGGCACCTGCGGCCACGCCGGCGCCGCCGTGGCGGCTGCCAAGGCGAAGTTGGAGGGGCTGGATGACAGCACCGAATCTGACGTGGACAAGGAGGTTGACGACGAGGAGCGCTTGCTGGCCGAGGCGGGTTTGAGCGAGGCCGGCGCGGCCGGTGACCAAGTGGCGACCGGTGCCGTCCAGCTGCCGCCGCACTTGCCGGGCGCCACCGAGCCTCTTTTGCCGGTCAACCGCTTCAAGTGGTCTCCTCGGTCGGCCGCCCCCCGCCATCTCGTGCCTCCGCTGGTCGCCCAGAAGGAGCGCGCGGACCTAATGCGCGCGCTCCGCGACCCGTCGCACCTTGTGCGGTACGCGGCCGGCGCGCTGTGCCCGCATTGCCTCGTCGGCCGGGAGGCGACCACGCCCATCGAGTACAAGAAGGGTACGGTCGAGTTTGAGGACGGGGTCGTGCCAGCCACGGTGGAGACGTGGCGCTGCCACCAATGTCTCTTCCGCGTCTTACCCGACGGCAAGTCGCGTGGGGTCATCTTCCACTCCTGCTACACCGTCTACTCGGAGGCGTTCTTGTTTGAGGTGGCCGTCAACCTCGCTCGCAACGGCAGCTCCGTGCACTCGGCTTCCTACTTGCGCGAGGCGTTCACGGAGCTGCACACCGGCAGCAAGTACCCGCTCGCTTCCAAGCGCATGCGGACCGTGAAGATTTTGCGCAGCGCTGTGTTGCTGTACCTGGCGCTAGTCATCAAAGGCCTCCCGTACGACACCGTCTCGTGCGCGACGTGCAGGCGCGCTGACGGCAGCTACGCGATCGTGTCGTTTGACGGCCTACAGCTGGGCTACCGCGTCAAGTACAAGATCTCCTTCAACAGAACGGACATCAAGGTCCACGCCGTCCCGCGCGCGTCGCTGGTACCCTGCATGATCACCGACGAGGCCGTGTCGAAGGCTATCGGCCTAGTGCTGTCCGTCAAAAAGGAGGTCGTGGCGACCAAGTCGTCCAAGGCCATCACTACCGTCACCGCCATGCGCGGCCATGTGATGGCATTGGCGCTGCTGCTGGGCAACGTCGTGGTCGACGGCGTGGACAAGTCGTTTGCTGGCGACAAGCCGCACATGGACGGTAGGTCGGGGGAGAGGGGCTGGGACCCCATGGTCGACGGGGGCGCCTCGCCGGAGCTCGTGGCGTTTCTCCGTGGGTTTTTTGACGTGAGGACTGCGGCAAGGTCTATCGCCCTAACGATTGAGGCAGCAGCCGCTGAGCTCCGTCGCCGTGTGCCGGTCGCCCTCATGCGGCGGGTGCATGCGCTTGCCGTCGAAGTGCCGCCGCCTCCTGCGATCCCCCCCCCCGCGTCGGTGGTCGCCGGCGGTGGCGACGGCTGGTCGTCGCGCGACGCCACGCTGCAAGCGGGCGACGAGAAGCGCGGCCGGAAGCGCGCGCTCCATGCGGTTGACCGCGCGTCGGGGAGCGCCTCTTCCTCATTATCCGAGTTTTCTAGCGGCTCCGACGTCTGTTCCAGTGAGGACGACGACGGCTTTGACCTGCCGCGGCCCATCCCCAAGCCCGCTGAGGAGGTCTGGGAGCGCGATGCGCCGCTCCTTGCCTACGCGGAGGCCCTGGAGGAGCCGGCGCTGGCGACAACGGGCGGGGCCAAGGGCGCGGCGCGACTGCTCAACTTGAGCCTTCCGCTCTTGCCCCACATCCCAAGCACGGCTGCGTCCGCGCTCAAGGTCATGGAGTTTGTGCGCGCGGTCGTGGTCGACCCCGTCGTTGTGTGGGCACCGCAGGGGTGCTGGGTTGCGATCGATGAGGTGGTGGCCGTGTTGCGGTCCGAGCGCTTCTCTGTGCCTGCCCTGGCCTCCGTTCTGGGACTGCCCCTCGTCGCCGAGCAGCGCCTTCTTCGTGGCGCCGTCGCTTGTTTGGGCCCGGGCCTGGCCGCCGACCTTAACTTGCGCGTCCTGCTGGCGGATGTGCTGTCGGCCCTCAAGGGGCGGGTCGCTGAGTACAACAAGTGGGTCGGGGACGCGGACGACGCGGCTGTTCTAGACGGTCAGGCGCTTGACTCCCTGAGACACCATATGGCCGCGGCTCACCCGCTGCACACGTTCTCCCACAAGGAGTACACCGACGCGTGGCTGGTGCCGCCCGCGTCCGTGGCCGCCTATCGGTCCGTGTACAGCGAGTACACGGACCAGTGGGATGACTACCTGCGGACCGGCGTATGGGCGCCGGGCCTCCGCGTGCTCCGCCCAATGCCGGGGTTTTCGGGCGTGGCGACGGCCAACACGGACCTGCCTTCGTGCCGGCACGAGATGGGCAAGGAGAACTCCCACACGGGCGGCACCGTCGGCGTCTTTTGCAGCTGTGCACACCCCAAGTGCATCGGCGTGATGGTGTTGACGGGGTCCGAGAGCCAGCGCATGCCGCTCGAGTTCGTCGCGCAGCGGTTTGTGAAGATGCCGTTGACGATCGTCTACGACTTTGCCTGCGCAACGCTTAAGTCGGCGTTGGTGCGGCTGCCGTACCTGGCGCGGCTCGTCGACCTCAAGTGTGACAGGTTTCACTGGCGGGAGAACCACACCGACTGCTCGGGCGCCATGAGCCCCGACTCATTCGTGTCGCTCGACGGGGTCAACACTTCCTCGTGTGAGGAGCGCAACGCTCTCTCCCGCCGGCAGCAGCATCACCTCCGCCAGATGAAGCAAGACCAGTTCATTACCTTCACCGTGTACCAGCAGGTGTTGGCCAATGCCGTGGCAATGCACCGGGACAACAAGACTTTGGGAGAGTCGTGCAAGTGGCCGGAGTGGTATAGACGCACGCACGTGGACGTGTCCCCAGCCGAGAGAGTATGATAGATACGATGCTTTCTCTTTCTCATGACTCTGTGGCTATACAGTAGCTTTGTCGGTACTCACCATGGCCGCCGATGTTGCATTCAATGGTGGGGCAGACACGCATTGCGCACCAACAGATTACCCCCCCAGCTGCCCCCCACTCCCCCAGTGCCTACGCTTCCGGTAGGTGCCCCCCCGCCGCACCGTATCCTCGCTCAGTAGGTGCAAACCCCCAGTCGGCTACCACTCACCCGGTCGGCTCCCATCCCCCCACCCCAGTACCTGTCGCTTTCACAGAGGCGGTAGGATGCTCCAATGGCACCATTAAGCAGCCTCCCGGGAAACGCGCCGCCAGAATCGCGTAGCTGCCAACAGTGTACCCGTGAGTGTTACTGTCCAAATGGGCGGAGAGGACCCTGGGGGGGAAGCCGTCGGCGGGGGGTTCCGCATCGCGATGCAAATGAGGGTGATGGTACACGCGGTGGACGTGAGGTGGGGTGCTCGTTGGGGGCGCTGCGCTCAGCTGAGGGGTGGATAGTAACTGCTCGGGCGGTGGCCGAGACGGACGTGGGGGCGGCTGTTGAGTCTGCCATCAGGGCGACATCAGAATACACCGGCGTTGAGGCGGGAGTTCATATGGGGAATGCGGGGGAGCGGACGAGCATTGTTGCGGTTCGGGGCGCCGCCGCCCAGAGCGGTCCGAGCGGTGGCACCCTTGTCCAGGGCGGTGCCAGCAGCGGCGTCGCCACCGCGACCACCGTCTCCTGTGGTCGGCCGCGTCGCCAGCCAGCCCATGCCGGGCAGCGAACCGAGTAAGCGGAGCGCCAATGCGCCAGCGGGGACGAGCAGCCGCAGGTGTAGCTACACCGGTGACGGCGGCGCCGCCCCGGCGGTGCCACACGAATGCAGTCGCCATACAACTGCCATGCCACCGCCGCCCGTACGGCAGAGGCAGCCGCGTCCGCGGCAGCCGGTACCTTTTTTCCCCTTTCAACCCCTCCCCACCCTGCTGCTGATGCGCCAGACGCCCATTTGGGTGGGGTGCTGGGTGGGGAGGGACCGGTAGGTGCGGAAGCTGCGGCGGCCAGCAGGCGTGCGGGAGCGGGTATGCTGCCAGTACGGCGCCGTGCACGATGGGATGGCCGCGTCCACCCGCCGGGAGCAATGGGGCGAGGCGCAGGGTGCGGCACGCGGACCACCTAGGGGGTTTCTAGAGAGGACCGCATGGGGACTAGACCCGAAAGGGACACAGATGACAATCGTTTCTTTTGCCACTGCGTACTGTGGCCATAGGAACTAGTCGGGCGACCGCACCCGGTTCCAAGGTCGCTCCCCAAACTGAAGTTGCTGCCACGCCATGCGCTCCAATGCGGAGCGACACGGTCGCACCGCCGCCGCCGGACTGGCAATGGACAGACAGGACGCCCGCACCGCGAGGCAGCTGACCAGACCCGCCGCAAACGGGGTGGAAGAATCCATCTCTCATGATGTCCAGAGGGGGATCAAAACCGTCCTCCTAGACCCCCCAGAGGCCGTTGCATCGGCCCCCCCCCCAGAGAGCAATGCGACCGCCCCCCCCCCGCAGGAGGCGTTTCACGAGGTCCCGCGCGATCCCGGTCCCCAACGTCGAGTCGACAACCGATCGACACTCTTCTCAATAAATTGTCTTCTGCCGGTATCTGTGGGGTGGACACATGGGGACGAAGACCACTTCTCCAGTGGGTGCACAGCGACTCGAATGAAAAGCCTTTCCTGTGGAGGTGGCGATGTGGCGTGAGGGCCTAGGAAGCAGAGGTCAGAAAACAATTAAAGGTGAGGACTCTGTGTAGAAGTTCAGCATATCTGTTCCGAAGCTGCCGATTCAGGATATATACAATATTGCTCATGAAAATCTGCTCCTACTGTGGTTGACAACGACGCTGGACGCCGGGATCAGAGGGGGCAAGAAATGTCGGCGGAAGCGGTTTATGCTTTTGGAAGGGAAAATGACTTCAAGTACGTTTCAGAGGATATTGGAGAATATGTAATCGAACGCTCTTCTTGGGGGCCCAGAAAGTGCCGCGTGAGCCCTCTGAGGACGCTTTTCGAGGTTTTGCGATTTGCTTTGTATTTTGGTTTCCGACGGAGGTGGCAAGGAGTGGAAGTTGAGATGGCAATCCTGGTACTTTGGACGCACCCCTTTCGATTGGGGGTCTGATCGGTCCGTGTGTTTGCCGTCTGCCAGGGGTGCGGAGGCTCGGGGATGGAGCGCAACTGGGGCGGGAGGGCGATGCACTGGTGGGTATGTGCCTCGCCAGAGGGGCGGCGATGCTGTGGTGAGGTGGTCGGGCGGCACCCGGGGCGTGCTTGTGAGGCAGTGGGGCGGTGGCGGCGTGTCGGCGCTGTGGAAAGGAGGTCGGGTAGCAGCCGTCTCTGATCGGGCGGTGGAGCAGCACGGGGTGATGGCGCTCGGTGTGGTGGCGGGACGTGGTAGGGCCTACGATGGCTACCTTTCGTCGAGGGCAAGAGTGTTCTGAGCCATGTAATGAACTGTGCATGAAGACAAAAACTCGCCAAGAAAAACACGAATGCATCTTCGCCACGACCGTCATCCCATCGCTTGCTACCTCAGCGCCAGCTGCGCTTGGCGCGAACGCCCGCTCTGCAACACAAAATGCAGAAGAGAGAGCCGCAGATGGTCGCCGACGACCGGCAGGGACGCAAAGTCCACCCCGTGCACGGAGCACCAGAGGAACGAGAACGCAAACAGCCCGCAGTTGTAGCCGTCTTGCTGCGTCGGCCGGTTGATCTCCTCGTCTGTCCGCCACTGGATGTCCTCCACCACCGCGTTGAGGAAAACCGCCCGCCGCCGGAGCTCCGCCTGTCGCGCGAACAGGAGCAGCCTGGAGAGGATGAACGCCTTGGCGCTGGATTTACCTCTCCCAGAATCATAAAGGACCACGGAGCGAGACGAGAAAGAGATAGAAGCTGATATCCAATGATAGTTCCCAATGTTGAACAGCATCACAAACCGGTCCACCGACGCATCCCAGGTACTCAGCACGTCCATGATAGACAGGACAGCGCGCCGCAAACTTACCTCATCCCCGGCAATGGTCGTAAAGGAAGCCGACTGGGAGCACGACAAGACGGCGATGGGCATTGACGCATTGGCACACCGGAAGTGCAGCTCCGCCAAGGCCCCGTCCAGCAGCGCGTTGGTCGCAAACGCCCGCCGCCCCGCGTCGCACACATCGTGCACGTTGACGCAGTACCCGCCAAACGCACCGTGCGTCGACGGGGTGGCATCCGACAGTCGGCCAACCGTGGGCATGGCCCACACGCAGTCGCCGAGGAGCCGGCCCGCCATGTCGTCGCGCACAGCACTGGCCATCGTCCGGATCTGCGTCGCCTCGCCCGAGAAGAAGTTGAGCTGCGGCGGCAGCGCGTCGTTGCATACCCCCAGCTCGCCCACCCATGACAAAAAGCCGTGCGACATCTCGATGGTGTCGTTGAAAGCTAAGACCGAGCTCATCTGGTCGAGCGTCGTCTGGAAGGCGAATACAGGCTCGCAGTTGCCCAGGGTGAGCCGGACGGCTAGCTCCGTCGTGTTAGTCGTATCCGACAACGGCGGGGGAGCGGCTCGAATGGCGGCGGCCAGCTCCGCAAAGGCGATCTTCAGCAGCGGGCGCGAGAGGACGACTCGAACAGACACGCTCGCACGAGCAGCGGCGGAGAGGGCGGCACCGCACAGGGAGACGACAGTCAACGTCGTGGATGGCGGCAAGAGGGAGGTCGGCTGGCGCATCCACGCCTCGTGCATGCGCACTTGCCCGCTCGCGCGCTCCAGGACGCACAGCGCATCTGATGCCGCCGGGCCCATCTTGCTGCACTTGCGTCCACCACTGTTGTCACCACCCGCCGCTGGCGGGTCCGTCTTCCTCTTGGCCGGTGCACGCGGGTTGGCTGCCGCTTTGGCAACAGCTTCAGAAGCCGCCTTGGCCCGAGCCGCCAGAGCGATGGTGGCGGCCTTCACGGCGTCGGCCTTGGTCTTGGCGATGCGAGCGGCATGCTGGGCCTCCATCTTGTTTAACCGCGCCTTGGCGGCGGCCGACAGCTGCTCTGCCCTGGTCAGCTTTCCCTTGCTGCCATCGCTCTTGCCCTTCTTGTGGGGCTTGCCGTTGGCCGTCTCGGCGCCCGCAAACGGGTCGTTGCAGCGCTTGCGCTTCTTCTTGCCGCTCGCGCGGCAGGCGGAGAAGTGCTCCTCAAAGATCTTGGCAAAGAAGGGTGACAGGTGGACAGCCACGCACACCATCAACCTCTTCTTGTCAATGCCCTGGCCCTTGGACGACCGGTGGTTGGGCGGCACAAAGTCCGACCCGTGAACGGCGTGTGGCATGGAGGGTGTCGACCACCCATTGGCGAGCAGAGGGACGGGGCAGAAGCGCGCCCAGGAGAACGCGTTCTTGGCGTCACACCGCGCCCGCAGCACGACGGCAGCACGCAGGAAGATATCCTCAATGTCCCCGTAGGTGATCTCCTTGAAGTCGTCAAGGCCACCGGAGACTAGAACCGCCGCGAGGTCGTCCTTGCTGAGCGTCTTGCTGCCGGCGTGGCGCTCAACGATGCCCTTGACTGCCGACCGTGAGAGCATCTTCTGCTCCGGGTACGACGTGGCGCCTGACGATGCCGCATCCCCGCCGTCTTCCCCGCCAGTCTTGACGTCTTGGCCGTCTCTTCCGCGACCGTTCCCGCTCTCCCCGTCCGTCTTGTTGTCTTCGCCGTCCTTTGCGTCGACGCCAGCGCCGCCGGCACGTCCTGCGTTGGGCTTGGTGCCGCTTGCACCGACGGTTGCGCCAGCCGCCTTTGCCGCTTGCCGCCGCCCTTGCTTCCCACCGCGGAACGCCCACCAGTCGGCACACAGCTCGCCGCTCTCGGATGACGCCACTGCGTCTCCGTCCTTCCCGCAGTTGATGATGTGGCCATAGAACGGCGACGCAGCCGACCCGTCACCCGCCTCCAGCACAAGCCAAACGTTGGTCCACTTGGGAGTCGCGGCGACCAAGCTCAGCAACTGCCTTGCGGCGCAGCACATCATCTGTAGGATGGACAGAGACATGGCGTCAAACGTGCCCCGCCGCCCCAGCGCCGGCCGCGCCGGGGCCGTCGACGACGGCGTCTGGGAGGGCGTCGTGGACGGGCCGTCTTGGGAAGGCGCCCCGCTGCTCGTCTTCTCCGCGGGAGCACAAAGAGGTGACGTAGAGGGCGTGGTCGTGCCCTTGCTCGGCGCCGCCGCCTTGGTCTTGAGCACAAAGGCGGGGGCCGCTGAGGACGGCACGGCCGGTGCGGCCGACGCTGCTAACGATCGGCGCCGAGACGCCTTCGGCACAGCGTCGGGAGGGGCAGGTGCAGATCGGGCGTCGGGCAGGGGGGTAGAAGGCCCGGGGGGGGGGCGAGCGGTATCGGACACGGGGGCACGTGCGACAGCCAAACGGGCCGATGGAGGCGGCGGCGGCGGCCGCGGTGGCGGGGGCGACCGCGAACGCGGCCTAGGAGGTGGGGGTGGGGATGGGGGTCGGGGTTGTGGTGGGGGTGGTGATGGTGGTGGTGACCGCGGCAGTGGAGACGGCGATGACGGACGTCGCGGCTGCGGCAGGGACAATAGTTGCGCCAGTGGCGGCGGAGGCAGTAGCGGCGGTGGTGGCGGCGGAGGCAGTAGCGGCGGTGGTGGCGGCGGAGCTGGCGGTGGTGGCGGCGGTGGCGGCGGCGGTGGAGGCGGCATCGGCTGCGACATTGAAGATCCCAGCAGCGAGGAGATGGGGGGAAGGGTAGGAATGGGCGAGCCCGAGATCAGCCCCCCGGACGTCGCGGGATAAATCCCAGTCGTGGGTGCACACACGTCCTCCACCGCCTCGGCGCGCGGCAGGGCAGTCAATAGCGGGGGGAAAATAGGGGGAAGAGAGAGTGGAGGAGAGAGCCAAGGCCCAGCTCCTACCGTCGCCCCCACCGTCGCCCCCTTGTCGTTGGTACTCGCCAGAGGCTCATCCGCCCCGCCACCCAGACCCGTTACCCAGCCATACCGTCCAGAAGGTGGGGCAGCAGGCTGCGAAAGCGGTAGCAGGGACCATGACGGTAGGCTGTCAGGGTCCTGGGACCCAAACACAGACGCCTCCCGTCCACAGGGCGGCCGGCCGGTCGCATCCCCATCCACCTGTGACCAGGCCATCTACCACAGCGACACGTGCACCCGCTTGGTCGAGACCCCCCAACACGACGCTCCCCCCCCCGAACCTGCGTACGCCCAGCGCCCCGGCCGCGTGGGCGTTCCGCACCACCCGCGTACGACCGCCCCCCCGCCTGCGTGCGCCCGCCCCCCCGCCCTCGTGCGCCCGCCGCGCTGCCCCCGCCACCAAAGCCCACGTAGCGACGGCGTAGGTACCGTAGAGATCGTGTCGCGACGGCGCCCGCGACTGCCGTACGCCCATCGCCGTATCCGCGGAAAAGAGCCGGCGACGGAGCGCCGGTGCCCCCCCCCACCGCGCTCGCCGCCCCGCCACATGTGCGCTCCGAGGGCGCCATGGCGACGCCCAGAGCCCCATCCGAGCTGGCCTATGCAGGAGCCAGTGCCCGTAGCGAAAAAGGCGGCAAGAAGCGCAACGCACCCGGGACGCCGGGCGCCCGTAGCCAACCCCGGATGCGAAGCGCAGGCCGCGCGGAAAACGGAGATCACCCGCGCTTTTCTCCGATGTACATGTACGCCTGGCCGACCCCTGTACGGAGATAGCCCCCCATCGGAACAAGAAGTGGACCACCTCTCGAGGGGGGGCGACACACGCCGGCACGTGCGCGCGCACCCCCTCACCTGTCGGGTTCAGGGCGTGTCGCGTGACCCCGACAGGCTCTGCATCGACCCTCTGAGTGGGGTGCGCCCGAAGTGTCGGGGTGCCTCTCAGCGTTGGAAACAGCGTCGGGGTTTGGGCATGTTTATTTGTGCTCGCCACCTCCGCGAGCGTCTCGACGGCCACACCTGAACCGTCCTTGTCAGCCGTCCGTATCATGGCCTTTCCTTTGCTCTTCTCACTGTGCCTTCCCGCACCAGCTGCCACCCACCGTCCATCAACGCTGAGCGGACTCTGCTCGGTCGGTCTCCGCCCGTCTGGGTGGTCCGCAGATGGCCGTTGTTGGCAGCCGCATGCTCTGTCCTGTCCCCACTGTCAGGCGCCCTGATCCATGCTGATCTGTCTCGTCACGCGGCGAACGGCTCGGGCGGGTGCCGAGTCTAGAAATTCCCCGGCCACCAGCAACGCGAAGCGGCGGCGCCCGCTCCCCCCCACTCCTGGCACCTTACATGAACCCTGTGGCGCACGCTGGCCCTGCAACTCGCAGCGGTCAAGACCAGCGCTGATGGGGAGGGGTGGTGGCACCCGTGCGGGTCGTCCCGCCCCGCACCCTCAAAGCGGCTGCTGGCACTCGGGCGGGGGCTGGCACACTGCCGCGGCGCTCAAAAGTCGGCAGCTGCCACTGCAGCTGCCCGACGCTGTTTCACCCACGGTGGGCGTGTGGGTGGGCACTGAGAACAGGCACTGTGCAACTCTGCCGGGGACGACGGCGGGGCTGTCCCGAAACGTTGGGCCCGACCTCGGCGGCAACCGATCTGGTGCCGAGTGCCGCTTGCGTGCCCACCCCCTGTAGCCGAGCTACGCTGTTGGGCGGGCGCCCCTGTCAGCCACGTTTCCGAGTCCTGTGTTCGAAACGTCACTGGACCAGCTGTTGTCTCGAGTGGGTCGGCCAAGGTGGACAGCCACCCATCCGCTGCCACCCCCTCCAACGCGCCGCATGGGCGACGGCCGAGTCTTGGCGACGGTGGCCACAACCGTGGCAGACCAGACCGGATCACGGCCACTTGGGGGCGTCCCCCCCGCGACAAGGACCACGATGGCGGGTGCCGACAATGGACCCGGCGCTGCGCCGGCCAGGCTCTTTGGTTGCAGGCTGCTCACGGGCAGACAGGCAGGTGTGCATGCATGCAAGCGCCCAGGAATCGCGCCGCACGGATCTTTCCGAGGCGCCCCCGCAGTTGCCTGTCATTCCCCAAAGTGGTCCAGTAGCGCCCTCCTGCGGCCGTGCGCGTGCCACGCGCCGCCGTGTTGGATGCCCATCGCAGAGGGGGGGTGCGCCCAGAGGGGGGGCGATCGGGCGCGACGGTCGGGTGTCTCGCCCCCCCCGCCCCTGCCGCGCAGCCGCAGGTTCCCCCCGCCCCGCCGCCGCCGACGCTTCGCAGGCAAGGTGCAACGCAGGGGGGGTGGGCACCGCGCGGTAGCCACGCCGAGGCGCCCCAACGGTGCACGTGTGTGTCCGCTGCTGCGCGCGCGGGGTGCCTCGGCCCCCCCCCCCCCCCCCCGGGGGCTGCCCCGGCTGGCAAACGGGTGGCCACCACAGGGCGTGGGGCGGCGCCGGCTGCCGCGCGTGTCCCGGCCACGGCCGCTGGTTTGGTTGCCGCGCGACGGGGGGGGCGCGGGCGGCTCGTGCCGGCGCGCGCGGGCACGCGCGACCCGAGGGGGGGCGCGCGCGCACCCAGCGGACAGCGCGTTTGATGGGGGGCTTTAAAGCGGCGCTCCGGGGTCCTATGCGCGCCAGGCATGGGGTCTGCCGCGCGGCACGCTCGTGCGCGCCGTCACTCCCGCCGCCGCCCTCCCGCTTTGTCCGTGCGCGCGGCTGGCGAAGTGGACGACGGGTACGTTGCGGTCGTTGCGGCGCGCCGTACACGGCCGTGTCGCACCCGACGGTCTTTGCGACTGGTGCCTTTGGCGAACAGACTGCTCCGGCTGCGCAACCGACGCCCGCACTCGGCGTCCACCGCGTGCCTGCCCCATCCCCCCCCCCCCTGACGTTTTCGGGGGCCTCCACTACGGCCACCCCCCCCCCCCCCCCCCCCGGCCCCCCCCCCCCCCCCCCCCCCCCCCCCC
>ENA-ORXR01003460-ORXR01003460.1-marine-metagenome-genome-assembly--contig:-NODE-3460-length-14151-cov-20.729430_pt1 | contig 14151 bp, 3 predicted proteins | sample MGYA00237866_ERZ511479 | MGnify/ENA metagenome assembly ERZ511479 | reverse complement strand
CAATTTAAAATGGGATTGGAACAATTGAATTATCTGCATCGAAGAGGGCTTATACTGAAAGAAGACAATCTACCGGAGGTGATTGAGCATCTGGATATCTATTATTTACTCTATAAACTCAATCTACATACTGCCTGTCTTGCACTCAATCGCGTCAGAGCCGGTAAAACGTATGATTACTCGCCTATGGAAGCTGTTGAAGCTTTAATGGATTTGCCACAGTATAAGTCGCATCCGCTTATCCGGCTACATCGTATGGCTATTGAATTGGGAGCTATTAATGATGTGGATACTTATCATGAGTTTCTTAGATTATTGGACGAGTATAGTGACGTAGTTCCCATGAAGGATTTAAATAATTTTTACAAAGTTGCTGTAAATGTTTGCAGTGCAAAAATCAAAGACGGTCTTACAGCATTTTATGACTACGCTTTTGAGTTGTATCAGACGATGGACCGCAAAAACCTACTCATAGAAGGAAATTTTATGCCCGCAGCAAAGCTCAAAAACATGGTGACGCTGTGTTGTCGCTTGAATGAATTTGAGTGGGCAAAAAAAATTATAGAAAAGTATCAATCCGTACTTGAAAAGAAATATGCTAAGAGTGTTTATCACTATAATATGGGTGTAATTGCTTTTTATCAGCGTGATTTTAAAGCGGCACTTTCGCATTTTATACGAGTAGAAAAAGTAAATATAGCTTACGATATTGACTGTCGGCTCCTATTATTGAAGTCTCATTATGAATTGGATGTAGAGTACGACGAGCGCACCATGCGTACTTTTCTGATGGCAGAGCGATTTGTAAACAAGAATAAATCTTTGGTATCAAAGGACAAAAAAGCTTACAAAAATTTTGTCCGCATCCTCATTAATATCTATAATACACGACATGGGGCGGGTAAGATGACGGCAGAGAAAGTTAAAAAGAAATTGGAGAAATTAGAATTTGTGGGTGATAAGAAGTGGTTGTTGGAGAAGGTTGAGGGGCTTCTTAGTCGATAGTCCGTAGTCCATAGTTTTCGTAGCATCCGTAGAATAGAGAGAAGCATCTCTCAAAAGAGAGATGCTCCATAAGTCAAACTACTATCTAAATGGGTTATCATTGTACAGGCGATTTCAATCGCCGTGTGTAGTGCGACATGGCGACTGAAAGTCGCCTGTACGATTAGTTTCCATCACAATCTTCGATGATGCCGGAGAAGTTGGTATTTGGCGGTATTTCAAAACCGCTGTCAAGGATAATCGTCTCACCTGCTTTGTAGTCGGTATCGCCTGTGAGTGTGCCGTTTGAGTTGATGGTTCTGTCGGCTTGGTATGTACCGGAGAGGATTGCGCCGTCAGGAGTCAGCAAGGTCTGGCATGGGCTGTATAGGCAATCTACCGGATTGCCCGCCGCATCGAAAAGGGGGATGTACTGCCCTTCTACGGTGAGTGTGGTGTGTATGGATGTGCCTGTTGCGTCTGTGACCGTGACTTGGTAGATACCTGCGCTGAGGTCGGTGATGCGGTCGGTGCTTTCTCCGGTATTCCATTGGTAGGTGTAGGGTGCTGTGCCGCCCATAGGCGTGACCCATGCCGAGCCTGCTACATTGCACTGTACATTTACGACTGAACTGTTCATGACAAATTCACCAGAAGATATATTGGTGGGTGATAGTCCATTATAGATGACTCCGGCTACGGTGAGCATATCGCCGTTGGCTTGGATGTTGGTGCCGTTTTCTATGGCGATTGAAAGGGAATCGCCTGTCGGTATATCATTAGTGACGACTACAAAATTGGCAACTGCACCATCACAAGTTTGGTTAAATCCATCGCTGCGGGTGAGGGCAAAGTGGAGTCGATTTTCTACACTATTAAAGACGGTGAGGGTATCGCTCGGCATGAGGGAGGAGTTGTTTGTCCGCATCAATACTTGTGTAACAGGGGTATCTTCAAACTCCAAGACTCCCGCCAAGCCATGCGCGTCTATGGTATTTCCTCCGCTGTCATAGACGTATAAATCGTAGCTCGGCTGTCCGGCATACGGCGGTGCTTCTACGAGTTCGTACTGCATATAGCTGGCAATGAATACGGGCTGTGTGTAGTTGTGGATGCTACCAAAATTAGTATCAACCACTTGCAAATCCAAGCCATCCACGACACCATCGCCATTGCCGTCCTGATGCTTGCTGTTGATGCCTTGTACCGCATCTTGCCAATCGGGCGCTTGCTGTCCTTCAAAGGCAGTAGTGGCATTCGGACGTACCAGGCCTGTGAAGCCGGAAGCCAAGCCCCAGTGTAAGGCGTCGGTTTCGTTTACTGTGCCGTCGTAGTTGTAGTCGCCGGGCCAGATTAATTCGCAGACACCTGCTCCGGTGTTGCAGAAGTCTTCCCATGGGGCGTCGAAGTTATTCCCATTAGAAATATTTGTATTATTATTATATACTAAAGGTAACTGATTGCAAAGGTTCATTAAATTTTCATCGTAACAACTAGTAAGTTGGTTGTAGCTCAAACTCAAATAAGATAAATTATTTAAGTTTGCTATCTCAGGCGGAATACTACCGCTGAATTGATTGGAACTTAAATACAGCCATCTCAAATTATTTAAATTTCCAATTTCTGGTGGAATATTTCCGCTGAGTTGATTTCTTATTAGATTTAAATGTTCCAAATTGTTTAAATCCGCGAGTTCCGGAGGAATAATTCCACTGAGCTGATTGAGTGGTAGACTTAAATGTTTCAAATTATTTAAATTCGCGAGTTCCGGAGGAATAGCTCCGCTGAGTTGATTCGAGTACAACCGCAAATCCGCCAAGTTTGTTAAGTTCCCTATTTCTATGGGGATACTGCCAGTTAATTGATTTGAGCTTAAGTTCAGACTCTTTAAATTAATTAAATTTCCAATTTCAGGTGGTATACTACCTATCAGTTGATTGTCCGCCAAATTTAAATCTGCTACACACTCGAATCCATTTAAGATAACGCCATACCAAGTATCTATTGGCTGATTTAGATTCCATACATTTGTCCAATTAGTACCATCCGTAGAATTATATAGAGCGACGAGTGCTAACGAATCAGTTTGGCGGCAGTTAGGATATGGGTTACTACAGGCTCCTATTCCATTATATATGAAATTTTCCCAAGTAACATCGAAATTATTGCCACCTACATAAATATCATCTAAATAATAAAGATTTATCAGATTGGAAGCATAACAACCACTGAGTTGATTCGAGCTTAAATTGAATCTTGTTAAATTATTTAAACTACCGAGCTCCGGTGGAATAATGCCGCTAAGTTGATTCGAACCTAATTCCAGATATGTCAAATTGCTTAAACTTCCTATTTCCGATGGGATATTGCCCGTTAGTTGATTTCTGTCTAAATATAAATATTCCAAATTGTTTAAATCCCCAAATTCCAATGGAATACTGCCACTAAGTTGACCGAGAGCTAAATTCAGACTTCTCAATTTATTTAAATTTCCAATTTCCGGCGGAATATTACCACTAAGTTGATTATGACCTAACTGTAGACTTATCAATTTATTTAAATTTCCAATTTCCGGTGGAATATTACCGCTAATTTGATTTCCGCCTATACTTAAAGATATCAATTTGTCTAAATCCCCAAGCTCCGTAGGAATGATTCCAGTAAGCCCATTATTGCTTAAATACAAAAGTGTCAAATTGTTTAAATCCCCAAGTTCTATTGGAATATTGCCACTAATTTGATTGGAGCCTAAATCCAGATATGTCAAATTATTTAAACTGCCGAGTTCCAGTGGAATACTACCACTAAGTTGATTGAATCGCAAATTCACATATGTCAATTTATTTAAATTGGCAAGTTCTGGTGGAATACTACCGCTAAGTTGATTGGAGCTTAAACGCAAATATGTCAAATTGCTTAAGTTCCCGAGTTCCGGTGGGATAGTTCCACTAAGTTGATTAGAGCCTAAATACACATATGTCAATTTGTTCAAATTGGCAAGTTCTGGTGGAATACTACCACTAAGTTCATTGATACCTAAATTCAAATATACCAAATTGTTTAAATTGGCAAGTTCCGGCGGAATATTACCGTTTAGTTTATTAGAGCTTAAATCCAAAAATGTCAATTTACTTAAACTGCCTATTTCTAAAGGAAGACTTCCTAATAGATTATTTCCAGAGTCATTATAATCATCAATACAGTCAAAATTCCCATCCATATCAATACAACTTACACACCCATTCCCATCCAATTGTATTCCATACCAACCATCCATCGGCTGACTTAAATCCCAAGTATTCCACCAATTCGCCCCATCCGTAGCCTCATACAAAGCCACCAAAGCCAAAGAATCCCGCTCCCGACAACTCACAGGCGGCAGTGTCGCAAGGTAATTCATCGCCTCATACAAATTCAATCGTCCATCCGTTGTACACTTACCTGTGAGTGTGGGCGTCACTGTGGCGGTATTGAGTATCGCATCTTTGATGTCCGAATAAGACTTATCAGGGTAGGTTTCCATCAGCAAGGCACAGGCACCAGTGACGTGCGGAGTTGCCATAGAAGTACCGCTGAGGTAACGATAGGCACTCGCCGGATTAGTACCGATACCCGTACTCAAATAAGTACTTAATATAGAGTCTCCGGGCGCAGCTATGCTTACACTTGATGCACCGTAATTGGAGTTTGCCCAAAGCGCATCATGCCTATTGATAGCTGCTACACTGATTACATTATCAAAATCGTGAATATTGTTATTATTAAAGGAAGCCGGATAGTTGGGATTTTGGTCAATATCGGTATTGTTATTTCCGGCTGCTGCTATGAAGAGATGTCCGTTGTCTTCGGCATTTTGGAGCGCGTCCCTAAGTGCCATAGAGTAAGTGAAATAATTAAGATGTTCGTAGCTGTTGTTACTGATAGGAATACCCATCTGCACAGCATAAGCAATCGCGGCTATGACATTGCTCGTACTTCCGTTAGTTCCTGCAAATACACGAAGCGGCACCAACTGTACCTCCCAAGTCACGCCGGATATGCCTGTGTTGTTATTGCCTGTAGCACCGATGATACCCGCTACGTGTGTACCGTGTCCGTTGGCATCGAGTACGTGTTTGGTGTTATCGACAAAATTCCAGCCGATGAAATCGTCGGCGTAGCCGTTGCCGTCGTCGTCGGTATCGTTGATGTCGTCGGGGTCAAATATCCATGTGCTGCCGTTCCATTCGATGACTCGTCCGTCACCGTCGGCATCTTCGCCGAGATTCTGCCAGATGTTGTCGATGAGGTCGGGGTGTTTCCAGTCTATGCCCGTATCAATGACGGCTACCTTTACGGAGGGGCTGCCTGTGGCAATGTCCCATGCTTCGGGAGCATTGATGTCGGCATCGGGTGTGCCGCCGTTTTGTCCGGTATTGTGCAGTCCCCATTGTTGGTCAAAATCCGGGTCGGAAGGTGTCGCCTCTTGCCCGTCAGCAGCTTCGGTAGCGAGATGGAGGTAGTAATCGGGTTCGATATACTCAATGTCGGGGTGGTCGCGGTATTCGCTGATGACTTGTTCGATATTGCGGCTGCCATCGGTATCGGGGATTTGCCAGACTTCTATACCGTTGATAGGCAATACTTTACGAGTAGTCGCCTGCATTTGATTTTTGAGAAAGAGTTTATCGACCATCGACTTATTGGGTTTCATTTTGATGATGAATTGGTCGGGGACGTATTCGGGCGTTTGGGCGTACATGCACGTACAGAGGAGAAAGCAGAGGAGTGATGTCCATGCTTTGAAGTTTGTGGAAGTGTTCATAATGACTTTTTTTGATGATTGAATGACCTGTACTGACGACTTTAGCCGTCATGTGTTTTCTCCGCGACGGCTAAAGTCGTCGGTACGGTATTCATTCAAATTAGATAATTAGTTTGACTAACACAAAAGTATATACTTTTATTCGTAATTTTATACACACAATTTATTGAGAAATACAAGTACGACCTTTTCTCTGCTTTCATAAAAATCTGATTATCAAGTGAATAAAAAAACTAAAAACCAAAGCAAAAAAACAAATTCGTTTTTTGTGGTAGAGTTGTTGAATAGCTTTACGAAGCGTGAATTGGCGGATTTCGCAAGTTTTATAGCTTGTGATTATCATAATACCGATCTGCATGTGGTAAATTTACTGGACGCCTTAACAAAGCAGGTGATTCACCAAAAAGCATTTGATGAAGCACTACAAAGTATGGCGTACTGTGCTACATTTCCCAAAAAATCCGCCCCGAAAAAATCTCTCAATTCGCAACAAAAAGCCTTATTATTGGCGAAGATGGCAGTGCTTACCCGCTTGGCAGAGACATTTTTGATGTATGAGGAATTAAAGGAAAATGCAGCTTGTAAAACAGAGTTGTTGTATCCACAGTTATTGAAGCGGAAGCAATTTGCTCTATTCCACCGGAATATGACTAAAGATGATAAAGCCCTAAATGGCAAAACCGCAAAGGGTGTGAGGGATTATGCTCAAAAATTCAGAATGGAGTCGGAACATCTGCTTTATCTGCACCACAAAGAATTGCTGAGAACAGAGGATAATATGCCGGAATTGATTGAAAGTCTTGATGTTTGTTATTTAATTAATAAACTAAAAGTGTATATTTCTTGTGTGGCGTTGGCACGGATTTCTGCAAAAAAGTCTTACGATATGCAGCCTATTGAAGCAACTACATCTTTGTTGAATTTGCCACAATATGCCGAACATCCTCTGATTCATATCCATAAGGTTGCATTAAATTTATTACGAAAGAACACTTTAAGGCTTTACGAAGAACTGATTCAATTATTGAATACCAACGAAAAATTTATCTCTAATAATGACTTGAATGATTTATACAAAATTGCAGTCAATTTTTGTAGTAAAAAAATTAAAGAGGGACATAGCGAATTTTATCAACATGCCCTCGACCTTTATCGCATCATGGACAGTAAAAATCTGTTGACGGAAGGAAGTTTTATGCCCATTAATAAACTCAAAAATATCATTACCTTGGCTTGTCGTTTGAATGAATTTGACTGGGCAAAAGAAAGCATAGAAAAATACCGCCCCAACCTCGAAAAAACTCACGCCAACAGCGTCTATCACTTCAATATGGGCTTGGTAGCCTTCTATCAAAACGACTTCAAAACCGCCCTCTCCCACTTCATCCGCGTAGAAAAAGTCAACCTCGCTTATGATATCAACTGTCGTATCATGCTCCTCAAATCTCACTACGAACTCGACCACGAATACGACGAGCGCACCATCCGCACTTTCCTACTCTCCGAGCGATTTATTCAAAGTCATAAAGGCTTGATTACGAGGGATAAGAAAGCCTATAAAAACTTCGTTCGCATACTCATCAATGTGTATAATACGCGGCATGGGGCGGGTAAGATGACGGCAGAGAAAGTTAAAAATAAATTGGAAAAATTGGAGTTTGTGAGTGATAAAAAGTGGTTGGAGGAAAAGATTGAGAGGCTTTAAAAATCTGTTTCATCGCAAAAGCACAGGGTTTAAACCCTGTGCTTTTGCGATGCGGTAAGATTTTCCTGTTATAGTTTGCTTTTCAACTCTTGTATCAATTCGTTTTTTCTTGGGTAATTTTCTGATAATTTACCTGTCCATTCAAGAGCAGTTTTATAGTTTTTTAATTTGTAATTTAAAATGGCGAGGTTGAATATCGTGCCTTCATGTTGTGGGTTGATTTGGTGGGCTTCTGTGAAATATTTTATGGCTTCGTTGCGCTGTTTTAAATTGTCGTGGGCTACGGCGAGGTCGGTCAATACTCTGAAATTGAAGGGATTGGTGGCGTAGGCTTTTTGGAAATAGTCGAGGGCTTGTTGTGCTTGTCCTTCATTGCTGGCTATGATACCTGCGTACCAATCCATCGGAAACCCGACATAATCAAGATTGTAAAAGGGTGATTTGGCGGCTTTTAGCAATTCCTTTTTACGTTCTTTTTGCGTGGCTTCGAGGTAAACGGGTTTCATCGCTGCCTCGCCTTTATAGCGGTAGTAACCGACCGTCAAATTGAAGCCCAACACCGCCAAAGCCAATGTAAGCAATACCCGATTATCTATTTTGAGGGTAAAACGACGGACGTTTTTCAACTCATTACGTGCGTGGTACGCCAACATTGCGAGCAGCACCGCCCACCATATTTGATGTTCGATACGTTCTTTTGGGAAACTAAAATTGGCAATGACCACGTAACCGACCAACCCGCTGAGAAGTACCCATATTTGGAGTTTTTCATTGGTAGAAGTGCTTGAACGCATCGCCTTCCATGCCAACCAAAATGTCAATACAAATACGCCAACATATCCTAAAAACCCCAATATTCCGAGTTCGGAGAATACCCATAGGAAGTCGTTGTGGGGACGCTGGAAGAACACGTTTTTGTAAGCTCCGGCGGTATTTTCTAAGCCTTTACTTGGGAAAAATATTGCCCAATTGCCTGCGCCTGTGCCTTGTAGTGGTTTTTCTTGGATTAATTGAAGGGTATTTCCCCATAATCGGAAACGCTCATTTGCTGTCTTGGAATTGAGGTATTTTGTGACGTTTACTTTTTGAAAATACACATTAAAATCGTCATCTACCAGATTCAACCTTGCCCATAATCCGCCAATTACCAGCGACAAAACGGCAACCGCGATAAGTACTTTTTTGGAATTAAAATATCGACTAATCCATTGAAAACCAATGAGAAAAAATAATCCTGAAACTAGTAAACCGACATACACACCGCGCGTTTGCAGCATTATCAGCATAAAAATTTGTATAATTACCAAACTACCTAATGTAATACGTGTTATTTTTTCTCGAAAATAATAAAGAGCAAATACATTAAAAATAAGCGTCAAATACCAAAAGGAGCAGAGCAGATTTTTTTGTGCTGAAAGCCCCGTCAAATCCCGAAAACTGCGATAAGCTAACCGGAAAAGTGTGGATGATTGACTCATTTGCCAGAAAGTAACTACCAAGACTGCAAGCGTAGCCGCTACATTACACCATAGTAAAGTTGGTATTATGGTGTCTTTATTTTTGATCAATAAAAAACGTAATAAGCAATAAGTCAGTATAGTAGCCGCAACTTTTTGAGTCGAAAAAACAGCTTCCGCCATATTCCAAGCCCAAAGCATCGAAGCAGCAGACACCACTAACCAAGCCACCAAGCAGCCGTCTATCCAATTCAGATATTTTTCTTTCGGAAAATCTTTAGTGAACAAAATCACTCCTCCAACCAGCACCAGCGACCAACAGATAAAGCGCGGGACTAAAGCAATATCCATCACCGTCCACGACTGAAAAACAGGCGTGATGACCAACAGGGCGATTAGGAATATTTTTGTACGTATATCGAATTTCATAAACCGAAAAATAAAGGAAGCATCTCCGAAGTCGGAGACGCTCCTTTAGTCAAAATTGCTTATCTAAAATCATTAAAAATTCCAAATTCTATCCTCATTGGTAGTAGTAGGGACAAGGCATGCCTTGTCCCTACTACGAATGGAGGTATTGTCATTTATGCCGATTAATTCCCACCACAATCTTCTATCGTGCCGGAAAACTCTGTCCCCGGCGGTATTTCAAAGCCATTGTCGAAGATGATGGTTTCTCCGGCTTTGTAGTCGGTATCGCCTGTGAGGATGCCGTCCGAGTTGATGGTTCTGTCGGCTTGGTATAGACCTTCAGGTATTGTACCTCCGGGTGTAAGTAGCGTGGGGCAAGTGCTGTCTATGCAGTCGATGAGGTTGCCGTTTTCGTCGTAAATGGGGAGGTATTGTCCTTCGACGGTGATGGTGAAGGTAAAAGTACCTGAATTTGCTCCGCTATCAGTCACGGTAACTTCATATATACCTGCCGTGATATCGATGATTCGCTCAGTAGTTTCTCCAGTACTCCATTGATAAGTGTAATTGCCGTCACCTCCTGTAGCTGTGACCCATGCCATACCATAAGTAGTGCATTGAGCATGGAGAACAGATGCAGTAGCTCTAAATTCACCGACTTCAGTTCCAAAAGGAGCATCTTGTGGGGTATCAAAAGTACTCGTCCCCACGATGTCTTCCATAGTGCCATCTGCTACTATTTTAGAGCCATTTTCTACTCTTAGCTCATATTTCGTACTGTCCGTGGGAATATCGTTGGTGATAATGATGAATTTTGCTACTGGTGTATCACATATCTGATTCATGCCGTCTGTGCGAGTGAGTGCTATGTGTACACGATTTTCCGTCTCGTTGAATATCAAAAATTCATCACTGGGACTGAGTGAAGAATTGGTTGTATCTATCTCCACGTCGTTGACAGGTAGAACACCAAAATCTACAGTCAATGCAACTCCATGTGCCTCGACGGGAATAGCTGTACCATCTTCTACATACAAATCATACACCGCATTACCACTGGCTGAACCGTTTCTTTCTAAACGATAAATAATAGTGCTGTTGATAAAAGGCGGTTGACCAAATTGGTGTACTTTATTGAAGTTTAATTCTAACACTTCAAGGTCTTTGTCATCTACTATGCCGTTGCCGTCTCCATCTTGGTGTTTACCATTGACACCTTGTACATTTTGTGACCAGTTAGAAGCAGTCTGCCCCTTCCATTCCGTTGTAGGTGTTCCTTGCGTCCATACAATGGTTGAAGTACCTTGTCGTAGCCAACGACGCTCCGGTCCGGTTGAGTTGTACGCTAATCCCCATGATAAGGCGTCTTCTTCATCTGCCTTGCCATCATGATTGAAATCTCCGGGCCAAACCGTCTCACACGTACCGGAAGCACTCGCGCAAAAGTCCTCCCAGGGCATATCAAAGCTATTACCGTTTGTGATGTAGTAATTGGTATTAAATGCAGGGTTAATGCGATTACACAACACAGATAGATTATCAGACAAGCATCCGCTTAGTTGGTTGTTGAATAACCACATTCTATCCAAAAAACTCAAAACCTCAAATGTGTAAGGAATGATGCCACTTAGTTGATTATCAGATAAATAAAGATTTGTCAAAGCTGATAATTCACCTAATTCAAATGGAATTTCACCCGTCAATGAATTATCCGATAAATCAAGCGTTGTCAGCCTGAATAATTTGCTCAATTCCGATGGAATACTTCCTTCCAGTGAATTATCGGAGAAATTGAGTTTTGTCAGTTTATCCAATTCGCCCAATTCCGGTGGAATATTTCCACTTAGTTGATTTCTCCACAAATCTAATGTGGTTAAACGGCTCATATTCCCTATTGATGAAGGAATCGTACCGGATAGAAAGTTGTTGCTCAAATCTAACTTCGACAAATCCAAATCGCCTATATCCGGTGGTATCGTACCGATTAGGTTATTACTGAGTAAATCTAATTCCGTTACACAACCTAAAACATTTAAAGTAACACCGTACCAGTTATCCATAGACTCATTTAGATTCCATTCATTGAGCCACGATGCTCCACCTGCGGCATTGTACAGAGCTACTAAACTTAGGGAGTCGCTTTGGCGGCAAGTTGCAACACCACAGACGCCCGCGCCTGTGTTACAGAAATCAGACCATAGGGTGTCAAACATATTCCCACTTTCAATATAAGAACTGGGAGTGGTCAGTTGACTGCAAATGTTTATTAATTCAGGAGGATAGCACCCTGACATTTGATTGTTGCGTATATCTAATCTTTCTAAATTAGATAAATCTCCTATTTCTTTCGGAATCCCACCTGTTATTTGATTATTATAGAGATGTAAATGTTTTAAATTATAAAGATTAACTATTGTCTCTGGAATACTCGTTATTTGATTACCCGAAAGAGATAAACCTTCTAAATTAGTAAGGTCCTCTATTATAGATGGAATACTTGTTATTTGGTTACTCCATGCATACAAGTATTCCAAATTATACAACCCTCCTATCCCTAAAGGAATATTTGTTAGTTGATTATTGTTGACATCTAAGCGTTTCAATTTTTTCAAGTCACCTATTTCTTCTGGCAAATTTGTTAGTTGATTATTACCTAAGTATAGATATTCCAGTTTGTTTGGTTCACCTATCTCTGGCGGAAGATTTGTGATTTGATTATTCTGAGCATATAGTCTTTTTAAATTATTCAAGTTTTCTATTTCCGGTGGAAAAGTGGTTATTTGATTACTGGATATGTAGAGATTTTCCAAATTAAATAAATCACAGATTTCCACCGGAAAAATTGTTAGTTGATTATACCAAAGATACAAATTTTTCAAGTTATCCAAGTCACCAAATGTTGGAGGTAAGTTTGTTATTTGATTACCGGGTAGATACAAATTTTTCAAGTTAGCCAAATTACCAATTTCAGGAGGAAGGCTTGTTACTGAATTGTATCCCAACTCTAAGCTCCCTAAGCTTTGCAAGTTTCCAATCTCAGCAGGGAGTATAGTGATGTTATTATATTCCAAATCCAGCCTTGTCAAATTAGGTAGATTACCAATTTCAGGTGGAAGAGTTGTTATAATATTATCCTCTAGCTTGAGTATTTTTAAGTTGTTCAGATTTCCAATTTCAGGCGGAATATTATTGATGCTGTATCCTTCTATTGCCAGAAATTCCAAATTAGTCAAATCACCAATCTCCGGTGGGAGAATATTCATGTCGTAATTCTCAGTAGGCAAGTAATAGTAATCATAAAAATAATTTTCAATCCGTGTGACACAGCCCTCGTTATTTAGGGTTATGGTTTCCCATGTACTCATAGGCTGCGTCAAATCCCAAGTTAAATTTCCTCCATTGGCATTGTATATAGCCACCAAAGCCAGCGAGTCTCTCTGACGACATGGATTAAGTGGCGGAGGCGGCGTCCCAAAATAACTCAAAGCATCATACAAATTCAATCGTCCATTAGCCACACACTTGCCTACGAGTGGAACAGTAGTTTCTGCGGAATTGATAATAGCGTCTTTGACTTCTAAATAACTTCTATTGTAATGTAATCCCCAAAGTAGAGCTACTGCACCACTCACATGAGGCGTAGCCATAGAAGTACCAAGTCGATATTCATAACCATCGGCGGGTGTGCTGCTCCATATCGCTACGCCTGGAGCAGCTACATGCACAGTGGTTGCTCCATAGTGTGAAAAAGAAGGTAATTGGTCATTTTTATCAATGGCAGCTACCGAAATGATATTATCCGAATCATAGGTAGCCGGATAGTAGGGGTATTGGTCATTATCAAGACCGTCATTACCTGCGGCGGCGATGAATAAATGTCCGAAATTGGCAGCATTTTGTATCGCCTCTTCCATCGCCAGTGAGTACGTACCGCCGCCCCAACTATTATTACTGATAGTTGCCCCCATGTTGACAGCATAGTTAATTGCACTGATGATAGAATCTACGGGTGCACCTTGAGTACGATATCTTCCGAATATCCGTATCGGCATCATCTGTACATCCCAGGTGACACCGCTTATGCCCATATCGTTGTTGCCTTTTGCTCCGAGTATGCCCGCTACATGTGTACCGTGCCCGTTGGTATCGTAGGGATTGTTGTCATTATGAACAAAATCCCAACCAACGAAATCGTCCACATACCCATTACCGTCGTCGTCCACTCCGTTATCATCGCCGGGGTCAAATATCCACTCGCCATAGCTGTACTCCAAGACTTTACCGTCGCCGTCGGCATCTTCGCCAAGGTTTTGCCAGACATTTTCGGCAAGGTCTTGATGCGCCCAGTCCATACCCGAATCTAATAAGGCTACCCTTATTGAAGGACTGCCTGTGGCAATATCCCAACCTTCAAGGGCATCTATATCAGCGTCATTTGTTCCTCCTGTTTGTCCGGTATTGTGCAGTCCCCATTGAAGTCCATATTCGGAATCATTTGGTGTGACATTTTGAGTATCTTCCATACATTCTGCATCATAATCAGCATCTGCAAGATAGTAGTAGTAATTAGGCTCAACAAACTCCACATCCTCGTGATTACGATATTGTTCAACGAGTTGTTTGATGTCCACTTCTCCGTTGGTTTCATCAATATGCCAGACTTCGATGTCGTTTTTGAGTGACCGTTGTTTGGTGACACGCATTTGTGTTTTGAGGGTGCTTTTTTGTGCGGCGGTTTTATCCGCTTTCATTTTAATGAGGACTTGCCCACGTACATATTCGGGGCGGTC
>ENA-ORXR01003457-ORXR01003457.1-marine-metagenome-genome-assembly--contig:-NODE-3457-length-14157-cov-12.856250_pt1 | contig 14157 bp, 22 predicted proteins | sample MGYA00237866_ERZ511479 | MGnify/ENA metagenome assembly ERZ511479 | reverse complement strand
GGGGGGGGGGGGGGGGGGGGGGGGGGGGGGGGGGTGGGGGGGGGGGGGGGGGGGGGGGGGGGGGGGGGGGGGGGGTGTGTGGGGTGGTGTAGGCGCCGTAGATGTTGTGGGGTGAGATGCGCTGGGACCGATATGTGGGCTGGGGGGGGGTGAAGCGGGGAGAGTACGGTAGGATACTGTCTTGGAACTGGCATGTTGGAGGCGCAGTCAATGAGTATGAATTAGAGTTTAATAAGAACGATCATTTTTCAATCATAACATTGCTTTCTCGCAGTTTTTGAGCGGACCCTTGCCCGCTGAGACTGCTTGGATGCGCCCGCGACTTACAGACGTACGAGGCGCTAGCCGGCCCACGGGCACCTAGTCAAACCTATTTTTGGGCGTGTGGCTGGCGGACTGTTTCAGAAACGCGCCGGTCGAGCCGGAAGACGCTCTTTGGAACGACCGAGTGGTCGAGGCTGCCATCAACGATTGGAGCCGCAAAGTCTCCAATGGCGTTAGCAAGATTTCCGGGTGCGTCCAGCGCGTGAAAAGTAGCCAGCCGACAAGCAACCTGTCCGAAGACGAGGTGATAAAGATGTCAGCCGCAATGTACAGCGGTATGGCCATGCACAGTGCTGTTCGAGGTAAGGCATTGGCGAATCCCTCCTCCAGTGGCCGGCCAAAGAAGATACCTACCTGCTCATGGCTTGATACTGACAAGGTGCCGCGCCAGCGCGACACGTTCAGCTCCGCTGCTGGTGTACTGGCGGCAGAGGTTGCTGCCAGAGGAAACCGTACGGCTGAAGAGTCCGTGGGTGAGCGCCCTAACCGGCGGGGGGGCTTTGCCGAGAGCCTTATCGGGTTAAAGGCCGGCAAGATTCATCTGGCCGACGCGAGGGCAGCCGGGTCGAGCGCGGCAAAAACGGACTCCAAGGTTGGGGTCGCTCTCAACCGCATGACCGACGCGTCGGACCCTTGCGCAGACGCAGCTCGCTCGGCCAATGAGCTCGAAGCCGATAGGTTTTCGATGTATTGCACAGGTCAACCCTCTCCATGCCCTCTTCAGGCCCAAGCAAGTGGCACAAAAATCTCAGGAAATCTCATTGTGGGTTGCAATGGCTGTGCGTGACTCCTGCAAGACACGGTGATTGGCTTGAAGGAGTACTGGCGGCAACTCTCAGCCAATAGTTCGATCGTGACTTGTCGAACAGCCAATCCGACTTCATTTCTACGCTCTGTCGTCGGCTCTGCCTCCCTTCTCTCTGCAACCGCCATTTTTTGGAGGTTAGCAATAGTTCTTCGCTGATCCGGCAAACTTCAATTCGACATGACGATTGATAAGACGATACTGGCGCGAGCGCGGCCAGCTCTGGCTCATAGCCGTGCGCCCGACAGCGTCAATGCTCCTTCGGCCGAGCCTGGTGGCACTCTCGCTGCTATCAACGCTGGCGTGGAAGTGGAGAATTGCTCTGTGGGCGTCGAGAGAGCCGTCGCTGGAAGTGAACCTCCTGGGGCCGGCACACCGGCCGATGGCGGATGTGACGAGAGCGGTGCGGGTGTGACGGACGGCATCGCGGGAAATGGCGTTTCTGGGGTTCAAGAACCGCCTGCGCTGGGCGCAAGCAACCCGAACGACTGCGGAAGCGCTCCAGCGGACGACGCCGCTTTCGGTGCGTCCGCTTCCAATGCATTTAACTTTGCAGCCCAAGTCGGCCCCGGAAGCGCCGCCGCTCCACGCGCCCCGGTAGTAGCTTCGACGGAATAGGTCTTGATGTGGACTGGGTTGCTGCTGCGCTCACGGCTGGTGCTGCCGTCAATGGATCGCGCCCGGCACGCAATACACGCCCTGCTGCCCTGTGCGCACCCCCAACGTCGAGCCCGTAGATCATGACAAGGGCTTTAAAGCGCCGAGCGGGTGCAGCGCGCGCGACTGCCGCAAAACGGAGTCGCACTGTCCCTGTCTCAGACAATTTGAGTGCCACGTCCTCTGAAGATGATCCTAACTATACCACGCGGCCGGAGTCCTAGACGCATGACTGCATGATGTTGCTGACAGTGGTGGTCCTTTTCGAAAAGTTTCTCCTCTGGTGTACTCTTGTGCCAGATCTTCTGCATAGGATGGGCGCATCCGGGGCTTGGAATGAAGATGGCCAGAGCACTCTGTGACAGCAGGACACGTGGCCCCCACTCCGGGATCCAGGTCCCTCTCAGTCACGAGGGGACACGTGGACTGTCAAAATCAGCCGGTCGGACCCAGTTCACGCCAAAAGGACACCCGGCCCTCGTGAGGTCAATATGTCCAACTAGGGCATCTGCTCAGCTTCCCCGGTGGTGATTCACTTGTGAGTCGCTCGGGACTCACAAATGTCAGCATCTCAGTGCCTATTCCCTGCGGCCAATGCCACCCACCGAGCGGTGCCCCCACTACGGTCCCTAATTTGAGTAAACCCGGCTGAGCCCTCCGAAGAGTATTACGCCGGGTGCCCGACACGGGGGCAGCCCCGGGTGTCACGTATCTGCGCTCAGCACCGCGCTTTAAGGCGGTGCCAGAAGCTTCGGCATCCTTCCGAGATTCTGGCCCGTTGGGCCCTGGGGGGAGGGTGTGTGTTAGTGAGTGTTCTGTAGGTTTCCGGATGGAAGGAGCAGGTGGGCCGTTTGTGCAGAGGGTCTTGAGGGGTTTAAGAGGGTCAGGCTTGGGCACCGCCTCGGATCCCTCGACCTGGGCAAATAAACTTGCGGTCCCGCAAATCGTGTTTTACGCTCGGGGAGCCTTCCCCGGGTCGTAGCCGTGCGTGTGTGCTCTTCGGGGTTTCCTTTCGAGGCGGTTATTCTCCGACAGAACAACCGGACGATACGGTCTGGCCCGCCGTCCCCCCATGCTGGGTAGGGTTGGCTGGGCGCATTGTGAAAATCTCGACCGATGGTCCTAGAATCCTTCCCCACAATCTCCATCATGCATGGGACCACAGTCTCGATCAGAATTTTCCAGCCCTGTTCCGAACCTTTAAAAGACAATCGTAGCATGATGCGTTGGCAGAAGGCTCCGCGTCCGTCGCCACACTCTGCGCCCAATCCGTCCAACCCACATTACCGGACGTCCGTGGAGCCGCCTGAGGATGAACTGTACACCAGCGTGAAGTCAAGAGCTGATGCGGGGCGAATACTCCCCCTTACCACCCCCTACAGCATCTCTTAGCCGTTGTCTCGCATATGCCCAGCTCTGCCTGCACAGGTGCTTCACGGCTCTTTCGCCGAAGAGATGCATGCAAATGCGGGTACGGCATGTGCCCCCCCCCCAGCGCACATCCAGATACTCTTCACTCGACCGCTCGGGTCCATATACGCTTCGGGTACAGCAATTCACGCCTCCAATGCACTCCGTGGGAACCTCCCTTCGCGCCATCGGAGCCATGCGCGCTGTTTGATGGTCCCGAAGAGACAGGGCTCCACCATTGGCGTGGACGTAGCGCTTTGACCGGAGAAGTCCTCGAAGGGGGTCGTGGTGGGTACAGTCGAGGCCCTCGCGGCGGCAACGTCAATTGCTACGGTTGATAGGAGGGGAGCATGAGATGACGACGGCTGTGCATTCCGCGTTCGGAAGGCAGAGAATATTTGTCTGCACGGCGGTCGGCGGGAGGCCGGAGTCGGCGGCAGTTCAAGAGCTGACTCTATCTAGCATGTGCCGATAGGCATCGAACTCTCCACGTCAATCCGAATCTTTCATTAATAGATGGCGACCTGCGACCGGGCGACACCAAATGCGGCTCACCTGGTGGGAAAGTGCCCCACAGAGTGATCGTGTGCTCGGAATTATATGAATGCGATGTATGGTTATCAATCGCCACGGCTGCAAATGTTGTGTCTGCTTCGGTTGTGAATTGATATAGCCTGAACTGGTATGTCTGGAGAGGACCATTGTACTTGTGTGCGATGCTCCATAACAGAAATTCGCGCGCGACCTCAAACACGTGCTGCGGTAAGTGGTGCAGTGACTCTTAGGTCAAAGGATAGATATTCATTGCTCTCTTCACCATAACACCACGTTTCAAATTGCAGCGCCGTAGTCGGTCGTTATGCATACTTGAAGTTACTTGACAGTGAGAACGGGTCGCATGCAATCGGAACATCAGTCCCGACTCCTATCGCGTCCTGCATGTTTTGGGAAGACGACAGGAGCGTTCTTGCGCGGGCGCTCGAAGCGCCACGAAAAGCATTCGTCATTGCGGCGCCGCCAAGGCCCACCCCCCTCCACCACGCTCCCACGCTCTTCATTCACTGAGAGCGTCGGAGGAAGCCGAGCGCGTAAAATGGAATCCGGGCCGCGCAAACGGAAATCTGCCCCTCCGCAGCGCACAGCGGAGCCCTGAGCGGCGTTTTCGAAAGAAGCGGCGCAAGAGAGGCCACGGCTCACATCACCAGCTCCTGCGTTGCGGGGCGGAAGTGGGGCGACGAGACGGCTGGGAGACGCTGACTGCCCATGTTTTGGAGGTGCCGCGGCGCCTGGCAGGACAGTCGTCTGCCAGCACCCTCGCCGCCGTAGACGCCCCCACCGCGCCTCCCCCCCGTCGCGCCGCTTGCGGACGCCGCCGCCTCAAGATGACGGCAGAGGCGGTGGTAGTGCCTTCGCACCATCAAATGTGCCGTTCTGCGGCGCCGCCGAGCACCACAGCCGCCACCCGCTTCCAGCAGCCACTAAAAATGTACGACGAGGTACGTGCCGCTGCTATCCGCCGCTGCGGTGCTCCGGCTGTCGTCTTTCATCGGTCCGACAGTCATGGCAGTGTCAAAGTAGCCCCCCAGAACTGCACTAGCCGCAGTCCATTGCCAGACGTGAACGAAGGCCGGCGGCCAAACACGCCGCAGCCGAAGGCCGCGGAGGCAACGCGCACGCTACTTTTCCGGCATGCGCAGGGCACCATGAAAACTGGCGTTGGGGCGCACCTATTACAGCCGAGCGTTAAGGCGTCGCCTAGCAGTTTCCATGCGAACCGACGGCAACGCCGCAGGACAGACGTTATCGTTGGTGCGTCTGAGGCCGCCGTGCTGGATCCGGAATCCATCAAGCCTTACCCCTGCCTGTCGTCGGATGCAATCAGAGCGGAGGTGGTGGCGGGGTGGGAGCTTGTGGAGGGGGGGGAATAGCGGGGAGAGGGGGGGCTGGGGAGGTCCTGATATGGAATTCGGCCCCCAACAAGCACATGGTGCTCGGGAATGCGCTGTAAGTGCGCCCGAAGCAGCACGACAACGTCGGTGGCGCGACGGCCAAGGGCTTCGACGCCATCCGACTTTCTGGTTGCCGCGTCTCCAACGGCGGCGAGCCCCAAAAGAGGAAGAAGAGCCTCAGGTCCAAGGGGAGGTTTTGGAGGCGGCCATCGCAAAGGGTGGCCGCATGCAAGACGCCCGCTTGTGCACATGCCTTGGTTGCAGCAAATGCAAAAGGCAAGTCCACTGTTGTTTCCGCCGCAGACTCCACCACTTGTCTCCGCAAGAACCGCCCCTCTAGCAGTCGCTTCAATAACTCCACGCAGCTCTTTGTCACTCGTGGAGGCCTGGGGGGCGTCCGGGAAGCTGCCGGCCATTCGCCGGTCGCCGTTTTGCTAGCCGCCAATTAAACGGTGGAGGCGGCGCCGCTGCTCAATGCGCTTGTCACCTTGAGTCATGCGCGGCATTGCTTCCGGTCAGCTTCGTCATTCTGCAGGGGCTACCCGTTCGACCGCCGCGTTGCACTATGGCACAGAGACTGCGAGACCGGACAGGAAGACCGCCGTCGCTGTTGGAGCGACGAGCGGCCTGGCATCCGCATTGGCCGTGAGGGTCGGGCGAGAGGGAATAAAGGAGAACTACGATGAGGCGGGAGGACTCAAAGCGGGGAGAGTGGGGGACGTGACAGAGGCGTCTCAGAGGATCGTCACACAGTACGTTTGCGTGCACCGTCACCACAGATTTTGAGCACCACAGTGTACCGAAGAGCACCAGGAAGAGAGCCGTTCTCGAACCCAAAAGTCACACACTTTCGTGTGCAGGAGCATTTATAAGGTTTGGGGCATCGAGACCGGCATGATCGAGTTCCCTGGTTCTATGTTCTGAATAGAAACGTTCGAAAAATATCGGCTAGTGGCCCCACATCCACACCACCGTCGCCGTACTGGCCCGCACCTGGCAGCCTCCAACCCGTACCAGCTTCGCCCCAGCCCCCGTTGACAGCGGGCAGCGCCCAACCAGCACCAGGTCCACCGCCGCCGCCGCCCGTCGCGGTTGGTGACCGAGGGCTTTTGAATGAGACGCTTCGCATAGAATTGCAACAAGTTCAACGTCCACTGACGTGCACTCGGATTTGAGTTCGTGATGAAGTCATTTATCCGGATTCGGATCTGAATTCGCCGGTCGGAGTATGGATCAGTATTCTAATCGGATAGATTATCGCTCCGATTTTCCTTATACCGTGTGTACCTAAAATGAGGACATTCCGTCCGAGGACTGGTCCGCACAAATAGCGGTCAGCACATTTTCAAACGAGAGAATGTTCGACGACGCCGCAAAAAAAAGACTGTGGTGCCAGCAACCGTATGGTTTGAGATGGTCCAAATATCCTAGGAATTCTGAGTTGTCCGGTGTGCCGCCACAACCCCAGCGTGATTACCAGAAGCAGAAATGTCGTCCTCGGACACTGAAGAGTTTGTGGTGCTGCTGGAGGTACTCCCCTCATGACAAAACGTTCCCGTCGCAGTGCAACAGTGCGGGTCGCGGGAGAGTCTTGGCAGAGCAAAGATGCGAGGTGAGTATGAGTCTGGCGGCAAAGGGGGCATGGCCGCTTCTCACCTGAAGAAGAGATGCACATGCTGCTGATAGCCAAACACCTTCAAGTAGTGGCCCGGGCACCCGCCTCGGGCGCACCAGACACACGGCCCTTGTAGTCGTGACTTTTTGGCCACTATGGCCGAGCTGGTGAGAGAACTTGGCATCTTCTCCGCCTGCGCAGTCGCAAGGACTGCCCCAGAGTTCTTGTGCAGAACACAGCCAATAGAGGGAGTCGGATAAAGTCAGAAAAAGTAACTCCACGCTGCTTACAATGCATCTCGCGTTCGAAAAACTCATAAGGCACCTTATAATCGACGTTGCATGGACGGATCTAGTTGTAAATCCGCAGCTACGGCATGAAATATGGATAATAATCAGCAAATTGTGCTAAATATCTGGCTCAGATTTTCTACCTCAGCCCGTGGTGGTGACACCCCCATAAAAACTGCTTCCGCCATCCCGACCAGCAGTGAGTGGGTCCCCGCCCACACTTCAACCATCCACGCAATCACCGCTACAGCCGACGGGAGGAATCCTACGCACATCCCATCGGCTTCCGCTACCGCGGGTGACCGGAGGCGCGCTGTCCGCTGCGAACTCGCCGAAATGTCCGCCTCCATCGCCGTGGACGCCATCGCCGTTGCCTTCTCCGGCACCTCCACCAGCGGCCCGAATCTCACCCGCGACGGCTCCATACGCCACTTTCACGTGTCCGCCCCCATGCTCAGGCGTGGAATTACTTTGATCGGCATACTACGCCGACCGCTGGCGCGAGCCATATCAGTGACGTCGCAGGACGGTGATCATGGTGTGCACGATCGCAACTGCACGGGCGGTGGTCGCGATGTTAGCCATATGAAAAGCCTGGACAGGGCGGACCGCCACGAGGATGCGCGCGGTCATCACAGCGCAGAAGCGCTCAGTATTTCTGACCACCGCTTCTGGCAGACGGTTGAGTGCCTGTTCCACGAACGTCACAGGGATGGGGTAGGGCGACAAAACGAAGGGGTACTGCGGGTAAATGCCCTGGACGAGGTTGTAGGACATGGAGCGGGGTCGCCCGTCGATGGAGAACAGGCACGCAAGAGGCCAGAGACGCGCGCACACTTCAGAAAAACGTGTTGCAATATCCAACACATTCAAATCATTCAAGAAAACAGGAGCAACAAAAAATATGTGACGAATGTAAAGGTCCTGTTCGCAAATCGTTTCCATAACATCACTGCGCGTCCAGTGGCGGTCTTGGTACGGTCACGTGTGCTTGGGGCATGCCGCCCACTGCCAATGAGATCAGTCGAGACGCCCGATTTAGCCAGGCACGCCTCGCATCTCGTTGCGCGCCAGGATGTCCCGCAACTCGTCGATCGTCGGCTTGCCCCGGTAGCTAGACTGGTGGCGATTCACAATGAAGTGCGTGCGATGCCCCTGGGCCTGTCGAATGGTAAGACTTGAAAGGCGCACGTACTCTTCAGCGCGGTGGGCTTTCTCGCTATATGAGAGCACCCGCAGAACGCCCACGATGTTATTCAGGGGGTGTGCCGGGAGCTGTCCCGTTTCGCTGATACGCTGCTGGAAGAATGGTACGTCCTTTCCATCTTCGTAGATCCTCTGAAACAGCACCTGTGCAGACGCAGAACGGGCGCTAAAAGTCCCAGTCATCGTAGATAGGTGGCAGCCGGTGCATTCCGAAGTAGGTGCGCACGATGTTGTGAATTCCAGAGCGGAATTCACGCAGATTGATTTGGAGTCGTCGGAGGAGAGAACCACAAGTCCTCGCCCATCAAACAAGACTGGAAACGGCCGCGGGCCGATATAGACGGATGCTGTACAAACACAGGTACCTGACTACCGTTCATACCCCCTACGCAACTGAATATCGCCCTACGGGGTCTCCCAGGCACGCATGATGGGGCGGACCGCCAAAAAGATGCGGTTTCCCTTCGGCGGAACCCCGAGTCTTAACAGGACGGAGCCCCTCGCGATCTTATCGTGGCTCGGAAAGTTCATCAAGGCCTGCGACCAAAACGAAGAATCGGAGAGGACGGGTCTCTACCTCCTTCCCAGTTTCCTCGCGGGAGAGGAGGAATCTCGGTCTACGCGGAACATGACCCGAGTCGGACGCTGGGGCGGATCGTGGGTCCCTCTCGAGGCTCCCCGCTGCGGTCAACTGGTTCCTATATACCTATGCGGAGCCCCATGGGTTGGGGCTGGCGCAGGAAAACTTTCGTCGGGCTGTACCAGCGGAGAACGAAAGGGTCGACGCCTTCGCTACGCGCGTCCGAGGTCTCGCAGAGCATTGCGAAAACATCCACTCCGAAAGAAAGATGAAGCAGCAGCTGATCCAAGGCATGCCAAAGTATGTTCGATGGACGCCTTCGTGTAAAACACAGCGCAGAGAAGCTAACAGCCTCTGGTGACCTACGTGACGTGGAATCATCGGGCCGCCAGGGACGTGATGGCGTTGGCTAACCGCGGGACATCAGGGAAGCCCCCACGGCGGGGTCACACCCCAAATAGGCCGCGCAGCCTCTCCGAAAACCTCCTAGCCCGCCCCGTAGTGACGACCGACGGGGACCCACGAAGGACTGCTGCGGTCCTGCCCTCAGGTATGCCAGATGCCCGGAGACACGCGAGACCCACATATCCTGGCCGCGAGGCACGTACGGGGCCGCCCCTGTGCTATATGTGCTGGGCACGTCGCCATCGGGTCCCCGACTGAGCGCTCCCCACCGAGAAGCAGCGTGAACTCGTGCGAGCCGCGCGGAACACCTTACTCGGCCAACGGGGGAAAGGGATGGAGTCGCCGCAAGACCGGATGGCCATCTTCGCCCTGCTCTGGGATGACGTTCTCGAGACGGGGGGGATGGCGGGGCGGATGGGCCGGAAGTGACTCCCCCCCTCAAGAGGCGTTGTGGGCTTGGAAACGCTTAGGGGGGGGGGCTGACACCCCCCGATCCATCTTCCTTGCTCACCAAAACCCCGGTTGCCCCATGTCATGTGAATTTCGCCGCTGAGGTGGTGAACGCGACAACGTCCGTCCCAGGCAGATGCCCCAATCGCGGCGGGCAGTTTTGTCCGAAGTTCAAAGGTACCTTGCTGATACTGCGAAAATACATTTTTTGAGACTGGCGCGTCATACCAGTTGGCGCCGTGGCAGACGCCCACCGCCACGAGGGTGATCGACGACACGAGTGCCGGACCGAGTGTGATCCGCGCGGACATGGTGCGCGAGATATGGACGGACTAGGCGACCCGGGCTCCCCTACGTACGCAATTAAGTGTCGCCCCGGGGCAACTGCTCATTGTGAGCGCCGAAGTGTGCCTGACCATCAACGTCGGGGGGTTGGCTATGGAGTATGACTTCCTAGTGGATATGTCGCTGCCCGTACCCCTCATGCTGGGGAGGGATTACCAGCGGTCCTCCGTGGACACTATCTCCCCCAAGACTCAGAAATACAGTGGAACGAGACGTCCCCGGTCTTTTCAATGCCTGCGGTGCCCTGTGAGGAGACTGGGCACGACACATTGGGGGAGCTACCCCCGCCGCGGCCGCCGGAAGAGGCCGCGCCGAAGCCGGCTGTCCACTGGGGCGGTGTCTCAGGGGAGCGACGTGGCGCCGTGGACGCGCTTCTCGGGGAGTACCAAGGTGTATGGGCGGTTCAGCTCGGAAAGATCGTCGTAACCCGCCACCGGATCGAGATTGATGCCTGTGCACAGAGTTCTTCTACGCTAGACTGCAACGCCGGGTATCGGAAAATCCCGGTGGCGGCCGAGGATTGCGACAAGAAGACCTTCGTTTGTCACAAGGGGGCGTACCGCTATGGGCGACTTCTCTTCGGGCTGTCGAACGCCCCAGAGACGTTCCGGCGGGCCATCGACATGATGCAAGGGGAGATAAAGTGGAATATCTGCCTAATATATCTCGAAGGCATCATCGTCTTCTCGCAGACGTCGGACGACCACGTCGAGCACCTCCGCGAGGTCTTCGCCGCGTTGCGCAACGCGGTCGTATCCCTCAAGGTCAAGAAATGGTACTTTTTCCGATAGAAAGTGGAGTACCTGGGCAACATTGCGGGCCGGAGGAAAGTCAAAGTTCAAGATAAGAACATTCGGGGGCTGAAAGAGGCGTCTCGCCCACGTTGCAAGAAGGACCTGCGGAGATTTCTCGGGATGTGCAATGTCAACCAGCGGCTCTTCAAGGACCACGCCCAAGTGGCCTGACCATTGGCCTTGGCGACAGGCACTAAAGCACCGGACCGTTGGGGGGCGCTGTTCGCCGAGGAACTGGAGGCATTCGAGAAGCTCCAGAAGCGTTTGACGGAAGAGCCCGTCCTCGCGCATCCCCTGCCACTCAGAGTGTACACGTTGGACACAGACGCAAGTGCCAGTCATGTGGCAGTGGAAGTCCTGCAGGAACGACACTACCACTAGACACAACACGTGGGGTATGGAGCCGCTCCCTTAATGAGGCGGAGAGTACCTAGAGTACCTAAATGCGGTAGTGCATCGCGGTCGTGTGGTCAAGCCTGCTCTCACAGCCGTGCATCGAAGGGACGCGGTTCAAGATCCTCACAGACCTCGCGGCGCTCAAGTGGATGTTGCACATGGACGCGGCCCACGAAATATTGGCACGGTTGCGACTACACCTGGCGGAGTTTGACTACGTCGTCCATTCGACTCCGGGTGCCTCAGACCACGCTGTGCACACACTGGCCCGTATTTCGACACCCGCCGCTGATGAGTGCCCAGTACCCGACCAGATCCCGTGGTTCGCCCTCCTCAACTGACGTCTGCGTGGCAAGTACCGTCGCAGACGACAGGCACAAGATTATCCCGCTCACGCTGGCCGAGTTCTTCGAGGGGCCGGCCGAAGCGCCACGATGGACGTAAACAACACGTCGCGCCTGCGAGAGGATGCCGCCGGCCTTTTGGTTTGCGTCGCACCCCTCGACGGCTCCCTCGAAGTCAACATGCCTACCCAAATGCGCTACGGGGTGATGATGCAGGAGGGCTACCCACCCCAAGCGGGGCAACAGGGGGCGAGCAAGATGTTCACGTCAATGCGTCGGTGGATTTGTTGTAAATCTGTGGTGGTGGATGTCTACGCGTTCGTGGATAACTGCGTCCAATGTGCGCGGAGCCGCGTGGGCAAGAGGCGCCGAACCAACTCCATCAACACGTTTCCGCCGGCAGAACCCCTGACGGACATACGCTTCGATCTTCTGGGGCCCCTCCCGCAGAAGGACGCGGGGAATGTATTGCTGGTCCCCCAAGTTTGTCCTGCCGGCCTGGGACTAGGACTGTCTCTGCGTTGGTGATGAAAAAGTTTCCTAGAAAAATTAGGAAAATTCCAACGTTGTTTCAAAGACAAAGTGCACAATTTACATGGCCTGCCGAGTAGTGGTGGTCACAGTTAACGCACACGAGGCGCAGAGCTCATGGCCACATTCGTTCTCCACACCGTCGACGTCGCGACCATCGTCGTCGACGTGTGGTCTGTCACTGTCGCCATCCAGCGCCAGGCTTTCAGCAACAGGGTTCCTGTTTGTCATCGAGGCTTCCGAGCATGGCCGGTGGTCCTTCTTCCTCTGGAGCCTCGGCCAGCGCTCATGCCACAGGGGCGCCCCGGACGTCGGGTACGCTCTTGGCATCTTCTATGGAATGCGTGCGGTTGGGGGCAGCTCGCAGCGGCTATAACTGTTGAGTTGCGTTCGCTCAGACCTCGATCAAAATTTTCACACCGCTGTTCTGCATGCCACGAACTGCTTGTCACCGATCTTTCCCCCGTTTTGGAATTCCAGCATCATTTCATGTCAGACGATGCAGAGCATGCAGGATGCAGGGTCACATGGTTTCGACCTGCTCACTGTTCTTGTTATCAGTGCGTCACCCGTTGTGGGCAGACGACGTGCACGGTGTGCCCTCTGGCATGCATGACAGGCAAGATCCCGGGCCACACAGAGAACATGCAGTCATGCGTGATTCCCAAGGGGCGTGGGGCTAAGTTCGTGTACGAAATGCACGATATTGCAGCAATGCATGCCCGGTTCCAAGAGATCATCGATGCGCGGGAGCTTACGCCTCGCCAATTGAAAGAGAAGCGGGATCGCGCTGAGCAGTCTCTGATCGCGACGGCTGGCAATTCTGGGCGGGAGTCGCACGTGGCGTCCCACGTCGCCAGACCAACGATAGTGGAGGTCGCGGGACTCGGCGGTGCGGCAGCTCAGCCATGGACCCGAGATCCAGATGCTGCAGTCGCGGCCGCTCTGGAAGCCGGTGCGAATCCTGGGGCTGACCGGCTGGCCGGCGCCCTTGAGCGGACCGAATGCGCCACGGTCATCGCGCTGTACCGGATCTCCTCGTTGTTCCGGCATTTGGCGGGGCTAGCACCATCGAAGAGGCGCGAGCGGCCGCCCTCGGGACCCTTGACCAAACGTTTCGGTCAATGCAACAGCCGAAGTACACACCGGCTAAGCGAAAGAGCTTGAGCGACGTTTTTCAGACTGTTGGGGTGCAAGCGAGGCGGGCCGGTGCTAACGTTGAGATCTACGGGTCAGAGAACCCCTACTCCACTCGCTCTGGTGCTCAGCTTCGCACTGCTGGGCTGAACTTGGCGAATTTATCGGACGTTGAACTCGCTTCTCAAGTGAGGGACAACCTAAACGCCTCTTTCTGTGCCCCTAACCATTTCTACGGTCAAGCTCTAACCGCTGAGGCGCTCGAGATCCGTGCTCTTGTTGCCACCCTGATGGAGTGCGCCGACAAGGCCGACCTCAAGACCATTTCAATCCGAGCAGCGCTGACGCAGTCTGTCACCGAGATCCGCCGCGGGAACGATGGCCTCCAGACGCTGTTTAATGTACGTTCCCCGTCACACCGAAGAGCAGAACGAGTAGTCCAAGACATCAGCCGTGCCTGTAACGAAACAAAGACGCAACGAGTCCCAACTCTGCCTCTGAAACACTATTGACCGACGACATCTCTGGTGAAGCATCTGGTACCTCGCAGTGACGCTCGCGTAACAGGCGCGCTGCAATGGTCCCCAGCTCGCCATCATACCTGGGCGGCGCTCTGTCAAGCAGCACCCCCACTGACGGATCCCATCTTGCGTTTGCCTCATCTCAGGAATGAGCTCAAGCGACGGGCACTCGAAACGCAGTCACTAACTCATCAGAAAAGCAAACCGCTCGTTCCTGTTCCTTCTTGCATGGTATTCTTGATTGTGACGGCACCACTGAACTCAACAGGGGCTTAAACGCCAGATTCCGCGGCAAGCGCTCGCCGTCGGTCCGCCCGCAATGGGATGCTGCGTGCGGACCGGCGGCGCGACCCTGGCACGACGGCCGGCGTGATTGGGCAGGCCGTGGTGGCGGTTTG
>ENA-ORXR01003456-ORXR01003456.1-marine-metagenome-genome-assembly--contig:-NODE-3456-length-14158-cov-191.963000_pt1 | contig 14158 bp, 6 predicted proteins | sample MGYA00237866_ERZ511479 | MGnify/ENA metagenome assembly ERZ511479 | reverse complement strand
AACGAGATTGACCTTGAATGGTAATTACGTTCGTCAGTATCAATAATAATGGAAAAATATATTTCATAGGAAAAAAAATAAACCGCCTGTCTGCAAAGCGGACAGGCGGTAGTTTTAGACTTATTTGATAAGCATAATTTTTTTAGATGCAAGGATTTGGTCATTATTTTTCAGCGTGCAGAAGTACTGCCCATTTGGATATTTTGAAGTTGGTATGATGATTTCATCTTGTTCAATATCCAGATTTCGGGTATAAATAATTTTACCTGTTATATCACTGATAATGAGGGATAAATCATTGGTTATTTTTGCTGTTTTATAGTTGATAGTGACATAATCGGTAGCCGGATTCGGATAGACCAGCATACGCGCCGACTCCTCCACGACCTCTTCCACACTCACCACAGGGTCATCCAAGTGGCAGCCTTCTTCGAGGCAGCCGTACTCGTCGAGTTTGAGGACGAAGCCTGTTTGGGTGTACTGTGGGAAGTCATCGCCGGGCTGTATTTGGGCTTCGCCCGTGCAGATAAGACCACCGTCAGATGTCTCTATGACACCGTAAGTTTTCATGGCAACATTGCCTGCATGCGGAGCTTCAAGCTGGGGGGGAACGGCACTTCTGCCCCATATCACATTGGCATCCTGAGTTAATTTGAGTATGGCAGTGCCTGTCAGGATAATATTTCCGTCACTCAAAGGAACCATTTGAGTGAGCAAATATTTTATTTGTACTATGTCCCAAATTTCAATCTCCTCTTTTATGTTTTTCTCCCATAGTTTCTCTCCATTTTCATTGATTTTGGCGAACCATAGGGTGGCTTCGGGATTAGTTTGGTAGCTAAAGCCATTAAAGGCCTTTTTATCTGTCCATGCACAGAGGTAGTTGCCGTCGTCGGTAGGTACGAGTAGAATTTCTTCGCTGGAGTAGGACTCGCCTACCCCCCCCGGATAGATGCGCCACTGCTCCTCGCCCAAGCTGTTTACTTTGATGATGGTGGAGATGATGTGGCGGGAAATTTGCCAGTAGTTACGATATTCATGATTAGTATATAGATACCCACCATCATGTGCAGGGATAATATGGCGCGGTTCCATAAGGCATTGATTACCTTCGCATGGGAAGATACTTTCCCAAGTCGTATTCCCCAAAGTATCTGTTTCTATTAAAACTGCTTTTGCTTTATTGTCTGTTGTGTCAGAAAAATTAAGTGCTTGTAAAATTCTATTATTGCTTATTTGGATGGTGGCAATAGAAATTGACCTAGAAGCGTTTTCAGGTAAGTATTCCCAAGTATTATCAAGTACAGTAGTTAGCTGATTATCAATATGTAATCGCTTGCCTTTGACAATAAAATCAGGATATGTCTCTATGCTAATCCCCATTATTTTTTTATTTGAAAAACAGTTTAAAGATTGTTGATTTCTGAATTCAGTTGTGACCATTTCACCAACACTATAATTCCACGATGAGATAAAATTCCCTGCTTTATCCAGCTTGGTAAAACGGATGAAATGAATGTGATTAGGTGGGCCTGTTGTGCCATTACCGATAGCAATATAGTGTGTATCGTACTCTTGGATAGTGTTGGTCTCCCAATCTTCCGTCATATGGAAAAAACGAGATTGACCTTGAAGAACAACTACATTTATGAGTATATAAAAAAATAGTAAAATATTTTTCATAATAAAAAACTTCCCGACCACCACAGTAGTGGTCGGGAAATGAATATTTATTGAATTAATGAATTAATAAGAATTTTTGGTTCACCATTATATGGTCACTTTTGAGTGTGCAGAAGTACTGCCCTTGTGGTAGTTGCCCTATATGAATGACGAGTTCATTTTGCTTTTCGGTGATATTTTGTTGATAGACAGTTTTTCCCATAATATCAGTCACAGTTATGGTAGCATCTTCGAAAGCCTCCATCGTACTATGCCTTAAGGTAATGTACTCTTTAGCCGGATTGGGATAGATCAATAATACATTATCGTTATTATCCTGCGAGTCGTCTGCTATCTGCGCTGTTTCTCCAATTTCCGGAAAATAAACCCGTTCGGTATATTCAAAGATATTATTGAGTTCGAGCAGAGCGATAGCTTTGGCAGAAGTAATATTGGGTCGAACGGCATATTGATGAAGCACCTGTATGTTTTCGTCTGTAAGCGTGCTTAGGTCTTTTTCTGCTGCTTTCCATGTTTGCATCATTGTACGGAAGTTCATATAATCATCATAGTCGCTTGCCGCTTTTTCCGAAATTGCCCGGGTTCCTATGCTGCTGAGGGTTTGATTGGCAAGTTCGTTTTTATTTTGGGCATCGTAGATTTCTGCCAGGCGATAGTCAAAACTAATGCTTCCGGTATTTTTCAAAAATTTAATCATATCCGTACTGCGGTCTATAGTATCGGCAGCGAGCTGTTGGATGGCTCTGCTGATGATTCTATCGCGTGTGCGTTTGTGCCTTGCCGCATGAAGTTCCATTTGCTCTTTTTCGGAGCGGATGTTGCGTCCTTCATTGATTTGGTCGCGCATGGTCTGTGGCAGTTGGTGTAGGCGAAGGTCAAGGTTTTCCTTGATTTGTTCGGATTTTGCAGCTTGTGGATGTTGGCAGAGTATATCCCGAATCATATCTACGCTAAAACCGCTTTCCTTTTTGCTGAAGGCTTCCAATACAGCATCTGATGTAAAGGGAGCTTGCTGCATGATTTTTGTATAGACCTCATCGGCTGCTGCTGCATCATTCGCCAGTTGTACCCAAGCCAACATTTGGGGCGTATTGCCATTATCCGTCAAATTGCGAAGTGTGCCGAGCAAAGCTCTGTATTCGCTGTTTGCGTCATTTTTGGTATTCAACAGAGCAGCCATACCAATACTTGTTTTCATTTTAGGAAGTATATTGTTGGAACAGGCTTCGTCCTCTTCATATACAATATTAGAACCTGTAACCGCAACAGGCAAAGCCCATTCAGCCCATGTCGGTTTCAATCTCTGCACAGTGCTCTCATCATGGTGTATATACTCAATTGGTTCTACTCCGATGTGCCTCCATATATTGCGTGCACTATTTGTGGTGCTAAAAAGATTGGCTGTCAGGTCTTGTATGGGTGCTATGCCTGCAATGGGAACGGCTTGGGGGGCATCCAAATCTTCCATGACAAACATATCAACTCGGGTTTCGGTGAAGTCATTGCACTCGAAGCGAAGACCTTGAGCTAAGTTAGGTTGTTGTTCCTCGTCTCTATTCTGTGATACGCCTTCGACGCCTGTGGAGAGGTGATGGAATTGGTTGTTGTATATTGTCTCGCTGCCTTCATGGTTGTTTCTGACGATGATACCGGCATGTTCGTCCATAGAAGGTGGTGCGCCTACATCTACTTGTCCTTCGAGGTAGTTTTCTTCTACGTTATAGTTGGTGCAGTTGTCGAGGTATATGCCGTAGGAGTGTATGAGTAGAGGATTTTCTGACTCGGTATCGGGTATTATTACTTGTCGCACGAAGAAGTTGTTGATGTATATTTGAGGTGCATTGATACCATCCAGATATATACCGTGCCAGCCGTTGAAGTCGGAGTTGCGGACATTGATGTTGAAACTCGGATGGTTGATATTTCTGGCATGAATACTATAGCCCAAGTTGTCAAAACGAGTGCGTGTCCCTTCGCAGGTGGGCGGAGCGGGCAAGGGAGAAATTCCCGGACACCACTCATTGACATTAAAGCCCGAGAAATCAGCCGCTATGCCTGTCTTACCAGAAGGACGCAAAGAGTCTATTATAGAACGTTGGTCTCGAAAGTGATGTCCTCTGACAGTAACGCCATTGACACCACTCATAAGAATGAAAGGTTTAAGCTTACCATCGACTTCGTCGTTAGAAAAGCGGTAGTCGTCATTGATTATCGAGTGGCAGAGATTGAAGCTGGATATATTGTTTTGCTGTGTGCCGCATGTGATGTTTTCGTAAGCCTGAAACGCTACACCCATAACATTGTTGCGAAAGGTACTACCGTTGAAAGCTTGTACTATGCCACCCGTTGTGCCCTCCGATAAACTACCGGTGATTACACCGATTTCAGCGTGCTCAATAGTGGCACCATTGTTCATGAATACTCGCCCTTGATTAGCGGCTGTTTGGTTCAGGTTGGAATTTCCGAGTACTTGGATGCCTTGCCAAGTGTCGCAGGCAGTGAAGGTACTGCCATTCATTAGGAGTTGTGCGTTGGGCTGCACGATGACTTCTGAATCCGAATCAAACATGACAATAACTCCCGGACTTACGGTGAGTGTTGCCCCGGATTCGATGGTTACGGTACCGTCTATGCAGATGGCACCTCTATCTGCATCCACATTCGGCAACCCCCATGTTGTATTTTGTGAGATGGTGACGTCTTGTTGTGGGGGGAAGATTAGATTGATACCTGTATTGAGGAGATTGGCTGCTGATACCAAATCGGGGCGAAATTCATCTATGGTACCATGCATGCGGTCAGACTGTTCGGGAGAGAAGCCTGTTTGGCAGTTATATGTATATGACATATAGCTTTCTTTAGGATATGGCATGTCTATATCAACAGAACAACTATCTAAGCACTGATCTTCGAATAATTGATCACAGTTTGCAGTATAAAGTGGTCCAAAGCAGGGGGCAGTGTCACATACGAAGTCACCTAATTCATTGCAATCCGGTGGATTTGGTGAGTGACATCTCTCCTCACAAGTATTATGAACAGCAGATCCCCATACATGGTGTAAAGATAAATAGTGTCCTACCTCATGCGTAAGTACAGGAGGTCGAAGATTTTGTGATGCTTCAAATGTATTACCCAAAATATCATACCGAATAACCACACCATCTGTGAGTTCATTCGCTGGAGGGGGGTATACGTATCCTCCTATACCACCACAGCTTTCCTCGCCATTAGTTTCCCCATTGCTCCAAATACACTGTACAACCCATATATTAAGATAATTTTCAGCCGGCCATCTACTCAGATTTTTCATTGCAAGATCCGATCCATCATCATCGAAGGCACCAAAAGGACTATCAGTATGTACGCGCACAATACCGTTGGTACAGTTTCCGTTATGGTCAATTTTAGCTAAAGTAAATCGAATTAGGGTGTTATGGTTAAATATAGGATGCCCATTGGCTTCTAAGCCAGCAAACTGGTCGTTAAGTAATTGAATAGCATCATGTACTTGTTGCTCAGGTATATTTTCATTAACCTCTTCTGTTTCATTATGCATGATATGTACTACAACAGGGATTTCGACTAATTGTCCTCCTATGTTAGGATTTTGGTTAATAGCATCTGTTATCTGCTGATTGGCTTCGATAAATGCTGCCTTGTATTCTTCATCTTTCTCCATTAGTGCTATGATGACACTATCTGTACCACAAATTTCAGTCTGCGACCACAGTGTAGAAAAAGATAAAGTATAAACCAAAATCAATAACAACGTTTTGAAAGGAATTAGTGTTTTAAAAAATGTTTTACTTCTCATTTTTTTGTAAATTTGAAACTTGTTTTATGAAATGCAGTCTTTCATCCGAAAGCTGCGTTGAATTACAGCCGTGTCGTTCTCCTCCACGAGAGCGCACGGCGTTTTTTATGGTTATTTGGTCTTTTGGTGCTAATACACGAGGTGCAGCCACACACATAAGCGTACAGATACACAAGGTTCTTTTCATAGGCAGCTTGATTTAGAAAGTGAAAAAAGCGGTAATAATATATCAGGTGTGAATCGCCTTTTGTAATTGGCACTACAATAACAAATTAAATATAAATTTAATTTGTAGGGGGGGGGGTAATGTTGGTTTCGGCTTTCATGGTTACTATTTTATATAAGGTGGACGAAAATTCAAATGGTGTTGATTGTTTTACTTAACAACCAAAAATATACATAATATTTGATTTGTCAAAATATTCATACGTATTTATTGGAAAAATCCAATACTTATTTGTAAGTATAAAAAAAACCGTAGAGAAGAAATTTCTTCTCTACGGTTTTTTTCAATATCTATTGCTTGGTCTTACTTCTTATTCGGCGAATAGCCCCCCGGATAACAAGGTGATTTACTAATGATTTTAAACTCTGTACGACGGTTGAGCTGACGCCCTTCGGGATTGTCCGAACCGTCGGGATTTTCGTTGGGTGCGATAGGTACTAACTCCCCGTAACCAACGGGCTTCATGCGCTGTGGCGTGATGCCTCTGCCGATAAGGTAGTCAACAACGCTCTTCGCTCTACGCTCCGAAAGTTTCTGATTGTAGCGATTGCCACCGCGACTATCCGTGTGTGAGGAAAGTTCGATTTCCAATTGCGGATTGTCGTATAGCAAGCGGAGGAGTTTGTCGAGTGCAACTTCCGATTCGGGACGCAACTTGGAATCATCAAAATCGTAGTAGATATTATCCAAACGATAAGTAATCGGTGCATCGAGCTTCATATAAATATCGCGATTGATACTCGTCTGACTATCAAGCCCTTTGGTTGTGAAATCTTCGGTACTTGTGTTGAGGTAACAATCTTTGCGCGCTACGATGCGGTAGTCTTTTCCTTCGGGAAGGAAGAAAGAATAATTACCATTTTCGTCAGAAATTACAGATTCTACTTCGCGCAATGTACCGTCTTCCATGACCTCGTAGAGGGTGACAGTAGCTCCGGGCAGTATTTCTACATCCGTGCCATCATCCGAATAAACTGTACCATTGACGGTCATACCTGTTTTAGAGACGCAAATATCTTTGATAATCTCTTTATCTTCTTCAATGCCCCTTGTACTGACGGGCTGCTCTATGGGTATGTAACCTTCTTGGTCGATTACTAAGATATAATCTTTCTCAACTTCAAGGTTTTCAAATTTGTATTCAGGATTAGAAACTTGTTTGCCAACGAGTATATCTTCTCCGGTTGTCACATCGTACAAGCGAATTTCGACGCCTTCGAGTGGTGGCTTTTTGTAATCGTCTGCATCACAGATTGTACCTTTTATAGTAATGGCAGGTGGGGTAGGTGGCACAGGTGCAAAGCGGTAAATGTTATCACAGCAAGTCGCATTATCGACATGTGTAGCTCCTCCACGATTCGATACCAAGAAGCCTTCGTCTTGGTCTTCGTTCATGATGAAGTACATATCGTCTGCACCGGTATTGATTTTCAAGCCCAAATTGACGGGTGTACCTACGCGACTACCATCAATCGCAGCACGAAATACATCGTAACCCCCAAATCCGGGATGGTGGTCAGAACTGAAATACAAGAAAGATTCTTTTTTATCCAATACGACATAAGGCGTAGTTTCGTTGCCTATGGTGTTGATGTCTTTACCGAGATTGACGGCTTGGGTAAATGTGCTGTCATTGACGACCGTAGCGTACCAAATGTCTGTTCCACCTACTGTTCCGTCTCTATCAGAAGTAAAGTAGAGTCTTTGTTCGCCATCAAAATCGACCATTAAAGGTGTCGTGCTTTCCCCTGCTTCTGTATTGACTTCAGGACCGAGCATGACGGGTGTTGTCCACTCACCAAGCTCTTTGCGGCTAGAGTAGATTTGGCATTTTACCAGATTGTTATCCAAAGAAGGACAGCGTGTAAAATAAAAGCTATTGCCATCGGATGAGTACGCACCGTGTCCGGTATGCTCACCGTCAAGATTGAATGGACCTTCGAGTTCGTCTTGTTGCACCCATGCGTCATCCACTTTTTTCGCAGTATAAATTTTGGATTTTGTTTTATCAATATTGGTATAAATATATTCGTCAGCTTCTAAAGAAGAAAAGATGAGATAGTCGTTGTACGCCGGATAGGGCGCAAATTCGGTGTACCCGCTACCAATACCTGCTTCAAGTACATTTATGTCGCCAAGCACAGGGTAATCGTCGTCGGTAGGTCCTTGCAAAAATAATTCGCAACCTTCGACTTGGTTTTTTACCTTTTCCGTATAAAGGTCTTTTTCCTCTTGTGTTCCCTTAAAATCAGCGATAAATTGATTAAATTGGTCGATGGCTTCGCGGCAACGCCCGTCTTGTTTTAGCATTTGAGCGTATTCGTAACGGAGTGCAGAGGTAGCCAAAGCAGAGTCTATTTGCATACTATCAAGCAGAATGCTATAGTATTGTCCCGCCATGTTATAATCACGAGCTTTGTTGTAGGTATCAGCGAGTAGCTGCACATATTGTGGCTCATCAGGACGTACATCAATGACTTTTTGAATATATTCGGCAGCGTTATAATAACTGGATTCTCCGAGTAAAGTCGTCGCGCGATCCAAGTCTTCCTCCCAAGTATGCTCGTCAAAACCCACTTGCGCCTGAAGTATCGACGCGCTGCAAATTATCAGTAATATATATGTAATTTTATGAATGATTTGATTCATGTTTTTATCTTATTTTATACTAAGTATCAGGAACAAAATAAATGTATATTCTCGACTTGTTCTTTTTCCTTTATTTTAGAATAAAGTCTACTTCACCAAATTTTCCTTAAATACAGTGAGTATTCGCGTCAAATTTGATTCGTCTAAAGAAAAAATAACGACGCGAAGAATGTACATTTATTTAATTGCTGATACTAATGAATGAATTTTGAATGAAAGAGTGAATGAATGATTTTAACGTACATAAGTAGTGAGACAAAAATATCCTTACTTTTTGACGGTTTCTTTTTCCGCTATTTTTCCCTACAAAAATCCTTACGTAGCGTAGGCTATGTGCGGTTTTTGTAAGAAAAAATATCGAAAAAATAACCACGTCAAAATTGTAAGCCTATTTTTGTCCCACTACTTAATATTGGTATTCATTCATTCAAAATTCTTTCATTCTTTCATTACTTTTAATTATAACGAATAGCCGGAAGAATTGGCTCGACTTTATATGCGCGTCTAAACATTTTTAATAAAGAAAATTCGATAGCTCCGCGCCCATCTGTGGCATTGCTGAGGTCAGAAATATTGAAATCATAACTGAATCCTATATCCCAATCGTCAAAACGGAGACCAATAATAGCGTTGCCGGCGTCAATTCCTATTCCGCCATCTACGCTACCATCGGCACGTAAATCACCGCCAAGATAAAGCGAGGCTTTCTCCAATATTTTTATATCGAATAACAAACCACCTACGATTTCCATCGCTCTGGCTTGTGTTTGAAAGAGGAATTTAGGTTCTAAACCAAATTTTCTGCTACCAAAACGTCCGTCAGCATGTACGACTAAGCGTAAGGGGAGCTTGTTTTGTATGCCTACGAAAGTTTCGGTAGGCTGCATAAGGTGGTAGAGTCCCACGCCGATTTTGTAGCGTGTTTTGTACGATGGAAAACCCGCATAGACCAAGCCCAAACGAAGGTCAGGCATAAAAATGCTGGTGTTCTCAAAAACCTCATTACTTGGCAGGGTAGCTTCACCGTCTGGGTCAATTTCGCTGCCGAAAAGAATTCCTTCTGCATCGAGTCGCTTATTGATAACGCCAAGTTGCAAACCTGCTGACAAGTAAGATTTCATATTCTTTTTCAAATCAATGTGATATGCACCCGATAGCATGACTTCCACATTATTGAGCAAGCCGCCACTATTGCGGTCGTTCATCAAGCTAAGACCTAAGCCGAGCGAGTTGAATTGGTTTTTGGTACGCAATAAGTTCATATCAAAGCCGACCATCGGTGTCTCGTAAACAGCTCTGCCCGATGTGATGCTGGGCCACTGACGGCGATACATGCCATTGATGCGATATTTGCCCGGCATGTGCCCTGTCAACGCCGGATTGAGCATCAAAGGCGATTGATAGAACTGCGAAAAATGTACGTCCTGTGCATTCATGGTGGATGCACCGAGCATACAAACGAACAGGATGAGAATAGTATGAAGTATAGGTTTTATCATTCTTCTTTATTTGATAAGAGAGCAGAGAGTAATTTAGTGTAGAGTAGAGAGTGGAGAGTAGGGAGAGTCAATGTGTTCTCCAAACTCCTCACTCTCCACTCTTACACTCTTTACTCTTACACTCTTTACTTTTTTATTAGTGAAAGAAAATAAATAACTTGCCCCATTATGCTTGTTCTTTTCCCTTCTAAAAAACACAAAAAATAGTTCCGTAGCTATGGCTATGCAACGATTTTTTGAATTCTTTAGAAGAAAAAATTACGGCGCATTATGGAGCAATTTATTTAATTTCTTTCACTTATCTTATTAATACAAAATCTCCTTTTAGTATTTCGGGGTCTTTGCCCGGCAATTTGTACTCTAGTACGTATACAAAACTACTCAAAGGTTGTTTAACTGTTTTGTAAGAACCATCCCAGCCTGGTGGGTTAGGGTTGTCATATACTTTTTCTCCCCATCTATTCCATACTGTAAATCCAAGTATGTCTACATTGCCATCAATGACAGGGAAGAAAGTGTCGTTGTTGCCATCGCCATTGGGTGTAAAACCCGTTGGGACTACGATGCTTACATTGGCTTCTATCGTGATTTCTGCCGTAGCTGTACAGCCTTCTACGGTAGTAATAGTTACGGTATAAGTGATAGTCTCAGAAGGTAATGCACTTGGGTTCAGCGAATTTGGGTCGCTCAAACCATCTGCTGGTGACCAGATGGCAGATGCTATGTCAAAGTTCGTTTCGATACCCAATTGTATGGAATCATCCACAATTTCGAAAGGTCCCATTGTAGTAAACATACCGTCTATTGTCACACCAAGTTCTACATCTACGGGGTCGTAGGTGATTACTTCGATGCTTTCAATAATGACTTCACATTCTTGTACATCACTTATGGTTACAGTATATACGCCTCCTGGCAATTCAGATAGGTCTTCAGTAGTCGCGCCATTATTCCATACGAATGTATATGGCTCGATACCGCCTATTACGTTTAGATTAATCGCTCCGGTATTTTCATCGGCACAGCTGCCCATGACGCCATTCATGCCATCCAATTCGGCAGAAAAATCAGAACAATCGGGTCCTGAGATAAATAATACACCCGTAGATTCGCACAAATTAGCGTCTTGTACGAGTACGTTACAAGTATCTCCCGTCATCAATCCACCTAAGAAAAATCCATTGCATGCACCACCTTCCGTAGCTATTTCTCCGCATATCGTAACCATATATGGCGGCGTACCACCCATAGGTTCGACACATATCTCACCGTCATTACCGCTTATGGTAGATGTTTCTGTGATGGTAAATGGCGCACTTAATATTGGGGGGGCGTCTATCGTAACAGGATTTCCACTAAATCCAATAGTACAAGCATCTGCGGAGGTCACTTGTATGATATAATTACAAGGTTCTAAGCCGGTAAATGTATATGTCGTTTCTTCAGTTTCTATTGGGTCAACTCCGCAACCTATATCTATTATGTAAGGTGCAGGTGCATCTCCTATGATAGTCACTTCGATTGTACCATCGAAAAAAGGATTCGTTGGACTTATTCCACAGGAATTGTCCGCAAAAATAACTTCTGTGATAGATGTACATTCGGGTTCGGGTACATTAATGGAATCGCCCAATACTGCTATACAACCGTTAGCATCTGTAATCGTTACTGTATACGTACCTCCTAAAAGCTCAGTAATTGCGAGGTTTTCTCCGTCGCAATTAGGGTCATCAGCTGGTCCGACACTTCCAACATCTGCTGGTGACCAAGTTATGGTATTGGGTTGTGTGCCGCCTTCTATGCAAAGTTGAATCTGACCATCGCTACCGCCTACGGTAGAAGTACCAATAATTGTTGGTTCAACGACCAATTCTTCCGGTTCTGTAATTTCAATATTTACAGGACCTGCGGTACAATTTTGTCCATCACGAATGAATACCTGATAAGTTCCAGGAGAGAGGTTTTCAAATACATTCGTGGAGAAGTAGGTTATTCCGCCATCAATACTATACTGTAATGGTGGCGTGTCGGTCGTACCACCTATTGTGATACTCGCATCATTTTCACCGTTGCAAGATACATTAGTTGTCGCTATATCGGAAACATCTAACGATATTTCGCATACTGGCTCGTTTACGGTAATGTCGTTTACATTGAGTTCGCAGCCATTTGCATCTATGATTGTGATGTCGTATTCGTCCGCCAATAAGCCTGTAATGAGTTGATTATCATCACAATTGCTCGCATCTGGGTCAGGGCTAACCGTACCTTCCGAAGGCGGTGTCCACGTGACGGTGTACGGACCTGTACCACCATTGATACATACTGCAATGCCACCATCTGCGCCTCCCAGAGTGAGCGTGGGTATGCCCGTAGGGATTGCTGCAAGCGGGGCGGGTGCAGTGATGATAACAGGGTTGCCGATATAGGAGTCGGTACACAATCGACCATCAGTGATAAAGAGGTTGTATTCCCCTTCGGGTAAATTTTCGAATGTATAAGGGTTTTCGGTAGTTGTTACATCAGCTACGCCGTTTACATTTCCCACAGAGTAGGTGATGTCTCCTTGTGCATTGAGTACTTCGATGGTGATTGTACCATCGTCGGTTTCATCACAGGCTTCATTTGTAGAGTTGATTAATCCGAAATCAAAATCACTACAATCGGGGTCCATAATTGTGATGGTATCGCCGGGTTCGCTGCCATCGCCGAGAATATCGAGACAGCCATTAGCGTCTGTTATTGTGACGACATAAGAATCTGCCATCAATCCGCCGATTGTATAGCTATTTCCAGGGCAAGCCGGATCCGTAGTTTCACTAAGTATATTTGTATTCGTAAGTGGATCCCACACAATATCGAAGGGCGGCGTACCGCCTTCTACACAAATGTCGATAGAACCATCACTTCCGCCTACGGTAGTTGTGTTATTGACTTGGTAAGTTCCGACAGGTTCGGGGAATATTTCTATCTGAATAGAATCCGAAAGGTCGCAACCGCCTTGTGTCAAAGTCCAATAGAAGTTGTGCGTGCCAGGAGTTGTATTTGTCACACTCACTTCTGGCGAACTCGCATTTGGCGAAAACATCGCACTTGCAGGCCCTGTCCATATACCTGTTTGGTTGGCATTTGGTGGGTCGGCAACGAGGTTGAGCGCGTCGTCGGCACAGGCTGCGGTGTCGCTATCGCCTATGTTGATATTGACATTATTGGGTTCGTTATTAGTAATCGTGATGCTGGTAGAGTTAGTAGGGCAGTCGCCTCTGCTAATTGTCCAGGTAAGTATGTTTTCACCGGGCAACAAACCGTTTACGGTAGGTGCTTCAGAGTTGGGAGAAAAAGTAACGCCCGGCGGACCTGTCCAGGTGCCTACTTCGCCCGGAACGAGTTGGTTGTCCGGGTCGGAGATGTTGGCAAAAACTTGGTCGAAACCATTGGTGACACAGCTTTCCTCGGCAGAGAAAAAATCAATTGCAGCAATCGTAACAACTTCATTATTGATAACGGTAATGGATGCGGGATTAGAAGTACATCCTGTACCGTTTGAAATCGTAAAGAAAATGACATTATTACCGGGTCCGAGGTCGTTTACAATTGTCGTCAGCGAATTGGGGTTGGAGAATGTGACATTTGGGTTGTCAGAAGTCCAGGCACCTATCGCGTCCGGAAGCAAAGGTGCTTCGGCTTCGACTTGGAAACCATTTTCGTCACAAACTTCAATATTATTAGGTGTGGTGATAGTGGGTGTGGCTTGTACTTCGCTGTTGATGAGGGTGAGTTCTGCAACACTACATGGGGTACCTGAACTATCAAATATTGTCCATGTAATTGTATTTGGTCCGGCATTGAGGTTGGTAATAAAAGTCGTGGCATCGTTAGGGGCAGAAAAACTCGTATTCACGGGTCCGGTCCATACGCCCGTTTCGCCCGCTTCGGGTGGTGTAGCGATAATTTGGTAAAAGTTATCGCAAATTTCTTGGCTCGGCGTAATGATTTCGGCTGTACACGGGGGATTTTCGTCTGCTATATTATTTCCATTTGTAGCATAACTCGCAAATGGTAATAATAACAAAATCAATAGCAAAGGGGTGTATATTTTTTTCATAGAATAAATTTTGCAGTATACAAAAAAAGATGATTCGTGAAATAAATTAAATAAAAAATATCATTTTGACGTGTTATTTTTTGTCTCTTTAGCCGGCGCTACTTTCTTAGTGAAAGAAAATAAATAACTTGCCCCATTATGCTTGTTCTTTTCCCTTCTAAAAAACACAAAAAATAGTT
>ENA-ORXR01003455-ORXR01003455.1-marine-metagenome-genome-assembly--contig:-NODE-3455-length-14161-cov-21.938299_pt1 | contig 14161 bp, 13 predicted proteins | sample MGYA00237866_ERZ511479 | MGnify/ENA metagenome assembly ERZ511479 | reverse complement strand
GGCTCAAAATGAGGCTCGATTATCGAAAAAATACAAAAGTTCCATGCATACAAAATATTCCTAAATAAAGTCTATTGTTCTATTGCTTCCTTGTTGTATTGACATTTTTGCTGCGCGAAAAGGTACATATTAGCCATAAAACAATAGAACAATGAAGCAATAGAACAATAGAACATGTCGTCGATTTTATATATTCATTTCAAGACCTTCTTTAAAATTATTTACCTGAACTGTATCAAGCATTTCGGGTGGCGGCGATTGTTAGCTACGCTGATTTTTGTGATAGTTGCAGTGGTGGTGTGTGTCATACTTTTTGTGTTTCGATTGATGGATGAAGTCCTGTTTTTTCGCTATCGCAAAACGAAAATTGAGTATCCTGTTTTTATCGTCAGCAATCCGCGTAGTGGTACGACTTTTATGCACCGACTTTTGTGTATGGACGAAGAAAGATACGTCTATATGCTGCTCTACCACACGATAATTCCGTCGGTTACTTTTTACAAAATTGTACAGACAATCAGTAAATTAGACCGTCGGATAGGGCGTCCGTTTCGTCGTTTTTTCGATTGGGTGGATACTTGGGTTTTCAAAGGTTGGGAAGGCATACACCCGACGGGTTTCAATCAAAGTGAAGAAGACGAAGGTTTGTATATTTTTAGTTTTTTATCGGTCGCAATATGTTTGATTTGTCCGTATATGCAGGAATTCAAATACCTGACAATTGTGGATGAAATGCCCGAACGCACCCGCCGAAATCTCCGAAAATACTACCGCAGTTCGATGCAGCGATTTATGTATGCAGAGGGAAGCGGCAAGACGCTGCTCAACAAAAATGTGATCACAACGGGACGCTTACACACCATTCTTGATGTCTTTCCTGATGCGCGTATTGTTTACCTCATCCGAGACCCCGAATCGGCTGTGCCTTCTTTTATCAGCATGTTTAGTGCGCCGTGGAAATGGATTGCGCCAAATTTGCCGGAAAACGGTGCGGAGTACCGCGCATTGGGACAAATTGCGATTGATTTTTATAATTATTTTCATCAAAATAAAGATAAATTCAAACCCGAAAACTTCTATGTTGTGCCTTATAAAAAATTGACCACCAACCCAATGCAAGCTGTCGAAGAGGTCTATACTCACTTTGAAATGGATTTGTCAGATACTTTCAAAAGTCGCTTGGAAGCTCATTTAAATGCGCCTAAAAAATACAAAAGCGGACATACTTATTCACTCGAAAAATATGGTTTTACGAAAGCAGAAATTGAAGAAAAATTGGGTGAGGTGATGGAAGCCTACGGCTTTTTGACGGTGGGCGGCGGAGGATAGGCGGTATGGTAATCGTATAAAAATATTTCCCCTCAAAAACCTAAAAAAGGGTGGTGTATTAAGTCCGTCACCTGCCTTCTCCACCTTATTGAAAAAAAGAACCTCCTCAAAAGCAGTGTTAATTACAACAACAAGCGGATAGGTCGTGACCAACCCCTCACGACCTTTTTCTTCCCTCATCACTCCACCCACACCGTACACCCCTCCGTACAATTCGTACAAATATCAATCTTATCCCGTCCTTGCAGCAGTTGCCGTCGAAACGACTGATATTCAGCACCTTGCCAGAGTGTTTTAAAATCGGTTTGTTTCAGGTCGCCGAGTCGGTGAGTAGCGTCCTTATCAAAGCAGCAGGGGACGACCATGCCATCCCAGGTGATGACGCAAGAATGCCAGAGCTTCCAGCAATGGTTCAGCAGTTCATTTTTCACTTGCCAAGTGCCGTCTTCTTTTTCGGCGTAGCGGGCGTATTTTTCGATAGTGGGGATGAGTGGATTGCCGTTTTCGTAGTCGTATATTTGGGCGGTTTTTAGTTTTACTTCATCGATACCGATTTCTTCGGCGAGGCGATACACTTCCGGAATTTGATGCTCATTTGGCTTCACGACGAGGAATTGAAATATCAAATGCGGTGTCTTAGAATTAAGTTTTTTCTTCCACTTTACCATATTTTTCGCGCCTGCCAATACGTTGTCGAGTTTGCCGGCTTTGCGATATTGTTCATATACCTCTTGCGTCGTACCATCCACCGAAATAATCATTCTATCCAAGCCTGACTCTATCGTTTTTCGTGCATTTTCATCATTCAAAAAATGAGCATTCGTAGATGTGATGGTGTAAATGCCTCTATCGTGAGCATATTTCACCATGTCCAAAAATTTGGGATTGATGTACGGTTCGCCTTGAAAATAAAAAATCAGGTAAAGGAGGTCTTTGTGGAGTTCATCAATCGTTTCTTGGAAAAAATTCTCGCGCAGATTGCCCGTAGGTCGCGTGAAGGCACGCAATCCGCTCGGACATTCGGGGCAGCGCAAGTTACACGCCGTTGTCGGTTCAAACGAAATCGTAAACGGCATCCCCCACTGCGTCGGCTTTTTACGCCACTTGGTCAGGTAAAAGGACGACACCACCTTCACTGCATTCCAAATACGGCGCGGCGTCATTTTCGACACAAAATTCAACGAATCACTTAGATATAATGCCATATTCCAACGGTGGACGGTGGACGGTGGACGACAGACGGCAACCGACAGCCCAAAAACCGTCAACCGTCAACCATCCACCGTCAACCGTTTAAGTATTTCTCCATCAACACCTTACGATGATGAATTTCATGCCCCATGATGATATACGCCAAAGCGCGTACCGAAACGGGATTATCACTCGCCGTCCCCATACGCTCGAAAGCCTGTGGTGTAAAGTGGCGAAACATCACATGCGACAAATCGCGCGTAATCGCATATTCTTCTGCCAAACTCTTTAGTGTACGCTTAGAAACATCCACCGATTCAGCAAACAAATTTTGGTCAAAACCCGGCATCGGCGTCTTGTCCTTCCGCGCTACACGCAAGGCGCGATACGCCATTACCTGTTCGGTATCAATGAGGTGCATCAGCACTTCCTTAATTGTCCATTTACCTTCCGCATAGCGATAATCGCCTTTTTCTTCCGGCAAATTGGCAATCAATTCCTGCGTCTCGTGGTGAATATGACGAAGATTGGTCAAAATCTCACCATCCGGCACTTTGCTGACGTAGGTGTGATAATAGGGCGCGTATTCATTCTCTTTTGGTCGCATAACAATGAGTGAATTTTGAATGAGCGAATGAGTGAATTAATGCAATAATGCGTCAATGTTTAATGAGTGGGTATTGTCGCATTAACGCATTTCAGCATTATCGCATTAAAAACATTCACTCATTCAAAATTCGCTCATTCACTCATTGAACTACTGTACATCAAAGAGTTCGATATTAAAAAGTAAAACGGCATTAGAGGGAATGATGGAGCCTTGTGGCGGGCTGCTGCCATAGGCATAGCCCGAAGGAATGATGAGTGTTCCTCTACCACCTTCTTTGAATAGTGGAATACCGAGTTGCCAGCCTGCGATAACATTATTCAGCGAAAAAGTAGCAGGCGTTCCACTATCGTAAGAGGAGTCAAATTTATTGCCATTGAGCAAAAAACCTTCGTAGTGTACCGTTACAGTACTTCCAAATTCCGCTTGCGTTCCCGTGCCTTCACTTTCGATGATATAATGAATACCTTCGTCCGTCACCTGCGTAGTCAGGTTGTTTTCGGTGATGTAGTCTTGGATGAGTTGTTCGTCAAGTTCAGTGTAATTCGTGTCGTCTTTTTTACAAGCCACAAAACACATTGACAAACTAATAAGTACAAATAAAATATTTTTCATAATATAGAGTAGCGAGTAGCGAGTAGCGAGTATTGAGCAATAGATTATTCGTAAAAAATCTCATTACTCGCTACTCGGCACTCGTTACTTTCCTTTAAAATTTGCTTTTCTTTTTTCGACGAAAGCGGCTACGCCTTCTTTCATATCTTCTGTCTCAATTAGTGCGCCAAAATATTGATATTCTTTTTGATAGGCAGTTTTACCTTCATTAAAGTGAGCATTGATACATTCGATGGCTTTGGCGATGGCAATCGGTGCTTTTTTGCCGATTTTCGTGATGATTTCTTTGGCTTTTGCCACTTCCTCGCCTTGCGGTACTACGTGATTGACCAATCGCAAACGGTGTGCTTCTTCTGCTCCAATCATATCGCCTGTCAGGTGCAATTCCATTGATTTTGCCTTGCCGACAAGCTGTGTAAGTCGCTGCGTACCGCCATATCCGGGAATGAGTCCGAGGTTCACTTCAGGTTGTCCGAATCGCGCCTTTTCACCTGCGATACGCATATGACACGCCATCGCCAACTCACAGCCGGCACCAAGTGCGAAGCCATTTACTGCCGCTATAACAGGTTTCGGAAAATTTTCTATCAAAAAGAAAATATCCTGACCATTTTTGGACAATGCCGAGCCTGTTTCAGCATCCAAACTCGAAAATTCTTTGATGTCTGCACCGGCTACAAATGCCTTTGCTCCTGCGCCTGTGAGAATCACGCCTTTCAAACCGTCCAAATCAGGTGCATATGCTTCAAATACATAACGAATCTCAAGCATCGTCTGTTTGTTCAATGCATTGAGTGCTTTCTCACGGTTTATCGTTACTGTAAGAATACCATCCTCCAAATCAGTTTTTAATATTTCAAAATTCATATGTCAGTTCATAGTTGATAGTTCATAGTGCATAGTTCATCTGCTGCCAACTATGCACTATGAACTATCAACTATGAACTATAATACCTTGCAAAGTAATAACTTTTATTTGTAAAAACAGACAACGCATAGGGCTAAAATTTTGTTAATGATAAAAAGGTCTATTTTCGTTTTTCGATTTCTTCGTAAATTTGTTTTTTTACAAAAAATAAAAAGCATGAAAAAGAATTTATTTATCGTGTTAATATCAGTATTTGCATTGAATGTAAATGCACAACAAGACATCATATTCTCGGCGAATATTGACAAAGATACCTTGCGTATCGGTGAGGTATTCAAGATTGAATTTGCCTTGGAAGGGGGAAGTTTTAATAATGTTGACATACCTGATTTTGACGGTTTTGAAATTGTCAGCGGACCTTATCAGTCCATGGAAACGCAGATTGTTAACGGTGCGATTCACCAACGCATTTCTTACGGATTTCGCTTGCGCCCTACTCGTTCAGGCGAATTAATTATACGACCTGCTACGGCACAAGTAAAGGGAGAAACGATTATGATTGACCCGGTGCGTCTGTATGTTTTGAATGAAAAGGTGAATCCGAATTACACGCCGAATTTACAAGAGGAGTTTTTCGATTTGTCATTTCCGCCGACACCAACTCCGCCAACTCCACCGAAGAAAAAACGTAAGACCATTAAGATTTGATGAGTGTGTAAAACATTAGAGGGAATTGAATATAAGAGGACAAGACAACAACTCTGAAAGAGTTGAACATGAATAACCTTGTATTTCATACAAGGGAAAAATAAAGCCCCTTTCGCAACTACGGAGTAGTTGAATTTGCCTGACTTACGCGGTTCAACTCTTTCAAAGTTGGAGGGGACTAGGATGCTTTGCCCTGCGTTTCACACACGGTTATTCAAGTTTGACTCTTTCAGAGTTATAATACTACTTTTCATATGAAATTATTGTTAATGTTTTACATGAAATGTCAGGAAAACAAATAGAGAACACCGGAACCAGAACGGCATCTTTATGGATTTTAAAGAAATAGAAATACCTTTACTAGAAAAAGAAATAATAAAGGCATTTTAGTAAAGAATTAGGGATAAATTTAGGGATAAACTGACATAAAAAACTGATTATCAACATTTTTCCTTTACTAGAAAAAATGAAAAATAAATACTTTCTAGTAAAGAATTAGGGATAAATTCCGTCAAATCACATGAATTTAATTCGTTATACTGTTCAAATATTACTTTTTTCTTATTTCATTGCACCTTTGTCTGCCCAAGTCAGCTTTGAAGCCACTGCTGATGCCGCTCAGATAGTACAAGGCGATTATGTAGATGTCAAATTTACACTTTCTAATGCCGATATGTCGAGCTTTCAACCGCCTGATTTTAAGGGATTTAAAAATATTCGCAGCAGTCAGGGGTCAAATTTTGAGTACCGCAACGGACGCATGACACGCGCTATGTCGCGTACCTACAAGTTGCAAAGCACCCGTCCGGGCAAATACACTATCAAAGCAGCCACAGCCACAGTGCAAGGCAAAAAATACCGTACCAAACCCTTTACGATTGAAGTATTGCCACCCGGCAAAAAAGGCACACGGGAAAGAGCTTTTGAACGCATCACCGACGGCGTCGCCGTGTTGCTTCGTGCCGAAGTCGATACCACCACAATCTGGCTCGGACAAGGCGTAGAATTGGATTACACACTTTATACAAGCGTCACAATGGAGCGCATTAGCCTCGCCAACGAACCCGATTATCCGGGGTTTTATGCTGTACCGGTCAAGCAATTTCCTGATGACTGGCGCATGAAAATGATGGACGACATCAACTACAAATACAAACCCATCAAGCGGGTAGCTCTCTTTCCACAAAAAACCGGATTGCTCGAAATAAAGCCTATGACTATACAAGCACGGCTGCGTGTAGAAGGGCAGCAACGTGCTTTTTACGAGAAAATTTCAAGCCCGGTCTTGAAGCTGAATGTCAAGCCATTGCCGGAAGCCGGAAAGCCCGAAAATTTTAGTGGCGCGATTGGTACTTACGATGTACGGGTGACATCGGGCAGCAGTAATACGATTTCGCTCAACGAGGCATATACACTTGGTATGACTATATATGGTGCGGGTGATTTGAAACAAATACAAGCACCGGATTTGGGCTTGAATCCCGAAGATTTTGAGCTTTACGAACCCAAAATGAGCGAAAAAGTCTATGAAAGCAAAGGCAAAGTCAGTGGTACGAAAACTTTTGAATATGTGTTTTTGCCGAAGAAAACGGGAAACTTTACAGTCACACCCTCATTTTCGTATTTTGATACTCAATTATCGGAATATGTGACTAAAATACCCGATACGATTGCCTTTCGCGTAGTGCGTGGCGCGGCAGGAGCAGCGACGACTTTCGATGCGATTGATGAAGAAAATCAACTCAAAAATCAAGATATTTTACCCATAAAAACCACTACACGCCTACATACGCGCGGACGCGGATTTTTTGGGTCATTTCCTTTTTGGGCAATGCTTGTATTACCCGTTCTGTTATTCGGTGGCGTAATCGGCTATCGCCAAATGCTAATTAAACGCGGACAAATAGACCCGAATCTGCTACGCCAACAAGGTGCAGGAAAAGTAGCACAAGAACGCCTCGCTACTGCCAAAACACATTTAGACGCGAATAAAAGTCGTGATTTTTATGATGAAATTTCGCAAGCACTTTGGGGCTACGTAGGTGATAAATTGGGGATTCCTTTATCTGAATTGACGAAAGAAAATGTTCGCGAAAAATTGAGCGCACAACAAGTTGCGGAAGCTGATACCGAGCGTTTTGTCTCCTTATTGAATACTTGTGAAATGGCATTATTCGCAGGAATGGACAATGCGGCAGATATGAACAAAACCTACGACGAAGCTGCAGCAGTCATCACGAATATTGAAGCGGTGGACGGCAGACGGCAGACGGCAGACGGCAGACGGGCTGTGACCACTGTTGTTTTGCTGTTTCTTTGTTCATTTTTAATGGCTCAATCTTCTTTTGAAGCCGCCAATCAAGCCTACGAAAAGGGCAATTATAATTTTTCGATAGAGCAATACGAGGGCGTACTTGGCGCAGGACAACATTCGGCTGAATTGTATTACAACTTGGGAAATGCCTACTTCAAAACAGGCAATCTCGGCAAGGCAATTCTCAATTACGAACGTACACTCACGCTTGCGCCACAAGATGCACAAGTGCGTGATAATCTGGCTATCGCGCAAGCCCGAACCATTGATATTATACAACCCTTGCCCGGTTTTTTTCTGACTCGGTGGTGGCGTAGTTTGCAGCAGAGTTTGTCGGCAGGTGTGTGGTCGTGGTTGTCGATTTTGATGTTGTGGTTGTCGGTAGGAGGCTTTTCGGCGTGGTTGCTGATGACGGGTCGTGAGCAGAAAAAACGCGGTTTTATCGGTGGCGTGTTGTGTTTGTTTTTATTCGGAATTACATTCGCTTTAGCTGCACAACGAAATACTACACAACAAAATAGTAATCAAGCCATTATCCTCTCAAAAGAAATCGCACTCAAAGATGCCGCCACTGCCGATAGTCCCGATATTCTCACACTTCACGAAGGCACGAAAATTTATCTGCTCGACCAAATCGGGGAATGGCATAAAGTCCGCTTACCGAATGGAGAACGGGGCTGGCTCGCAGAGGGGAGTTTTGAGGAAATTTGAGTATCTGATAATCGCCAATGAATTTGTATCTTTACAAAAATTAATACATGAATTCGTCAAAAAAAGGAAGAAAGCCACCCGCGCCGATATTAAAATTGCGAAAGCCTAAGAAATTAATTGCTTTTGGTTGGTATGGTGGTAAATTTTCACATCTCAAGTGGTTGTTGCCACAACTTCCTGATTGTAATCATTATTGCGAACCGTTTGCGGGGTCGGGTGCTGTTTTGCTCAATCGTGCACCCTCGCCTGTAGAGACTTATAATGATATTGATGGAGAAGTCGTTAACTTTTTCAAAGTCTTGAGGCAGGAAAAAGAGGCTTTGATTGAACAGATTGCTTTGACGCCATTTTCAAGAGAGGAGTTTGGAATTGCTTGTAAATTAGACCCCGATTTGTCAAATCTTGAAAGAGCAAGGCGTTTTTATATCAGAGCGAGACAAGTAAGAACAGGACTGGCTCAAACAGCGTCTATCGGACGTTGGGCAAATTGCAAAAACACCAGCAGAGCAGGAATGAGTGGCGTTGTGAGCCGTTGGTTGGGAGGACTAAAACAACTTGAATTTATTGCTGAAAGACTTCTAAGAGTACAAATTGAAAATCGACCTGCTATTGATGTTATCCGACTTTATGACAGCGAATCTACTCTTTTTTATTGCGACCCGCCGTACATTCACGAAACCCGTGGCGACACAAAATCCTATGCTTTTGAAATGACAAATACCGACCACAAAGCATTGTCTGAAACGCTTAACGCTATCGAAGGACTTGCAGCAATTTCGAACTACGAATGTGAGTTAATGGAAGAACTTTATCCTGCAAGTAAGTGGACAAAGATTTTCAGCCCTGCAAAAACAATTCACTCTACAAAAGATATTCGTCAGGAAGTACTATGGGTAAATTATAATATTGAGGAATTAAAAGCAAAAAACACCTTTTCACTTTTCACCAATGAGTAATACGGAACCAACGAAAATTTTAGAAACCCTGTACAAAAAAGCATTTGATAATCAGTCGAAAAGTGCTGTAAAATTGGTGAGTACGAGAGAAAGAGTAGAATTCATTTGCAGGTGCAACACCAATAAAGCTCCAATCAGATTTCTATTGTCTTGTTTGCTTGCCAAAATTCACAATCCGCAAGTCGATATTCGCAAACCATACACAGAGATTGAAGGAAATGATACTTATTCGGGTAGATTTTATGACGAAAAATTTGTTGAACCATTGGTGCATAAATACAAACTTCCTTGCAACCAAACAACAGCGTATCTGACACCCGCATTTAGAAACCTTGACCGAGTATTGACGACTGAACTTGTATTGGTGGGGCGACCAAAAGATGTTTATGTCTATGCACTTGAAATTCTTAAAAGCGTTCATACGGCAAAGGAAAAACCAAAGAATGTTCTACAAGAGATATTTCGTGTTTTATTGATTATCAAGGGAGAAAATGAGCATAGAATGCAACAACTTATTGATAATCTCAAACAGGCAAATGATACTTTACCACTCGCCACCGAAGAAATTATAACACTTTTATTGCAACATTTGAATTGTAAAGGTTCGAGCCGTCTTCCGGTTTTAATTGTTGCTGCGGCATATCAAACAGTAAAAGAACAAATTGGAGAGGTCAACAAACAACTCGAAGCACATAATGCCGCCGACAAGCAAACAGGTTCTATTGGTGATATTGAAATTACATTGACAAATGACACTGAAATCGTTTCATGTTATGAGATGAAAGATAAGCGAGTCAACAAAACAGATATTGATGTTGCGCTTCGGAAGTTATCTAAAGCCACAAATAAAATTGATAATTACATCTTCATTACTACTGATATTATTGAATCGGAAGTCGCGGAATATGCCAAAACGTTTTATGAAAAAACAGGTGTCGAATTTGTGATTTTAGATTGCATTGGTTTCGTAAGACATTTTTTGCATTTCTTTCATAGAAGGCGAGGAGATTTTCTAAATATCTATCAATCAATGGTTTTGGCAGAACCTACGAGTTCGGTTTCACAACCACTCAAAGAAGCATTTTTAGCTTTAAGGCGGGCAGCAGAAGCTGATTGAGAAATCTGTGTTTTATCATAAAAAAAAATTCCGCAATCACTCCTTCTCCTCATACCCAAAAGATTTCAAAATATTCAAACTACTGATAAACAACATGCCCACCAAAGCAGGTAAAATCACATTAATCAACCACAAACCAAAAGTAGAGGACAAAATACCCAGCGTATTGGCGGTAAAAAATGCCCATACACGCAAGGCAATGTTGCCGCGTACTGCCAAGCCGTAAACAGGCGGCAGAGGCACACTCGTCTGCACAAAAAATATCAAGGCAATACTCGATAAACCCAACAGAAACGGCACTTCAATACCAAAAAATAGCAGCAACAAATAATATTGCAAAGAATACACAAAATACCTACTGGCAGAGATGAACAGGACGGTGAGCAAGTTAGCGGCAGTGTAGCGATTGAGGACTTCAAAATGCCGCACAAAGCGACGAATGTAGGGGATTTTTTTGCACAAGGGAATCGCCAAATCTACATTCAAATAAAACAAAATAAGCAGCAAAGACAGCATAATCGCCGAAATTGCCGTCCCCAACAGTACGAGGTATTCGACTTCGACTTTCTCCGAAACAAAGTATGACAAACCCGCCATGCCCGCAACCAACAGAACCACCCACTGACTAAAACTCCCAACCGCAGTAGCAACGACCGTTGCGATTTTATTTTCAGGCTTCACTACAAGGATGCGTCCGCCATATTCACCAAGTCGATTCGGCGTGAAAATCGACAAAGTAACACCCGCCAAAATGCCCTGAAATGCTCTCAAAAAAGGTATTTTTTCAATCGTCTGTATCAGGCGTTGCCACTTCAATGTTTCGAGCGACCAGTTGAGTGGCATCAGCAGGAAAACCAAGCCCAAAAGCCACAATTGTCCACCTTGCAGTTCATTCTGAAAAGTAGTCCAAATCTCACTAATGTTCTCTTTAGCAATGACTTGTACATACAAAGCCCACATTAGTAAGCTGCCCACGATAAGTTTGATGAGCAAATTGAGCCGACGGCGTTTGCGGATATAATCCACCGCACGTTTGCCACGTTTGAGATGATGTTTTACCCTTGTTTTGAGTTGACTCAATAAAGCGAAGAAGCTCCAAATTCCAAATTCCAAATTCCAATAAAAAGCAGTATATTTATTTGGAATTTGGAACTTGTTATTTGGAATTTAAGAAATGGTGGAGAATACCGGAGTCGAACCGGTGACCTCTTGCATGCCATGCAAGCGCTCTAGCCAGCTGAGCTAATCCCCCATTTTTGTCAATTTTGAATGAGTGAATCTTGAACAATACACTCACTCCTTATTTAATTGGATAGCAAAAATACGAAATCAAAATGAATATTACCAAAATTTCGGAAAAAACCGCCCGACACGTTTTTGGTAATCCTTGTAAGCAGGATATTTCCCGCCACTGACATTTTCGCTAAAATCCGAACTCCCTTTAAATAATAATAACAACAAAATAGCACCCGCTATCGACCAATTTGCCCAAGTACCGCCTGCTGCTACACTGAAAAAGTAAAATACTATCCAAATCGCTTGCTCGGCAGCATAATTCGGATGGCGTGAGAATCCCCACAAACCGCTATCAATGAAACCTTTGGCATAAGGCGCATCAAGCGTTTTGCCGGCATGGATGCGACGATATTTTTCTGTTTGAAAACGCCATTGCTGACCATCAGCGACAATTTGAATGATAACAAACCCTACAAAAAGCACCGCCAGAATAATGTCCCAAACACCCATTGGATTGCCCCCAACACACTTCACAATCGGCAAAGTCATCAACAAAATCAAACCCATTTGGTACAAGGAAATAAAAAATAAATTGAACAGTGTCCACGCCCAAGCCGCCTGAAATTCAGGGCGTTGGCGCAATATCGCCCAGCGATAATCCTCCTCTCCTGACCAGAATTTCCATGAGTAGCCACCACGTCGCCCAAAATTGAGCGTAAGCCGCATCCCCCAAATTGTCACCAATACAGCCATTAGTAACAGGCGCGGCGTTGCGCCATATTGCCCGACCACCATCCATACATATATGATAGGCATGATGCTCCAAAGCTTATCGACTTGGCTATAATTTTTCGTCAAGCTACTCACAACAAAACAAGCCAAAGCTGCTGCAAGGTAAGCCATCGTAAGTGTTTTTAGCAAATCAACTTGTATAGTACTGGGCGGTGTATCCAATTGCCAAGCTGCAATAGGTATTACAATCAGAGCCACAATCAAAAATAAAACGGTCTTCCACATAGTATTAGATTAGCGCGTCAAATATAGTTACTGTGTAATGTATTTTTCCAAAAAAACGCCATTAATCCAAAACCTAATAGACGATGAGCTGTAAATATTCATTCTTTGAGAAGCACATCATCAATCATTCGTGTACTTTGTTGAAAGTTTATGTAATTTTTTTGATGTCATAATTTTATTGTTTGAGAAAATTTGGAACTTTGGGTTTCATAAGTTACTAAAAAAGTGCTTTTTGTGTCCATTAATTATTTTTTTTGTTCTGAATAAAACAAAAAAATGTAATCAAAATATTGCTTTTGTCGTTTTTTTGATTTAACTTTGTATTGAATCAAATTTATATGATATGACTACCCGCAATTTAGAGTCTAACGTATATGAGTTCCGGATGAATGAAATTTATAATTTCAATACCGGAAAAATCGAACAGGCTGATTACTGGTTAAAGCAAAGTCCACAAGTACTGGATAAACTGAAAGTTGCCATTCAGAATAATAAAAAATCGTATGGCTGTCCTTTCTGTAAAACACCACTTGTACTAAAAATAGGTGATAAAAAGCACGCACATTTCTCACACATCAAACGTGAAGATGATGTGCCATGCAAACTTTGCAATAGCCAACAAAAAATAGAAAGTGTAGAGCGTATCCGTTTTATTAAGGCAAAAAAAGAGCCTGTGGTACAAACATGGACGAGTACGCTTACTTATGGTGGATTGTCTTTTTTTAATAGTACAACAACACCAAACCCTTATCATTCAGTAGAAGAACAAACGGAAAATAATGCGAAGGACTACGCTGCAATGAGCGATGGAGAAGTGATTAAGTTGATTTTTGAAAATAAATTAAGTCGTACATTTATTGCACTAAAAAATCGTGTAAACGACTTAATATTAGAAGGATATAATTTCCCGAAAAATTTAATAGAAATACTGGAACTGAGAGGTAGTGTACAAAAACTAACTAAAAACCTCAGTCAAGTACATTACCAGAAAGCGATTTTTGAATCCTAAATAAGTTTAAGTTTAAGAATAAGTCTAAAATTGGAGTTTTAGCAAAGCTAAAACACTCATTTAAACGGGTGCAGGACAAATTTGTAATTTTATTTTGAAATGCCACTGTACTGACGACTTTAGCCGTCAAATGGCTCGGTACTTTCCCGCGACGGCTAAAGTCGTCGGTACGGGGCAAATTAAAAATTTGTCCTGCACCCCATTTAAACTTAGACTTCAACTTAACCTTAAACTTATTCAGCTTGTCTAGTTTGGGTTTTTTAGATACGGGCAATCTGTATGTTCGGTCAGACCACAATCTGCTCCTAGTCGGTGGGAGTTAACAGCCTTGCAACTAAGGGCGGATGGTGGACTGACCGACTGCGGATTGCCTTTTTTTGTTGAAAAATTCCAAAAAACAAAAAAACAAATTCCAAATTCCAAATTCCAAATTCCAAATTCCAAATTCCAAATTCCAAATTCCAAATTCCAAATTCCAAATTC
>ENA-ORXR01003454-ORXR01003454.1-marine-metagenome-genome-assembly--contig:-NODE-3454-length-14173-cov-11.258726_pt1 | contig 14173 bp, 15 predicted proteins | sample MGYA00237866_ERZ511479 | MGnify/ENA metagenome assembly ERZ511479 | reverse complement strand
CCCGCCCCCCCGCCCCACTGGCGCCGCCTGCCCGCCGCCGCCGCCTGCCTGCTGCCGCCGTTTCCACCAGCCCTCACCCCTCCCACAGCGGCCGACTCCACGAATTATGCGCTGCCACCACCGCGCCTCCCCCCTCAAGCCGCTGCGCGGTCGCTGTCGCTGTCGCCGCCGCGGCTTGCTGCAGGTTCTGCCCTCCGTGCCCCACTCCACCACCACTTCCCGGCCGCCGCCTGCTGCCGCAATGTTCTCCAGCTGATGGTTGTCGCCATTACCGGCGGGCACCCCTGGGTGTTTCCTTCCCCACCCCAGCCGCGGCCACCGCATCCACCGCCTGTCCGCTGCAGCGCGCCCGTCCCGTCTCCCCCCGCGCCTGGCGCCTCTTCCCCCCCCCGCAGCTGCCTCTCATCCATGTAGCTTTTGAAGCACGGCCACCCCTGTCTTTCTGATTACCACTGCCTGTCGCTGTCGTCTGCTGCCGCTACCGGATGGGCGCTCTGTGACTTCCAGAGTGGTGTTTTTTTGTGTGCAGAAAGAATACCAAGGGAGAGTCTGCGAGCTTGGCCAGTAGCACCAATGTTCCGAGCACCCTCAGAAAGCCCAGACAGAACTGAGAAGAAATCATGGGACGTCCATATGTCACAATGATACATCGTGCGCGCCAGTGTCGCTCCGTTCCGATTGCTCTTCCATGGCCCCCAATTCGCCGTCTAGATGGGGGATGCGTACGACACTTCGTCCCGAAACAGAAGTGACGCCATTTTTTTCCCGGTCGTTCCTGGGCCTATCGACTACGCTGTGAACGGTGGTATACGTGGCTAAGCGTATAGATGACTGCATCATGTCCTTTTCTGCCCCTCAACTTGACCAATGCTGCAACTCACATCAACCTCCCTCAGGCCGTCTTCCACCCGCTAGCCTCTAGTAACTTGTCTATGCAGCCCTTATACACCGCACCTGACTGCCACAACATGAAATGTTCGAGCGAAAGCTTTCCCCCAGCCCCGCCATCATGTAACGCGACTGATGTCGCCACCTCCGCCGCCCGCCGCCCGCCATCGGCTACTGCCGCCTCCAACCGCCACGGGAGCGTAGCGAGAATCCTAGCTGAAGGGTTACGACCAGTCAGGTGCGGCTGAAACCAGGCGGCAGCAACAGCAGCCAGGGACGGGGGGGGTGAGCGCGGTACCAGCGGCGGCAACCTGACAACAGCGACAGCCGGCCAGCGGCTGTAAATAGATCCCTGGCGGAGGGGTGGAAACCAGGCGGCGGCACTCGGCCGGAGGGGGGGGCGGCTGAAGCCGTCTGCGGAGTGTCGGAGGGGGTGTGGGGGCGCTGTCGGCAACGCCAGGCAGCCGGCGCAGCCAGAGGCCTGGAGGTAGCGCCGTTGCCGGCGGGGGCCGGAGATGGAGACGAGCGGCGGCGGCAAGGGAGGGCTGATGTGCGGGTGGCAGGACGCGGCGCGGCTACAAGCCGGGGGGGTGGGGCGGGCGACAGTGCGGTGGCGGCGGTGGCGGCTGGGCTGCGGCTGCAGCGCGGCGCTGAAGCCGCTGTTGCCCATCTTCAACAGTACGGGCCTATCATCAGCGTTGACCCACCCTGAAATTGCCAGGCTCTCAGACGTTGCCCCCCAGCCCCCCCGCTCCCCCCCCCTGCCGCTGCCAGAACCTTCACCACGCCGCAGCATCCAGACAGCCGCTCGGCCGTTAAAGCCTATGCGCTGCTATAAATCTGTACGTAGCACCTACGCCCTTTTGTTCTATAGCTGTTGTTGAGACCTGCTCACGACAGTGTCTACGGGGGGCACACGGGACCAGCCAACTGCCGTACGGGAAGCCGTCTAGGAGCAGCTCTCTGGGCAGTGGAACCATGTTGTTCCCACGTGGCAGCCATGACAGACCATGACGTGTATGTCTTGCTTTCTGTAATGGGGGGGCAGCCAGGAGCCCATCTGGGAGCGTAGCCCAGAAACCTATCTGGGAGGGTAGCCGTTTGCGGGCCTTCCCTAGCTAGGGAGGGGCCCCCCCTCAATCCCCTCCGGTGTCGTCATTGATTATCTCTCGCATGAATTACCCGCATCATTATCCGCCTGATTGATTTAGCTCGCGTGATATCTCCGACTAGTATAAACGCCACCGCCCCACGGCCCACAAGCCGCGGGGCGCCCCGGCAACCTTCTCACGCATGTTCACATCCGGGGCTGTTCGGAACAGTAATGTAAGGATCAACAGTTCCAAACACATGCTGTAAGTCGATCTATCATCTAGTAAGAATCGCGGATGAAGGGTTGGATCCGCCTAAGGGTTGGATCCAACCCTGGCACTACAGTCAATATCCGCTTGTATGCGCTCCAGTTAAATGACATGTCATATATTGTGCTTCCCACAAAAACTGGACCCTGATGCATCAGCATCTGATGCAAAATCGCTGTCTCATTGGCTCAGAGGGCGGTGCATGCCGATGAAGCGGATGATGCGGATCCAGTTTTTGTGAGAAGCACAATAAGTGGGAGATTCTCGATCGACAATCTCCTCTGCAGCGTCGATGGACCATCCGATCGTTCTGTGGCATACAGTCTGGTGGGCAGGAATGGAATTGCATTCCAGGATTCAGGGGGTATGGACCCGACCGTCCAGGACCCACCATCCAGGCAGGACCCACCGTCCAGGACCCACCCCACCATCGTCAGCGGCCCCACCGTCGTCGTCGGTACCGCCATTGTCTGCCCCGCGTCTGTCGGCCCCTCGTTAACTGCTCCTTGTACATTGCCCGACCGCTTGTTGCTTGGTCCACATTACTGGAACCCCGAGACAGGGGCTGTGGATGACAGCGTGTTCAGCTCGCGACCGACCCTGCGGGTGCTCCGGTGGTTCCGTGTGATTTAGAGTACAGGCCGGCGGGGGTTTGAGGTCTGGTCATTTCCTTTTGTGGTTTCCTTGTTTTCCTTTTGTTGCGCTACGAATGGGGGATCTGGTTTTGTTGTGCTGGTGTTTGAGCTTGTTCTTCTCTGTGCGTGTGCTAGTCTTTGTTCCAGTGTTGTAGTTATCGCTTCAGTTGCTTCCCCCCCCCAGGACGTTTCAGGCTCATCGCGACGCGTCAGCAACGTCGCCGCCGCGGCGGCTGCCGCGGCCGCAGAGGAGGTGTGTCCAAGCCCGTCACCTCAAACCGTGCAAGTCATCCAGATTGCAGCACGCGCGGCGACAGCAGCAACAGCTTCAGCCCTCCGTGATGAACCATTGGAGCTGTCAACAGCACCATGGTGGCCACCTCCATCTCTGGACGGGGAAGGGGCAGGCACAAGCTCTGCGGGAACGGCGGCAAGCCAGCCAAGCTGACGTGGTCGGCGCGCGATTGGACAAGGCCAGGGCGTCGTGGGGGCGCGCGGGCGTGGTTCTGGGCGTATTGGGCGGGGCGGTGCGGGTCGGGGAGCCGGCGTGGCCAGGGGAGGTATTGGGCGCCCGAAGTCAAGGGAGGGGCGCAAGCCCCGAACTTCCATACCCTTAGGTGATAAGATTGCCTCAATCGACATCAAGGACGCCGGCTACACGTGGGCGCAAACCCTGGACGTGTTCCGTCTGCACATCAGCACGTCGGCTGCGCGGAACATTTACCGGAACAAGGACGAGTACAAGCGACGGGCGGCAGCGGCGGAGGACCTGTTGGCTCCGCGCCTTCGTCGATCCTACTTTGACAGTATCTCTCAGTCCCTGTGGGATTGGTACAAGGACTTGCAGCGCGTGAGCGAACGGCGCCTCCAAGTGTCTGGCGGCCTCCTGGAGGACCGTTCACGGCGGATTGCGGCGGAACAAGGGGTCGCCGGCTTTAAGGGGTCCCCCCATTTCATCCAGAATTGGGCGAACCGTCACGGTCTTAGGAACGTGGCGCTATGGGTAGAAGCAGGCTCGGCAGACGTTGTGGGTGCCGCGGAGCGCATCTCCGAGATTCGGGCGGCCCTCGAGGCTTATCCAGTGGAGCGGATCCATAATATGGACGAGACGGGCCTCTTCTAGCGGTGCATCCCCAATCGGGCCTACGTCCAGGCTGGCCAACGGCGGCAGGCGCGGGGTACGAACGCTATGAAAGCTAAAGACTGCATTACCCTCGTTTTGGCGTGCAACGATACCGGCACCCACAAGATCCCGGTAGCCATCATTGGCAAGGCGAAGCAACCGCTGTGTTTTAAGCATCCCCGTCGGCCGTGCCCGCTCCCCTACTTTTCCCAGACGAACGCGTGGATGGACGGTGACCACTTCAAGTCCTGGTTTGAGACGGTCTTTCTCGTCGCGGTTCGGGCCTGCACGACGCAATCAGTCGCCCTGGTGTCGGACAATTGCGGGGCACATGGCGACCTCGAGAGCGATCAAGTCAAGTTCTTTGCGCTTCCTCCGAACTGTACGTCCATCTACCAACCATTGGACCTGGGGATTTTTGCGTGTCTGAAAAGACGCTACAAGCGGCGGCTGTTGGACCTAGTCGTGGGTGCATTTGAAGCAACCCCGAGCAATCGCGGGCCAGTTAGTGTCACTGGTGCTGCTGGTGCCGCTGGTGCCGCTCGTAACGCCGCTGCTGCGGGCGGGCGCGAACGGGCGGTGGACGTTGGCGGAGCGTCGGCCGCATTTCCCACTGCTGGCAGCACAGGGGAAGGTGCGATTGTTGGCGACACGGGGGGGACGCCACGTGCAGCGGGGCCTGCCAGCGCCTCGTGCGTGCGCCGGTGGCATCTCCGGGACGGTTCGTGGCCAGAACTTGACGACCGACCACGTGTGCCCTCCAGCGCAGCGGCTACGGCGGCGGCTTTTGCGGAGCGTCGAGCGGCATGGCTCGCTGTGCGGCGGGCGGTGCGCAGCGCGGAGAGGCGCGCGGCGAGATTTGTTGTGCGGCGGGCAGCACGCTGCTCCGCACGGCGCGCAGCGCGAACTGAGGTGCGGCGGGCGGCTCCGAACGCCCGATGCGGCTCACGGCCTAGGAGGGGGCGGCGCTTCATTGGCCGCCGCCGCTTCAGACGACGGAAGCAATCCGTCTGCGGCGGTGGGCGGCCCGGGCATCTGGGGGTTTCCGTCAGACTGGCCCGCCACCCCAGATTCGCGGCCGGATCGACGTCGCCGAGCACGAGTGCGCGTTCCACGGGCCGATATCCGCTGTGTTCGGGGCGGCGCTGGGGCCCACCTCCAAGACGCGTCCGAGATTGTGATGGAGGAATGGGAGGCGGTCGAGCCTTCCACAATCGCACATTGTGGGGTCAAGGCGCCAGTTTTGCCTCACGCGCTTACCACCGAGGTCACCTCCTTGCACGGAGAGTACCGTGCATCCTCTCGTGAGCTCGGAGATGATGTCAATGCCGTCGTGTCACTGTTGGGCGACTGTCGGTTTGGACAGGAGGCATTTATCGACACGCCGACACCCGTGAGGGAGATGGCTGTGCAAGACTGGCTTTCGATGGAGGACGATGAGGGTGTGCTGGCCGCTACGGCGGACAAGATTAATATATATTATGTATTATATGTTATAATAAAAAACATTGTCGAGGGAGCGGGGTGCAACGACAAGGAGGTTGAGGGGGGAGGGGGTGAGGAGAGGGAGGACTCGTCTGATAGTGACGCCTCGAGCGCGTCAGTCACCTCGTACGGAAGTGAGAGGAGTGAGGAGAGTGAGGAGAGCGACGAGATTGGGGAGAACGAGGACCCGTCGGACCTCGAGGAAGAATATTGCTGTTTTTTCTTTCGTCATAGTCGTTCTCCTAGATCCCGAATGGCTGGGAGGGAGGGGAAAGGGAGGATGGAGGGAAGGCGGGTGGAGGTGCCGGTTTCTTGCCAAGTCAACTGGTCGACTGCACGGGTCTGCCGACACGGGTGTGTTCTTGCAGCCGCACAGACAACGAGAGCACGGCTTGACATCAAATCAAATGCGTACTGTGGTCTTTGCTCGTGCGATCGACCGAAGACCGTGAGACAGCCGGGGCGAAAAATCTGGCGATTGACCAATCAGCGAGGCAGTGATCGCCCGAGATCTCAGTCGGAACGAGAACGATCGGGCCTGTGCGCCGTGAGAATGCATCGCTGGACAGGGGCTGTCATGTGCGCAGGGGTGTCATATAGCCGGATATTGACTGTACACTCCACAAATGAGGGCTACAGTCATGCGCGGCTCGCACAATTGGTACCGATGGTGGTCTGATCACTGTTTTTTCTTTACTCTGTTTCATTGCAGTCATTCTTTGTTCTATTAATTTTTCCATTACTCCAGCTGCCTCAGAAACTCGAGCTGCTGCTGCGTCAGCTCCTCCTCCTGCGTCGCCTGCGCCGGAGTGTCGCCATCGTTGGCCGTCGACGCCGTGGCGCCGTCCGCGGGGGCGTTGACGGCGAGGGGCGTAGGCGTCGCCGCAGTGACGGTTCGCGCGCGCGCCTTCCGCGGCCGCCGGTGACATAGACCGCGCGAGAGAAGCGCGCAAGCCCCCCAGCCCGCATCACACACCGCAAGGCGCGGCACGCAGCCCTAGAGGTGAAGAACCGCGGTGCGCAGCCAGTCCGCCGTATGCGAACAGAACGGCTGTCGCGACCGCAGGATCCTAATGATCGCAAGGTCTGTCCTCGTCTTCAGCAGCCCGCGGTCCTCGCCATGAGCCCTATTCGCCCGTCCTTAAAGATGTTGATCTTCATGATGGTAGGGGAGGGAGGCAAAAGGGGGCGGGCGCCGCAGAGGAAAATCCCCCCCCGCCCATTGTGCCCGGGCAAGAAGGGCGGGGGCGGGGGGGGGGACGGGAGAGGAGGGGGCAACGGCAGGGGCGCCAAAGGAGGAGATGGAGGGAGCGCGGGGGGTGCTTCCGGGAGAGCCGCCGGAGAGGGAGGCAGGGGGGCCGGGGGGAGGGGAGCACTGGCAGTGCCAGCTGCCAAGATCAAGGCCGCAGCCACCTGGGAGGCAGCCAAAATACCTTCCACCGCTGAACACAGCATATATGGAAAGCGAAAGATGCAATGAACATGACAATGATGGTCAGCAGCCGCGAAAGAAGCATGAAAAGGAAGAAACACCCTCACTGAAGAGTATTCAAGACCGGTACATTCCCCCTCCCATCAAACACACGACGGGGATTATCAGACGCGGATACATGTCTGGCTCACTTGGCGTGCACCCAAAGGCGCAGAAGCCGAGCGAGACCTCCGCCGGGTTGGCATGGCAGCCGAAGTGGGGGGGGGGTGGTGCACAGATCTGAGACAAGGACAGTGTCCGTGGGTGGCAACGAGGTGTTGACGGCGCTGATGGAAACTGGGCGCCGAAGAAGGGAGCCGAGCTGAAAGGATCAAGGCTTCAGGGTGGGGTGTGATATCTGTAAGGAATCGCCCATTCTGGGAATATGGCGGCGGTGGAGGTCAGGGGGTGGCGGTCTGGCCTCGCGGCGAGCCCACCTCCCGCCGCAATTTGATAGGACAGAGGGGGTGGCGTGCACGATCCACGAGCGCTCATGAATGGCCAATGCTAACCTAACCCCACGTTCATGGCATGTCGGGGCCTGACCCCCCCACATAGCGTGTGGCTAAAAACAACTTCAAAGAAATAAGTATGCCACCCATAAATCACTTGCTTTCGTAAGTTGCCTTTTCCAGGCGGTTGCACTCCCCCTCACAAAGAACCATATCCCCAGCTTCTCTTTCCTCCTTCTCTCTACCCTCAAAAAGACGACAATGCACCACGAGGGGTTTCGCGCGCGGAACTAAACACGACGACGACAAGAGTAAGCAACTTTTTTCATGCTGAGCGCCTCCCTCGTGTACAGGACGATATGCCTGTCCCCCACAAAGAGAGTACCCACGACAGCATCGATAGCCTCCACGTTCACATGGCGCATATTTCCACCTAAGCTGGAGAAGCACTCAGTGGCTCGCCACTTCTCGGGCAGCCCAAGTGCGCCGCGGTGGTCGGCCGAAGATTTCCCGCACTGGAGGTACGCGAACACCTTCGGCGCGCCGTCGATTACTAATACCGCGTAGTGGTGCGCGGTCTCGTAAATGTTGGTCAAGGCATGCTCCTCTCCGTGTTCGCGCCTTGTTTCCCGGCGCACGTGTGACCTTACGCGCACGAGGTAGTCTCGTCGCCGGTCGTCGAGCTCGTCCGATTGAGACACGGTTCCCGCAATTTGACCATTTGCCAGTCGCAGGCGGAAACACTTCTTGGCAAGTATCTTGTCAGGAACGACAGACGCGCCTTCCAACACCAAAACAGCTTGCATTCGCGTCAGCTCCTGGCCAATCAGAGCAGACACGGATTTTCTAGGAGGCAACAGATCCACTTTGGGCTCTCTCGAGAGCAAAAACGCGCCGAAAGGATTTTGACTTTCGCGACGTAGGCGCTTTCCGGTTGCCGCCGCCTATGCTCGTGAGAGATGCCCCTGCGCGTAGCTTGTTACCAGCTCAGCTGTGCACCTGGAAGTGATCGCATCCGTCAGCGCAGCGTACGGGAAGCGTCGTGAACGAATCGGGCGCGACAAAGTGCCAATCAGGCGCTCCGCCGGACACTGCCAAAATGACCACGCTGGGCCACAGGAACGCAGATTTGCGGCAACATCCAGGAGGGCGACAACTGTTGGCCGGCATGCACGTAGTCTTTCCTTCTTGCCTGCGTACACATGCGTACAGAATGCCGAGCAGAAGAGTCTGAGATGCTTGTCCACATCTTTCTGCTCGTCTGTTGTCATGGCACTTAGCTTGGAAAGTACTCGGCCAGCTTGGCAAAGTAGCATGAACATTCTGAAAAACTCTTCAGGAATTCTATCAGCCAGCACGACTTCGCCGATGCTCAGAAGAGAGTACATCCAGTCGACCGGTTTCAATAGCTCGAATTCTTGTTGATATTCCATAGAGAGCGCGCTTGGCTCAAGGGCACCGTCGGGCGGCCCGCCTTAATCTCGCGGCCAACGGCCTCGCACGCCGCGCTCGCTATATCCCATGGCTGGTCTCCACCAAGCTTGTCTTTGTCGCCACAACAAAGGCCCCAAAGGACAGGCACGACGTTGCTTAAGAACAGATGCATTGTGCCGTACGGCGCAAGATCCGGGCCAATCTCCCACATGTATCTTCTGGCCAGGTCGCGTTTCCTGTCATCAGGGCTTGGGCAGAAGAATAGCGAGTACCCTGTAAACCCCTCGTGACGGGCGATCATACGCACAGCCGACTTGATCTTGCCCGCTGCACGTGCGTCCTCGACTATCTTGACGCCCACTGCGATGATAGAGGCGGTCCGCTGAGGTGTGGATCTGCCCATGACGTCGAAGCACCGGTGCTTGGAGGGGGGTTGGTCGTCGGGGGCATAAGGGGGGGGGTAGTAGCGGGTCATGTGCCAAACGCCAGAAAAGAGCCTAAACCGTCCTGGGCTTTCGCCGTTGCCCCCGATCGCATTGATGAGCTTATCGCCCGCTGGCATGTCTGTCGTAATCTGAATGACGAAAGAGTGTACGACTTGCGGCTCGGTGCTCCCCACGACGGACACGCCGCGTACTCCAGCTGCTAAGGTGTTGAGTTCGTCCGCGATTGGGTGGAGGAACGACGTCAAATCGACCGGTTGACGTGATCCCGGGGTGATTCCGAGCACTAATTGTGAAACAATTTGTACTCGGGTGCTCGGATCCACATTGGGAATCGTCGCGATAATCGGCCAACCTTCGTAACCTCGATGCCGCCATGCTTGCAAGCCGTCGGTCGAAATTCTCAGCGCAATGCATGTGTTTGACAAGAAGTAGCCTTGCTCAACCGGCGTTCGAAAAGTGGCCCCGTTGCACCAGTCGCCGATGTCTTCGACATGACGTGATTGAACAGCTTTCAAAGACGTTTGCAACGCAGTCGTCGAAGGCCCACAGGAACTGCGGCTTGGTGATGGCAACGCCGTCTACGCCTAGGCCGTGGAGATCCTGTAGCAGCTCGAGCACATCAGGGAGCGCCACTTCAGCCACTGATGCACCAGAGGCGGTAGAATAGGAGAAAAGAGGAGGTTTAGAGGCCGCAGAGGAAGGCGGCCTGGACGGCGGCTTGAAGAGTGGCGTGGACGGCGGGTTTAACGGCGGCGTGGAGGGCGGCGTTAAGGGCGGCGAGGAGGGCGGCGTGGACGGCGGCTTGGCGGCCCGTGTGAGGGGCGCCGTGAAAGGCATCGTGGAACACGTCGTAGAGTGAGGTGTGGAGCGTGACGCAGGAAGAGAGCCTGGCGGAAACGCAGCTGCAGATCCTATCGATGACGATGCCATGGGGGGCTTGAAGGTGGGAGGCGGGGATGGCGGTGGGGGTCATGCCTCGGGGGGGGGGGGGGGGGGGGGGGGGGGCGCGGGGGGGGGGGGGGGGGGGGGTGGGGGGGGGGGGAGGGGGGGGGGGGGGGGGGGGGGGTAGAAGCGGGAGCGGGGATCGTGCGCGTTCAGGGAAGCGGTGGTAACACATTCCCAGAGGCGAGCGCCCGGTAACGACAAAATGTGGAGCATGATACTTGCTTAAAGCGCCAGCTGTTTGAAGATAGGCACGCTCCGCGTCCACATAGGTACGATTCCATCCCACCAATCTCAGCACGCGAGAGGAAAGTCCCTACCGGCGCGGCGTACAGTCGGTGACAACAGTAGCAGCTCCCACAAGACGCACAAAGACAGGGAAAGGGTCAAACGGCAACGCAAAGAGGCGCTAAGCGAGCGGTTGGTTTGCTCTGATCAGGTCCTTCACGGTGCATCGACTGACACAGCCCCGGAGGAGGCACTCCTGGGAGCCTTCACAGCTACTGCAGGACCGCACGACAAGCGGGGGGTCATTTGTGAAGAGTGCTCAGACACAGACAGCTGCTCACTGTGCGGGCTGCACGAGGCGACACCTGTCGCACCAGGCGACGGCTGTCGTACTTGGTGGCAGAAGTGGTCCCTCGAGGGGGATAGAGGGCGCACCGGCACCAGGTTTGCACTCCAAACTACGGGCAGCGTCCACGGCCCTGTCTGTGGCGGCACTGTATACTGGGAAAACACGGCTGGGAATTGTTAGGTGGTACCTGTGATGGCAGTCTGTGCAGTCACGGAGCAGTAGCCGACACCTATACAATGAACTATTGCCAATTGCACATGTCCATTGTGGTCATTGGGGACATTTAAAAAATTGCTCAGATTCGGAAATTGCTCTACGGGTCCATGCGCTCCCGCGCGGCGACCCGAGGACCTGCCTTACGTCCCCGTGGTGACTGCGTCGCTGTGGTCAAGTGGGTGCTCCGCCGCCGCCGCATCCGTCACCCTGTGTCGCAGCGGCCGCTCATGCAGGTGACCGTCTCGCTCCCCCTACCCCCCAACCCCCACTCATGCACGTCCCAGCCCCCGTGCCGCCTATGTTCTACATATAAGTTATGGTACCAGTCTTCCTCATTCTTCGAAGACGCGTAGTGTACTTATAGGGTGCATATGTAGTCGTACGGGGGAGGTCGATTTTCACTTGGGCGTATCGGGCTTGGTGCAGAAACTTTTCTTTGGCGCTGCGGGAAGGGATCTAAGCCGAGCAGGCCTGGACAGGCTTAAGGATTGCGTGGGTGTTGTCGTGCGGCGACATGACAGTGTGGAAATATGCTGAAGCTCTTCATTCTTTGGTGTTCGTTGCTACTATTTTCTTTTTGCGTTGAGCTCCTTTGCGTGTTTGGCTTCACGTTATCAACAACACTTTACCTTCCCAGCCGGACAGTCGTGCAGTCATAGCCACGGGGTCTGTAGCGGCGTCGGCGGCCGCTGCTGGGGCGGGTGCCGCTGGGCCTGAGGCCGCTCGTCCAGCGGCCGATGCGGCGGCGGCGGCGGAGGGGCCTTCCGGTGGGGATGCAGGGTCTGCAGCCGCTGTCGTGGCGGGGCCGGCCCTGGTGCCGCGGCAAAAGGCCAAACTTATGGACGAAAAACCCTTTTCGTGCCCGCTTCTGGAATTCACGTCGTCGGATGTAAAGGTCCTCAAGATGATGGTCCCCGCCACCGTCAGGTCGGTACTCGACATGAGCTTTAAGTACACGCAGCAGTGGAGCTAGAGAAAGGTCAAGGCGGTGCTGTACCTCGAGCGCATGGTTCCGGCACTGCGACCGGCCGCAAACCACTGCGCAGCGCTCTGCCTGCTGGCCAAGAGCAACCGCAACATCCAGACGAACATCAAGCTGCGGGAGCGTCGGCGTGAGCTCGATGATCTGGATGCTGCCAAGCACCGAGCCGACCTTCTGGCTGCTGCGGAGGTGGAGAACCAGACCGCAGCCGAGGTCCAAGCGTGCGACGCCGAGGAGATCGTGTTCCAGCTCTGTGACCGTCGCAGTCGCGCGGAAGCTGCCGGGGCGGCGGCGATGAACGTCCCGTAGAGCGTGGCACGGTCGTGTGTGAGGACTGGGAGCGGACGCGATGGAGCTGTGGGGTGGGGGGGAGGTGAGGGGAGGGGCGGATGACAGGGGCGCGCGTGTGACGGGCGCGCCGGCGCGCGGGCACGCACACGAGCTGTGCGACGGGATTTCTTTGTGTGGGTCAAAAACCGTTTCTGGACAAAAAAAATTGCACAAATCGAACCAGCGGCCCAAAGTGAGCCAAACATTCACTGTAAAAAAGATAAATTGAGCATGGTGCAAGCATCGGAATTCATGTACATTTCAGGTGGCCAGCTTTGACGGCCGCGGTCTGGTGCGAGAAGGCGACCAATCATATCGCCGTCTAATGTCAAAAAAGGAGTCAAAATTACTCGCCCTGCGGTTGTCTCAACTCGACCGGGAGTCACAGCGGCCGCACCGGGAGCCACAGCGACTGACCCAGGAGTTACAGTGACGCTATTGCGAGTATGAGTGACTCTCCCAGGAGTCACAGTGACGCTACTGCGAGTGTGCGGGACTCTCCCAGGATTCACCGCGACGCTGTCGGGAGTCACAAGAACGCGGCCGGTAGTCACTGTGACCCCTCCGGGAGCGGCTAAACCCTCCCGGGGAGTCAAACGATTCTCTGGAGGAGACATGAACACGCCGCAGCGAGGAACAATGGTGCGGCCGCTAGTCACCACAGTTCACACGGAGAGCAAGAACTTTCCCGTAGGGTGGTGTCCGCGTGCGCGGTGGTACGGAGAGGTGGGGTGACCATGGCCGGCGGGGCTCGTGGAGTGGATGACTCCTGAGAGGACTGGCACCACGTCAGCGCGGGAATGAGGCCAGAACGAAAGCAGGCGACGAGTCCAGCATTGCCGGAAAGCTAGGGTTGTTCTTTCCAACCTTGGTGAAGGCAGGCCTTTTCGGCGAGATGAGGATCGACGATCCCGGATAAGCTTCTCTTCAACTTAAATGGGTGCTACTCTGGGGTTAGAAAGACTCTCCTGAGATCCACATGGTCGGACAGGTCGCAGCTGTGATCGAATTGGAGCTTCCAATTGCTCTTGAGGATTCTGTTCTCTTGCAGCTCAATGAGCTCCAATGGCCGCGTCGAGAATCGACTGTATGCCCCTCCCCAAAGAGGCTCCACCGCAGTGTCGACCCGTCCCTGAAGCTCCTGTGGGTCGCGCATCGTCCGCGCACTTGAACGGAGCCACCAACAGCCGACGGGCGGCTGGCCAGGACGCGCACCCCGGCCGCCCTCAAAGTACGCCGTCGAGAGGGGGATGACCCGCGGGGGCCGTTGGACTGCCGGCGCGTCCACCACCCCACGCCACGGGCACACCCCCGGCCTGGGCGCCGCGCGGGGCGTGACACGCGCGGGCAACTCCGTCCCCCCCCCCCAGACCCAATTCTGAGGGGGGTCCCCCTCCACAGCCCCCCCCAAGTCCACTTGCTGACGCCCCCCGCCGCCGAATGCGACTTTTTTGGCGCGCGCGCGCACTTGGCCCGGCGACTCCCCGGCCGCCGACTCCCGCGGCACGCCCGCGGGCTTGTCGCTCGCAACACGCTGCCGACGGTCGGCGCCCCCCTCCCGCGCTCGTGTACTTGACCGCGCGGTGACGGCGGTGCACCCGCGCGGGAAGTCGATTTTCGCGCACGGACCCCCGCCCCGCGCGCCGCGAGCCGCCGCGGACGCACCGATCGCCTGCAGTGGGGCCGTTTCGGCAGCCGCCGGCCGCGGCTGCCGTTGCCGCCGTTCCTCCCCGCCTTGACCGGGCGGCGGGCGCTTGTGCGCTTGTCCCGCTGTCTTGTTCTTGGCCCCCCCCCCCCCCCCCCCCCCCCCCCCCCCCCCCCCCCCCCCCCC
>ENA-ORXR01003453-ORXR01003453.1-marine-metagenome-genome-assembly--contig:-NODE-3453-length-14173-cov-12.784549_pt1 | contig 14173 bp, 16 predicted proteins | sample MGYA00237866_ERZ511479 | MGnify/ENA metagenome assembly ERZ511479 | reverse complement strand
CCCGGTGACTGTGTACGTGGGAGGTCGCAGCGGGCGCTGCCACGACATGCCGAGAGTGCACCGCGGGGGGGGCGGTGCGGGCACTGCGGGAGGACCGGCGCCGCGAGGGGCGCGGTGGCCGGGCGACTGGTGGGAGGACGTTTGGGGCGCGCCCGGTGCCTGTGGGCCGAGGCGGCGCGTGTGCGGGGTCTGAGCGCCCGCACGAGTGGCGCTGAGGGTATATGAGCAGGTAGGGCGAGCCCAGGGAGTAGGACACAGAGGCAAGAAAGACAACCTTTCCCACCACCCTTCCTCCACAACAAGGAAGACGGCGCGCGGCCACGCCCGGCGGAGACGCCCAAAGTTGTTGGCCGCGACCTGACATATCCCTGTCACCCGCACGGGAAAAAGTAACGCGCACTCGTATAAACGTACGCTGCACCCGTACCACGTGGTACGGGTGCAACGGATTCCCGTAGCGGGTGATCTCGTAGCAGAACGAGAGCACCTCGTACGTCTGGCGTTGCGCCCCTTGCTTTCCCATTTGGCTATCGCCATGAACCTCCGCGAGGAGCTCGCCGACGTGTTCGTCATGACTCGACGACAACACGTCGCGGAACTGCGTCAATGCCGGCCAACGCCCCTCCGAGATGCGCAGATGCGCCTGGCGGCGATTGTCGACGGCCGCGTCGTAAAGCGTGTCGTCCGACAGCCACGGCACGCCGCCGCGCATGGCCTCCGCATATGGGCTCATGAAGCCGTAGACGCCGTGGACCGGCATAGGCGCCCGCGGCTCCTCATCGCCTGGGCGTCCGCCCGACTCCTGCGCCAACATGCTCGACCCGCCGCGTCGTCCGACGCCGCTGTCGTGATAACGACCCCCTACCCTCCATTACCACGCCGCCACGGCAAGTCGTGACGATCCGGGCCACGTCCCTCCGCCCCAGTGCGCTCCGACAACCCGGTCGAAATAATCGAGGAGCTACAAAGCTGTGACCATTGAGATTTAGGGTGGCCAATCGGCTCGGTTACCGCCAGAGGTGTTACGCCGATGGGACGGGGCGCACGCCCGCGCCAAGGGTGGAACATCAACCCGAGGCGGCGGACCGCGCGCGGAAGACTTAGCCGTGCTCCAGTGGGGAGGGGCAGCCCGCCCGGGACAAGAAGCAACCGACACCGGAGGGGGTGGCACACCCCTGCGGACTCGCCAACAACCGGCGGACACGCCAACGACCGGCAACCACGGCGACGTTCACGGCAATCCGCCCGAAGGGCGCGCGCCCGCGACGACGACGCCGACAACGACAATCGGCCGCCCGAGGCGACGGAAACGCCGCGCGCCCGGTGTGGGCGACATGGAAGAGTATGAGCGACACGCTCTGCAACCGCCAACGCGCAAGGGCTGCCCGGCCGACTACCGTGCCGACAGTCGTACCGACGAAACTCGTCAAAAGACGACGACGGTGAAGACGGCGACGGGGACGGCCGTGCCGCAAGGGGGCAGCCCGCCCAGGACGAAGCGGACGGCGAAGCACGCCACGGCGACGGCAAAGGCGGTGAACGCCGTGCGGTTTTGAAAGGCGACACGCCCTGAGAAGCCGGCGCCGTTCGGCGGTTAAATGCCGTCGCGGCCAACGCACGCCCCCCGCCGCGTTAGCAACGCACCGAGGTCCGTGTGAGCTGCACAGCGGGTCCAAACCCGTGTTCTCTACGATCAGACAGATTCTTGCAATTTCGCGCATTTTCCGCATCACATGTGCCTCCTATACCACACCCTGGCCTGTTGGAGTACCTCAAGACGTCCTACGACGGCATGCATGTGTCGATATCGCCGATAGCTACAGTCCTATGACCGCAAGCACCGTTCTCTGCACCACTGTGAGTTCAACGCTGTTCCGACCGCGCTAAGTCTTCGTACGACCAATAGTGCACTCGCACGGCAGGAGCACGTGCACAGCGCCAGCAACGATATGCACACCAAGTGTCCACAATTTAGAATGCCGTGCGCATTATTTGTGTCAGCCTGCATCCGAAATGGGTGTTCGGTTGTCATTCTGGTGCAGAATGCTTGGTCGCGTGTCGTCTGGCCCCCCACGCCGCCGTAGAGGGGGGAGGGGGCGGCCGCCGCCACGGCCTGCGCCTCAAATGCGTGTGCATATGTGCACTCAGGGAGGCATTCATGTTTTCTTCTGACCTCACTGTGCATCACGAGCACCACCAAATGCACACGAGAAAGGGCTTCGTGCACCAAAGATGTGGCTGAACGGGTCGACTCCAGCCTGTTTTGCCCCTACATTTGGTGCCAGAACGAACACGGGTTTGGACCCGCTGTGCCGGTCGCGCCGCGGCAGTCGCGTCGGGGGCCGAGGCGCGCAGCGGCAGACGACCCGCGCGCCGCCGCGCGTCGGGACGCGGCGGCGCTGGTCGGTCGTGACGGGGGCGCGGGGGCGGAGACGGGCGGCGGCGGCGGGGGCTGCGGCGGGGTGCCTCGGAGAACCACCAATGCCCGAGTGGGGGCTCCCTAATTCCTACAGGCTGCACTGGAGATTGTTGGGTGCTCATGCTCATGCACAGTCAGCAGGGCAAAGGTAGGTTGAATTAGAACTACTGAAAGCGCATTTGAGAAATTCGCCCTGGACTGGCGAAACGACAAGACCGTTTTCACACGACGAAGAAAGAGACCAGCGCGTCACGAGCATCTCAAGAGGATCCGTCGCCACACGTGCCCGTGGGCGCGGGGCCAAAGGCAAGCGCCGAATCCCCTCCGTCAGGGTGGTGCTTGGCACCGGCGCCCGCCTCACCCCCGCGCCCCCACCGAGCCGCCGTCTGCGGCGCGGCCGCGCGCGCGCGGCGGCGGCGGCGCGCAGCTGCCGCCACGCCCGCGCGCCCATGCGCGCCGCCTCGGTGCGGGGGGCGGCTCGGGGTGCGCCCCACAGGGTTCCCCGCCCCATCTGCCGGCGGGAGGGCCGCCGCGTGCCCGTTGCCGGTGCCACGCGGAGTGGGGGGGTGCCGATGCTGCGGTGCCGGTGGCCATCGGGACGGCCTCCACAGGCCGCGTCCACGCGCGCACACGCGCAGCGTCGACGGGGGAAGCCGCCGGCGGGGGCGACGACCAGCGGCGGTGGGGGGAAGGTTCGGGCGAGCCCCAAGCCCCAACCCCAGCAGAAACCACGACAGCCCGTCCGAGGTCAGCCACAGCAACACACAGGCGACATCCCTCCATGACGTACCATGCCACCACCACTGTCCCCTCCCCTCGGCTTCCACATATCTTGGATCTAGGCCCAAACGCTCGCACCTGTGCCCGGACCGCCAGAACTGCTACGCCACGCCGTGAACGCCCGACATCACAGCGCTCAACCCGGCTCCATGCGAGGACGGACGAGAACACGGAGACAGCCACGCATTCATCACGGACACGACCCCCTGTTTGAAAACTCGAAACAAGCACTTCCCACAGGGCCCCCAGAGCCCGATTTTGGCCACATACTGTGGAGTTACGACATCATGGCCGTTCATGGCCGCGTTCACCTGCCCCCACGGCCCCGTAAACCCCGCACATGCTTTCATGTACCTTTCTAGCCACGATTGTTCTTCCGTGGACCATATAGGCGATGATGACGTCGCCACCTCTAGCAACTTCACAGAATGCCCTGCAAGAAAATCAGACGGGATATCCCAGGTTTCTGCACCAAAATCCCAGGAAAACTGGGATCCCGGGCCAAATCGGTTTCCCGCGAGCGGTCTTCCCGAGATTCCAAGGCAGAACAGGTCGCCTCGTGTGGATCGAGAAACCCTCCTCTTGATCACCCCCACTGATTCCGCGTGGATCAACCAGAGTTCTCTGGTGACAGCCCGACCTTCCTCCCGGCACAGTGGCAACGCTGCCGTCCCTCCTCCTCGGGCACAAGAGGTGCAACAGCAGCAGCGAACGAGGAAACGCACGCACGCCCCCGTCACCCTCAAAACGTTGCTGTGCACCATACCTGGACGAACTCAGCGTGCTCGCCCTCACTTGCTTCTTTGAGGTCCGCCACTGGTCAACCCTCAAATCGGCAGTTTCCCCTGCCACAGGTACCGTACCGTTCAGTTGTTTCGTTGACAGCAATGCATTCAGCATGGCGAGGAGGCTCCCAGACACACAGCAAGGCGTGCGGGGCTTGCGAGGTGAAAGCTCGAAATCTGAGGATGTATGTCGTCGAATGCTTCCAACACGAACTGCTACCGTAGAAATGCGGAAGCTAAGCGAATCATCTGGAACCTTCCACTGTTAGTACACGGACTCTGCAAACTGACTGGGCAGTTGGCAGCTGTGATTGCGGATAAAGGGTCTCCCTCGAACTGCTAGTTGACTCCTCACCTTAGCCATCGACACGACAACCAGCCATCCCCCTGCCCCCGCAGCCGTGCCTCCCCGCTCGATTTCCTGCCTCCATCCCACTGCCCCTCCTCCCTTCCCCCCGCAGCTCAGCATGCCACCAGCTGGAGAATACTTGTGTGAGTGCTTCTCGTGCACGGATGGAGGCCGCAAGGCTGCCAAACGCGTTGGCCGGTCGACCTGGTACCTCCATCGCCAAGTCGATAAGCGCCCCCGTCTGACCATGCCGACACGGGGCACGGGGCCGGCGCACAACCAGGGAGGGGCGTCGGCGGCCGCTCTCACTGACGTTGGCGCAGCCGCAGGTGAAATGAGCGACGGCAGCTCGGAGGAAGGGACGGAAACGCGCGCTGACGCGGAGTCGGGGGCGAGCGCCCACGCACACACCTACGCCGGGGCGAGGGTACACCCTGGCGCCGGGGCCGAGCCGGCCGATGACGGCCGCCGTTGTGATGCGGACGAAACCCCTGAGTCTAGCGAAACCAGCGCTTCGAGTTCCGAAAGCGAACCAGAAGACGGTTCTCCCCCCGATTTCGAGGCCGAATCAGCGTAGCAAGGTGCCACTGGACCTCCTCCGTCTCCCATCTACCAACCAGATGGAAGCACGAACGAGACAAGGCTTCCTGTCGGCCAGTTCAAAGATTACGTTGCTGATCTGGCGATGTACAATCGGTTACCAAAATTACTTGTCCACCCTGGGAGGCTAATTATAGCAAGGGTCCGATCACGTCCGGGATCGAAAAAACGGCCTCCGCGGCACGGATCTGCCGCATTCTGGTGACTTGGGCGCAGACGCTCTTCTCAGCGTCCTATAAAGAAGGCCCCACAGAGCCGTTTCAGAAGCCAGTAACAGAACACAACCAACATGACATCGAAGCGGCGCACCCCCCTAAGTCCCCAGCAGGTGGGCTCGATCAAGGAGATGGGGGCCAACAACAAGTCCAGTGGTGCCATCGCGGCTTCGCTCGGCCTCAAGAAGAGCACGGTCGCTTAAGTGGCGGCTAATGCTCGGCGGGTCGACGGCGGCGGGCGGACAGACAACCGAGGTCGTCCGAAGCTTTTGAGCCCCCGTGAGCTGAGGGGGCTCCGTCGGCTCGTGGAGGAGAACCCATTTGCCTCCCTGGCCGAAATTGCAGAAAAACTCAACGTCGGACGCACCAACCCTCCGGCGGGACCTGCGCTCTGTGCGGCATCTCTCAGCACGGTCCGCCGAGCCATCAAGGGCCTTGGGATGCGCTCCTGCACCCCCGCCAAGAAGCCGTTCGTCTCGGCGGTGAACCAGCAGAAGCGCCTCCAGTGGGCCAAAGCTCACCTCGGATGGAGCATTCAATGGGCCTCTGTGCTCTACTCAGACGAGAGCTCATTCCTTGTGCGGCAGCCGCAGTCACGGCGCGTGTGGCGCCAGCCGGGCCAGCGGTATGCCACATCCAACCTGCGCCCAACCTTCAAAAGCGGTCGGGAGAGCGTGATGGTGTGGGGAGCGTTCTCCGCCGTGGGGCGCACTCCCCTGCTGAGGGTGGAGGGGTCTATGAACGGGGCGTCGTACGTCGACGTGCTGGAGTCTGTGGTGGTCCACTACACGTGGGCTGACTACGGGTCGCCGGACGGGGCTTGGTTCCAGGAAGACCTGGCCCCCTGCCACACGTCTAAGGTTGCCAAGGCGTGCAAGCAAGCGTTGGGGCTCAAGGTGTTGCCGTGGGTGGGGCAAAGTCCCGACATGAACCCTATTGAGAACGCGTGGTCTGAGCTGGACCGGCGCTTGCGCGCGCGCCCGACAGCGCCCAAGACCAAGGACCAGCTGTTTGAAGTGCTGCAGGAAGAGTGGGCGGAGATTCCTGACGCATACTTCAAGAAGCTGGCGAAGAGTATGCCCAGTCGAGTGCGTGCCGTTGTCGCGGCGAAGGGGGCCGGTACCAAGTACTAGTGCGTTTCTTGCAGTGGAAACGGTTGGTGGAGTCGGATCAAAAAGAATCTCAGAAATTGCTTGCTGGGGTGGACGAATAATCTTGGGTAGCGATTGTACGCCTACACAGTTCAACAAGATTTGACGCAAGCGTCTATCACAGATCTACTTAAATTGAGGTCCACGACGGTCAAGTATCGCACGCCCTACCTCACGGAGCGATTTATGGACGCAAGCGTACATTTGGAGACGCGCGCCGTCGACTGCTGCGTGAGCGGGTGTCTGGCCTTCACGCACACGCCCTCACAGAAGACCACCTGTGATGCATGCGGTGCGCCTCGCGACAAGGACAACGGAAAATCGGCCAAACAGGCCACGTATTGGTCGCTGACGTCTTGGCTCGCCCACCTTCTCGGCGACCCCGTCATTGGGAAGTCCATGCTCGAACATATGGCGGCCGCCAGGCGTGCGGCCGATGAAGGGGCAGACGGCGTGCAGGACTACTACCGTGGAACCATCTTCCGTCTCTACCGCGACAGGGGGCTACTCAATAATGGACCCTTCGTGATGCAGAACTGTAGCACTGACGGATTCCAGTTCTTCCGGCAGAACGGAGATGAAGGCTGGTCAAATACCGCCACTCCTCTCTGCTTGAGCCCGGACCAAAGTAGTTGCAACAATCATCAGCTGCTGCTCGTCGTGATTCCTGGACCAAACCAGCCAGTGGACCTGGAGTCGTTTTGGCGCCCCATCGCGAAGGAGTCAGATGAGCTGGCGAAGGGTGTTCCCGGCCTCATAATTCCGCGTTCCGGGACGCCTACTGCGCTAAGGGCAGGTGTGCCGAACTTCACGACGGATCAACCAGGTGGCGACGAAATTACCGACTTTAAGGGCACTAGCAGCTACTTTGTCAATCGGCTTCGCACATTCAAGTGCTTCTACTTCCCGGTGAGCAACCACATCTACCACCCGCCTCATGACCCTATGAACGGCTAAACGCTATTCAAGGTCCAGAATTGCACTGATCTGCTCTGGACGGCCGCAACTAGCTCCGCAAATGCCGCCGAAATCGAGGACGCGCGCGCCGAGGGCACGTCGGTGGCTTTCCAAACAAAGCTGGAGCAGGTAAGTGCCGTAAGGAGCCACTCCCTGTTCTTTTCCCCGAGCCCGGCTATGCGTGCTGCCTACCCACATCTACAGCACTTATGGGACATGGGTCCCACCGCCGCCCCATACGATGCCATGCACTTGGTACTCCTCAATGTCGTGTGGCACATGTGGAAGCTCTCTACCGGGCTAAAGCTGATGAAAAAGAATAGAGACGAAGAGTACATGATGCCGAAGACCACTGTGGGGGGCATCAGTCAAGAGCTCCGCGGCGCACGACGGACGGTGCCGCCGGCCCAGACCAGGACGCTTCGAAACATTGACGTGCACCACACATCACTGAAGGCGGTGGACTGGATGCACTTGATTCATTGCAGCAGAGAAGTCCTGCTGGCCGGACGAATTCCTGGTGACTACTACGAAATGTTTATGGCCTTAAGCCGTTCTTGCCGTAAACTTTTCCGGCCGAGCGGCGTCATTAAGAGCAAGCCCAGCGGTGCGGATTTTAGCTCAGGATCTGCAGCAACGCCAAGATATGCGGCAAGGGGGGTTCCCAGCGGTCAAACTTCTAGCGCAAGATCTGCGGCAAAAGCTGGGATAGCGCAGATCTGACAGTATACAGTGGGATTATGGCGCAGGATCTGCGCTATCCCAGCTTTTACCCTATCCGTTTAGGGGAAAACTCCCTCTGATGAAAGATATGAGCAGACAGGCAGAGTGTCGATATTTTAACATTAAGAGTGCCACGATGCCATGAAAATCTCAGCCGAGCCTTCTCCACCCGCCAAGTGGATAAAAACCTGGCGGCAGTGCTGTCATTGAATGACACGAGCGATGTCAACCCCCCCTTCTCTGCTCCGGCACGCATGGCGATAAGTACTTTTGATTCAAGTCAACACACCGGCACCTTCGGGACTCAAAGCAGTCGGCGAGGGTCACGCCGGCCGCTTTTCGGGACTCCTTTGCGTTCCGCCACCACCGTCACTCTGCGCCACTACCATCCTCCTGCCCACCACCCACACCAACACCACTGGCCCGAGGCACCCGCGATAGAGCCGACCGCCACCAAGGAGCTAGTAATAGATCGGAAAATGCAGCAAGTGAACCCATGTTATAGCTCGAGAACCGCTGGGACGCAACGACGATCCGCAGCACCATAATTTACCGGAGCCACTCATATCATGCCACGATTCCGTTCGAAAGAGCTATATTATAGTGTTGGCGCGCACCGCTGGGCTTACTCTCAGGCCGAAATCGAGGCGATTGACAAGGACATTAAGTACTTTGTCACGAAGTACTAAGCTACGATCTACCGTGGCACGACGGAGCGGCTGCTCCTCTGCCTCTCTACAATTGCTACTCTGCTGGACATTGTCCCACTGCTCTGGGCCTGCGGGCCGGCATAGGTTTTCTGGCAGTTCCCCATGGAACGCAAATTTGGGTCGCTGGGAAGGCTCATTCGACCGGCCTTGCGACCTAACGCGATCCTGGTGGCTAACGTGACCCGCCATGGCAAAGCCGACCTCGTGTCGTCTTTTGGGGAGAAGTGCCTTTCCCAATAGTGGGCCAATGCGACGGCCAAGAAGCCAGAGACGACCGAATTGCCCGTCGGCCGCCTGATCGTATCTGAAGTGGTGGGGCCCGATTGTGCTTTACTTGCTCCAAAATGTGTGCCGGCCGCCCTCGATGGGGCAGAGCTGGCGAGCATGCGCGCGGCGCTCGTACAAGAGATTGCAACTGCGGTTGCGGGAGATATCCTGGCTAAAAAGTCCTGCCGGGCCAAGTTCGCTTGCGGAAAAAATGCGGGATCCAAGCCTGTCGGATCGGACTGTGACGAGCACCGGCGGCACAACTACTTGGTTCGAATCAACACCACCGAGAAACTCTACCTCCCGAATGAGACCGTGGGGGTGCGTTCGGATTCGACTTTTTGAGCCGTTCTGCAGTACGCCTCTGTCTTTGTTGACGACCGACCAATAGCTTTTGCGTACGTGGAGCGCGTCAAGTCGGATAAGGACCGCTCTGGTTTGTTTTGTTGCGCGGGGACTACGTACGATCTCGAGTGCATCCTAGGCCTGGCCGGAATGCCGTACTACGGGCCCGTGGCCGCCGTTCCAAGATGCTGGCCTCAAAACTTGCGCTGTTGGGGCCACAGTTGATACTGCGGAAAAGGAGAAGAACGGCTTCCCCGATGTAGAAGAGTACGCCAGTTACGAAATCCTCAGTTGCCTTCTCACAGATTCGGCGTGCGTGGACAACAATTCTTGGGGCACCCATGCGCATACTTCCGCAATCTGGCCGAGCTTCTTGACCCGTCCAGAGAAGAGGCTTCGTGACCCATTTAGGAAACAGGAGAACATTCCATTGAGTTGCTTGCGCGGGAGCTCTCTGAAAATTGGAATTTGCGGATGACATATGCACGGCATGCTTCTGCTCACTGCCAACTATGTTTTTTTGGTAATGCAGCACTATCTCCGCAGGGAGGGTGCTAAAGATTGGCGCTGGGTGGTCGGGCGTTTGTTCCGTAAGAGGGCGGCCACCACGATGCTGTGGAATGGCGGCTCACGGCGACAGCAGCAACTGTCGCTGACGTGGCGCCTCCTGGCGCGGTCGCCGGTATTGGGCTCCGCTGCCGGCGCCCTCCTAGTCGCGGCGCCGACCCGCATGTCCTTCCTCTCCCGCACCCTTCCGAATTCTTGTTTGGAGATTTCTGGCACTGTCGGAAACTCGGTCCCCCTTCTTTCCTTTGCTTTTTGGAGCTGGACAGCTCCGGTTCTGTTTGCAAGTTAGCCACGTTGTTTAGCAAGTCACATAACGCAAACGTACTTTTGGCATCCCGGTCCCTCCCGTGGTGTTTTTGCGTGAAGAAGAAACTTATGAGCATGACGGCGCTATGAGAGATAGAATCCGAACCTGAATACCCGTGCTGATCTTCGAAGGGCTTGATACCAAAGCCCCAGTAACCAGTAGAGGCGGTTGGCGGAAGGACGGGTACTAAAATGGATAGCACCCCTCTAAATAACTCGTTACTGTGCGTTGTTGTCTCTGAGATATACGACATCGAGATCCACGGATACCTACAACGCGGGCAGTTCAAACGATGAAAAGGTAGTTTCGTCACTTTCAGCTCCCAGCTCTGGGACGCGGACGTCCTTTTCAAGTCGAGACTCAAAGGAGTACGAGGAGAGAAGCGTCCCGACCTCACAGTTTGTTACCCGAGATAGAATATCCTTTTACGTCTTGCCTTTAGTTCCAGCTCGGGTTCTGTGAGGGCCTTTTTCTGCTCCGAAGAGCAGTGGACACGCGTGGACGTGCTTGACGAAAAATAGGGGCTGAATGCCCAGATAAATCTCTGTCGTGTCTGCACAAGTGTCACTTGCTGTGGGGCGCGCAGTAGCGATTGGCGTGGGGACTTCTTCGAGACTGGCTCACGACCCCTGTGTTCTTCATCATGTCAACGCGCACGCGTTCCCTTCGAGGCAGAACCCTAGGATCGCTGCCCATGCTGAACGGGGAGCTGCTAGTCTCTGCGATCATATCGCCATGGCATTCGCTGGAGCACCAAGGTCCGTCTTTGTTTCGGACATCAGAGGCATTGCATCAGAAAAACGTTCTTGAAAGCTGCTGAGGGGGTAGATGCTGTTGGCTCATGTGAACGCCGAGTAAGACGGTAAAACTTTCGTGAAAGCTGCAGGGTGGGGAGATGCTGTTGGCTTCTATGTATGCCGAGAAAGACGCCCAGTGTGGATGTTTTCAAAAGACGAGAACGGTCCGCTGCCTCACACCTGGAACCGTAAAAAGAAAGAGATATACTTTCATGTCACTTGTAACGCATGCAGAGTTGAGTGCTCTTACTGCGTTGCATAGCTCTTGACTATTCTGGAAGCAGAAACCAAGAAACACTTTCTACGCAAACATCCAGAAGGCTGCAGTGTGCTCTAGAAAAAAAAATTGTGAAGGCGAGAGGGGAAACAGAGATGTCGTTTTGATGGTAGTACCTACTCTGCACCCTCGCACGCCAAAAACACTGCAAAGCAGAGGACTCGGGCTCAGTATTGCGCTTTTAGTACACTGTGGCCGTCGGTTTGCTGACATGTCATACCCAAGAACTCAACGTCCTTTTTCACACTACCAACTCATCATCTGCAGCTCTGTCAGAATGGCAGTGGTCACACTTCCTGACAAAGTGCTGTTCTACCAGATCATCCACCTGTTTCATTCGTTCTCAATGCAGAAGACTTGCCAAACGACTCTAGAGAGAAAAAGGCACCTATCAACGCTCACCCATAGCCCGCAGAGGGTGGAAGAAAAGCATCCCAAACCAGGTAGGCACGTTGCCACTAACGGCCATCACAAATCGATCAACGGCTTCAGGAAGATCGACAGCAGCGCCGCCATTGTCAATCACAAAGTCCGCCATCTGCGCCTTCTGCTCCAGCGGCATCTGCGACGCGATGCGTTGCTCCGCTTGCACTTCGGTCAGGGTCCCGTCCGACCGTGCCATAAGACGCTCCAGCTGCTGCTCGCGCGAGCACGTCACGACCACCGTGACCGTGCACAGCGGCAGCAGGTTGCGCGTCTCAAACAGCAGCGGCGTGTCGAGGACGACCAGCGGCGCACGTCGCACGAGGAGGGCCACCCCCAAGCGCCACGCCATCATCCCAATGATGAACGGGTGGGTGATGCGGTTGAGGCGCGCGCGGGCGGCAGCGTCCCCAAACACCATCTCACCGAGGCGCGGGCGGTCCAGCGCGCCGTCGGCGGTCAACACGTCGCGGCCAAACGTGCGCGCAATCAGCCACAGCGCGGGGCGGCCGGGCGCAACGACCTCGCGCGCAATCGCGTCGGCGTCAATGACGGGGATGGCGTGGTGCTCTGCGAGGCGGCGGGAGACGGTCGACTTGCCGCTCGCAATGCCCCCAGTGAGGCCCACAATGCACGGCATGGCGGCGACGGCGGGGGGTAAAGGGAAGGCGGTGCGGAGGGGGGTGAGGGGGGTACGGGAGGGGGCAGCGTGGAGGGGGGCGTGCGCGCGATCAGCGGCGCTGTGGTGCGACTGCCGCGGCAGCGAGGGCGTGTGCGGTCCCTCCGTTGACGGATCGGAGCGGCGGACCGCGCGCGGATCTGTGTTGGCCACTCGCGCGCCCCCAATCGATGGAAGACCGCCGCACAGCGTGACGGTTCCACCCCGCGCGGCACCCGAACGTTTCGCAGATGCCGCAAAGGTGGCCCCACGCCAGCCTCTTGCAAGTGGCCGCGGGGGCCCCGACCGGAACCCCCCCCCACGCGCCCGCAGGCGCGTGGCCCGGATCCCCGGCGCCCACGGGGTGACGCGCCCGCATCCGCCACCCGCGTGTGGGCGTGCCGCAGCTCTCGGAAGGGCGCCGCCGGCGTCCACCCCCACCGCGGCGGTTGCGGTGCGCTGCGCCTCCTCTCCGCCCCGCCCCCCGCCGCCCGCCCCCCGCGGGCGGCGCCCGTCGCGCGCGAGCCGTCGGCGCCCGCTACGCCGCGCGCCCCCCCACCGCCTGCGGGCGGGGGCGGGCCGTGTGCGGCCGCGCGCGTCGCGGCCGCTGTCGCGAGGGGCCACGTAGGCACGGGCGGGCGCCGTGGGGGCCCCGCGGCGGGGGGGGAGGGGTGGGACACGGCCCCCCGGGGCCAGTCTGCCACGCCGCCGCCGCGGGGGGGGTGGCGGCGGCGCGTGGTCGACGGCGTCTGTGTGGGCCCGTCGGGTCCCGGGGCACCGGCTGCAACACTGGCGCGGGCGGCTTGGGAGGCGGGGATCACAGAGTGTGGGGCTGCCCGGAGGGGGTGGGGTGACGTTGACGCGCCGTCGCTGCTCAGGCCCCCTCGGGAGGGGCTTCAGGGGTGGCCTTCACGGCCGCCCGCTCGCCCCACCACCGATGGGGGAGCGCCGCTGATCCGACTGCGCGGCGATGAGCGCCCCAGAGGCGCCGCGTAGGCGTTGACCGGTGGCCCCCTGACCAAGAGCCGGCGCCCCTCGGGGGCCTCCCCCAGGGGATCGTGTTTGCCGCCCCCCCGCGTACAGTGTTTACGGATGGGTCTGACCATGAGGCCGCGCGGGGCTCTCGACGGCTCCTCCTCCTTGCGTCGTGGTGCAAGGGACAGGGGTGGCGGGTGGGCGCCGTCGGGGCGCGCGCTTATCGGATGCTCGAGCCGCCAGACGGCACCGATGTAATTGTGGCGTTGCAACGGCAGCTTTGAAAGTCGATGGCGCCAGCGCCCTGGTTGGCGCCAAACCCTCGAAATCGTAGCTCTGTAAATTTTACAGGCTACTCTAGGAAAAGGAGGCTACTGTGGGTATTGCAATTTACGTGGGTTGCGGGTACTGGCCTTTTAGGGAGGCCCCCCCTTCCCCGGGTTTTATCATGCACACACATGGTTTCTTGGTTTGATTTCGAGCAGCCCAGTGAAGTGAAAAGCAGCCGTCCCCTATTGCGCCACACCGACTATTGGACCGAGCTTGAATTGTAAAAACTCATGGTGTTAGTTCGTCGTTCCTTGGGGCACCTTGACATTGGCAAGAGCCTGGTTCGTGGACCAACAAGCGAATACTGACACGTTTTGTCAACAATGCAGCCACGTTTGTTTGTCCTGCATTGTTAGGTTTGCACTTAAAAAATAGTTTGGGCAGACCGTGCTTCCCGCCGCGTTGTCAAGAATGAGAAATCCACCCTACACCTCACAAGAACCCCTCCAGCGCCGCCTCTCACCCAGAGCCCGTCGTCGACGCCGCCATGGCGCGGTCACGGCGCGGGCGGCGGTGCCCCCCCCCCCCCCGCTCGCCC
>ENA-ORXR01003452-ORXR01003452.1-marine-metagenome-genome-assembly--contig:-NODE-3452-length-14174-cov-20.867560_pt1 | contig 14174 bp, 16 predicted proteins | sample MGYA00237866_ERZ511479 | MGnify/ENA metagenome assembly ERZ511479 | reverse complement strand
ACGAGTTGCGGACGTGACTGGAGTTCAGACGTGTGCTCTTCCGATCTCGCTGCCACCGCCGCCGCCGTCACGCTGACGGCGCGAGCGGCGCGGCGCTCGCCCCGTTTGTGCCCGACGCGGTGGCGCCGGGGGGTGCGGTCACGGCCGCGGCGGCGCTCGTGACGACAGGAGGGGGGGTGCGCTCGGTCAACGCGCGGGTGGGCCGCGCGCCGCCGTGGGCGACGGTGGGGGAGTTTTTGGCGGATGGGGGGGCGGGGGGGGAACGTCAGGCGACGTCACCCGCCGCCAACGCTGGCAGCGGGGACGTGCCCACCGCCGCGCGCTCCTTCACCCGCCCGCCGACCACTACGGCGCACGCTGCTGCCGCCGCCAACGCTGGCGACGGGGACGCACCCGTCGCCGCGCGCTCCGCCCCCGTCCCGCCGAAACACACGGACAGCGCCGCCGCCGCCGCCAACGCCAGCGGCCGGGACGCGCCCACCGCCGCGCGCTCTGCCGCGCCCCCGCCAACACGGCCATCCCCGGCGGCGGGGACGCGCCCACAGCAGTACCGTCCACCACTAATTTGTGATAACAAATCCTGAACAAGAAGTACACAACTGTCATAGTAGCCCCTCTGTGACATCTTTTCCAACAGATGAGCACATTTTTTCTCTTGCTTATGTTGGGGCGGACGCGTTGATGTTAGCTCTTGCACGAGTGCCGGCACTGATCGTTTCGTCAGGTCGATGATGCAAAGAGAAACGAAAGAGGCCACTGCCAGAGCGATCGAGGTTGAAGGGGGGGGGTGGTCATGCAGAAACAACGTGCGCCGTCCGGTTTGAAAAAAGACAGCGCACTGTGGGCTGAAGACGACTGTCTACACCTCATGTCACTGTGAGCAAGGACACCAGGGGTCGTCAGTCAATGCCTACAAAACGAGATGCGCAGGAGACGGCTGAGGGGCAGAGGTGGTCTGGGGCTTAGTGCATGGTTGGGTGGTGACCGCCAGGCTTCTTCATGAGAGACTCTGTTGACCCCGCACTGCCCCTCGTTGCAAAAGGCTGAGAACGACACCAACCATGAAGGCCAGTCGACGGCAACATCTTTATCCATTATGGACTGAGATGGTTTGAATATTCCACCAGGAACACAGCAAGAGTAGACGCCTTGTTTGAAAAGCATAACAAACAATCGAGAAAATGTCGAGACATGCGATCCCGTGCAGCAGAGGGGGGGGGCGGCCGGATGTCGGCTCGAAAAGGCATGAGCATCTTTCATGCGACTTTCGTGACGGATGATGTACGGCTGGCATCGCTTGCACGTGGCACTACGAGGTCGAACTGTTAGTGTGGACGGCTGAGAATCGTTCTTCCCGAGCGACGACAGCCTATCGTTAGTAGACCGTGTACTAAGAGCATTCCCACCAATGTCGGGCCAACGGTCTGAAACGGTGAAATGAAACTGCTACGTGTGGCCCTGCGAGTGGTCAGTTGCCAACGGGCCAACGCGTTGCCAACGGGCAATGTAATGGGTAAAATAGAGTGGGCTACCTTTCGAAGATCTGAGCGCCGTTGGCCTCGACGTTGTTGGCCGCAGTCGGTGGTTGCCAACGAAGGACACGTATCAGCGTCGTCGCAAGTATCGAAATGAAGAGGCGTCCGTCGAATACGTGCCGAACATGTCACGGAAAGCGTGTGAACGGAGCCCAAAGCGCCCAAATCAAGGCAATCTAGCGAGACACGTGGAGGCCTTTCGGTAGCAATTTGGATCGAATCCGCTCAAGTGCGTGACGTGTGTTGCGGTCGCACCGGCCCAGGTTGTGCAAGGCCTTGGACGCTGAGTCATGCCGATCGGCCTATCACCTCCGACCACCGTGGCCTGCCGATCGGCGCAATCGAGTGGCGCAAGAGCTGTCTGCGTGTCCCCCTCTACTGTGTGCGTCCCTCCTTATGCTGACCGGGGCGGTTTCAAAGGCGCTGGCATGCCGGGTCTGCGGGCTGCGCTGCCCCAAAAAAGCCATGGCTGCGCCAAAAAGGGTCAATGGACGGCAGTGACCGATATCTGGACGACGCTGAGTGCTTTTTTGTGCACTTGTGTGGTTGCCCCTCTGCCTTTGAGGGCACTGCAGGCAGTTGTGAGCGTGGAAAGGTTGACAGCTGAGAATACAAGCTAACTGCAGAACAGTGCACTGGCTCGCCAATGCATGAACGTTGACGCAGGCTCTCACAGACCCACCTCCAGCCCCACCTCTCCCGCACCTCCAACCACGCGAGTATCTCACGTCCAGTCCCGGACCCCCGCCCCACCCCGATCCCTGACACTGCCGAACCTCCACCCGAGCATCCCCGCCAATCTGCAGCAGCAAGACGCGCTCCCCAGCCAACGATGCGCGCAACCCCCCCCCTAGCATGCCTGCTCCGCCTCTACCGACCCGGCCCGCTCGACCCCCCCACCGCGGCCGCACCTCCAAAAAAGGCACTACCCCACACCCAGCCCCCTACCCCCGCCCACCCCGAAGTCTAACCCTGCCCTCACGTCCACCCGAGCACCGCCATCAATCGACAGCAGCAAGAGGCGATCGCCAGCCGACGACGCGCGCACCCTCCCCCCGAGCCTGCCTGCGCCGCCCGCCAACCCGGTGCGCGCGACCCTTCCCCCAGGTTGCTCACCCTCTCAGCCACAACGCACGAACAACCCAGCGGCCAGGGCACGGACCACAGCTCCCGACAGGGTGCGGCTGACCCCTGCGCACGGTGGACAGCACCGGGCCGTGGCCCCCTCCAGCGGGCACGACCACACAGGCACGCGGACGTGAGGGCTTAATGACACTCGGTCCCTCGACGCTCTCCAATAGGTCTTACGGAAGGGTCTACGTAGAGTTGCCCTCACGGGCTGGAATCGCACTTTACTCTACGCTCTCACAGCACCATTCAGGGCGCTAGCCCCCCCCCCTGTCACATGCACTGTGGCAGGGGTGTCGCGTCGTGCAGTTACCTGGACATGGGACTTGGACTGCTCGTGTAAATGCCAGTCTTTGGTCCTTCGTATTACCTACCGGTCCTTGGGAATACCCAGCGACGTGACGCTTCCACCCCCCTGCCGCTCGCCCCCCCCGCCCGCGCCCCACGCTGCGGTCCACCCCCCTCGCTGCCGCCTGCCTCCCCCACCCGCACCCCCTCCTCTTCGTGGCCGCTACTCAGCCGCCATTGCTTCCACAACTCGCCTTCCTGGCCTGGCCTGGCCGTCGCTGCCACCACCCGCCGCCGCTGCCGCTACCGGCCGCCCCCTCCCCCCCCTGGCTACCGTCGCCCGCCCGGGGCGGCCGCTGCCTCCATTCCCCTCTTCCCCTTCGGCCGTCCCCGCGCCCTTCTCTCTGGCACAAGCTCCCCCCCCTCTTGCAGCCGCTGTCCGGCCGTCGCCGCGGCCGGCTGCCGGTGCACCACCGTCTGTCATCGGCGCCCAGCTCCCCCGCTGCTACCCAGCCGCCCCCGTCGCCGCGCGCCCGCGCTGGGCTGTCCCCCGCGGCGCTTTAATGGCTGCTTTCACTCCTGGGTGCCCACTGCCCAGCGCCGCGGGGACAGTCGCTGCCGCCACCGCCACCGCAGCCGCGCCGCTTCCACCGCCAGCGGCCTCGGCCACGGTTGGCCGTTGCTCCCCCCCCCTGATGCCGTCGCTTGCCCGCCATGATCTGGGGGCAGCGGCGCCGCGGCGGCGGTGAGGCGGCGGCTGTGGCCGCGGCGGGGTCGCAGGGGGCCTCCCGCGACGGCAGAAGCCGCTCGCCCGGCCGCTGTGGCCAGAGCCTCTGCCGCCAGTGTCGCTGAACTTGGCCACTGATCACGGAAGGGGGGGGATGAGGACGAGGGCGGGTCAGCGGCAGTGGTGGGGGGGGGTGGAGGGTAGACGCAGGGCTGTGGGTGGCTCTGCGAACGGACTCTCCTTTTTGTTGACAGCACGTTGTCCAAGGGTGCGGGGGTATGGTACTGGATGCGTCTGAGCAACTCCAGCAATCCCAGAGTTGCCGTGCTAGGGGTGGTGGTGGGGTGGTGTACGACTGCAGTCGTACAGCTGCCTAGGTATCGTTTTTTTCGGGTGTAGAAAAGAACGTGAAGGAAACGTCTGCGAGCTTGGGCTGTAGGACCATCGTTCTCAGCGCCTTCAACAGACCCTGACGGGACTGCGAGAAAAACGTACCATGTCCATTTGTCATCAAGATGTGTCGCATGCACCATCGTCGTCTCCTTCCGGATTGCTCTTCCAGGGGCCCCAGATCGATCCAGGTGGGGGGTGCACATGACACTTCTGTTCGAAACATGGGTAACGCATTTTTCTTTCTCAGTCGTTCCTGGGTACAACGACTGCGCTGTGCATGGTGGTATACGTGGCTTAGCGCACAGACAACTGCTTCGTGTTCATTTCTACCTCCCAACATGGCCCAGACGTACAACAGCATCCGAACCTCCCCCAGCCGTCGGCCTGCCTCCCTGCCTCTGAGAGTCGGTCCCGACACCCTCCAGATCCCCCAGAAAACACAAAAGCAACACCTTCCCAATGCAGCTCGCGACCGGTAGGAGCAGCAGTAGCGAGCGTGCGGGGGGAGGACAGCAGGCAGCGAGGGACAGCAAACGCCAACCAGGGGGAGCCAAACGACGCGAGGGGCAGAGTGCACGGCTGCCAGTCAGTGAAGGAGGCTGACAGCCTTGCACAACAACAGGCAGAATGCGGCGGCAGCAGGGAGGGCAGCGGGCAGTGGCAGCAGGTGCAGCGGGGCAGCGGCGTCGGCCCGCCAGCGACAGCGGGGTGCGGGGGGGGGCCGACGACGGCGACGACTGCGGAGTGGTGGCCGCCAGAATGGTAGCGGCTGGAGCCAGCGACAGCAGGAGGAAGGTCACAGCAGCGGGGGCGACCAGGCGGCGGCGGTCGGGAAGCGGCAGTGCCGTGGGGGGGGCACCCAGGCAGCGCCTGCGGCCGAGCAGCGACTGTAGCCGGGGGGGGAAAGTACCGGCAGAGGCAAGCGGCAGCAGGGGGTAGCAAGTTGCCGGGGGGGACGGCGACCGGGCAGCAGGGGGGGCGGCTGCCTGGCTGCGGCAGCGGGGGCGGGCGGCCGCGGCGGGGGCGGCGGGCGGCGGCGGGAGCGGCGGCCGGCAGCGGGGGCGGCTGCAGGCGGCGGGGGCGGCGGCCGGCGGCGGGGGCGGCGGCCGGCGGCGGGGGTGGCGGCGGCGGCGGCGGGGGCGGCGGCAGCGGCGGCGGGGGCGGCGGCACCGGCGGCGGCGGCAGCGGCGGGGCGGGCAGGGCACGTCGCTGGGTATTCCTATAGGTAACGTCGACCCAGGCAGGCGGAGTTGAAAACCACAATTGAAGTATCGAGAGCAAGTGCAAGTCAGTGCGGCACTGTCAGAATCCGGTCTCATCAGGCACAGGTGGCCTCGGGAATGCGCGGGCGATGAGTGGGTGCGGTATGAGGCTGGCTCTGCCATTCGCAGGCCCCCCCCCTCCCGGTGGTGGAATCAGCGGGGTCGACACAGGTGTGGACCAATGCTGACAGCGTGCCTTGGGCGCATTGAGGGAACTCTACTCTACACCCCGATTCCAGCCTCTGGATGCACGTAGAGTGGTCACGGTCCGGGGAGTGTCTTTCTATATACGTGGGGCGATTCGGCAGGGCTCCTTGCCCGTGCGCAGGGTTGCGAGATTCAACCACATATCTGGGCCGACGATGCATTCAAGGTAAGTTCATGTAAATGTTAACGTTCAATTCTATTGAACATTTGCAAAGTGCCCCAATGGTAATTCCTGTGACACGTAGTCGCGTGTTCAACGTTGGACTGGCCCCAGGTCGACGCTTGCCACGTTCTCCCGCCAATCATGCCGTGGATCGCGCATTTCCACTGCCGCCGCCAAGAGCCTGGCCTCTCAGAGACCTCTGCCGCTCCTAAGTGTTGGCGGGAAACCCTGCCATCCGAGACCTGTGTGACGAGGCGCACTGGTACGGACACGCCGCCCTTTGATCAGGCTTGGAGAGGCAAGGGGCATCAACAATACAAGCGCAGGCAGGCACAGGACGACACCGAAACGGAGAGAAGAAGCAGCATATGGCCGCAGCAGAGTCAACATGACGTTGCGCATTAAGATCATGGACTGTAGGAGCAGGTACACAGGGGCAGGACTGCACGGGGGCAAGAGGGCGCGGCGGCGCGGGGGCGCGGGTGCGCCGGGGCGCGGGGGCTCCACATCTCGGGGGCGCCGAGGCGTCGGGGCGTGGTGCCGCATTGTTGTGAGAGTGTGGCTGTGGCAGCGGTGCGATTGGCGGTTCTCCGTCTGGACTGGCTGACCTCTTGTGAGCGAGAAGAATGCAGCCTACTGTAGCGGAGAGAAACCAAACTATTGACTTCGGCTGCCTCCCCTGAGGCGCCAGAATGGCACTCGTAAGCTATGTCCGTCCTATGCTGACACGTGGACTCCACGTGGATGTTGAATTCAACCTACCGTCATCTCAGACCGTTGCATTCAATATAAACGATTGGTTGAATTTGGTTTGTTTGAATGCCCCCCTCGATTCCCTGCCCCCGCCCCCCCCCCCCCGCCCCCCCGCACCCCCCCCCCCCCACTGGCATCATGGAGGCCCGGGTGCCCACGTCTTCAGCCCTCGCCCTACTGGAGGACACCAGGGACGACTTCGACGCCCTGGAGGATGCGCTGTTGCACATGGCGGCAGAGACCAACCTGACTTTCTCGGCACTGCGCAGTGCCTACCACCACTCAAGGCGCGGGCGCATAACGCGCCATGGGCAGTACAAGCTGAGCGACGCTCAGGAGGAGGTTTTGATCTCCGTGGCGCAGGCCTTCAGTATGAACAACGTGGCGCTGAGCGTGGCGCAGATACGGGAGCTTGTCTAGCGCAAATGGGGAGTGAAGGTGTCCCGGCAGTGGGTTGACCGCTTCGTCGGTCGTCACCGAGGCAAGCTGAGCAAACGTACCTGTAAGGCGCTATCCGACAAGCGGGCGGGCAAGGATGTGTTCGACGGGGTCGTCGACTTTTGCGAGGAGCTCAAGGACTTCCTGTCCAACCACAGCTTCCCCAATCACGCGGTGTTCAACTATGACGAGACAAGGGTGGTTCAGAAGGGTGAAAAGCTGGTACTGCGTCGCATTGAGGCCGCAAAGAAGGAGAGGGCTAACGTTAGGTCCACTGGGCACCAGATAATGGCCTCGCTGCTCACGTTCGTGGCCGCCGACGGCTCTGTGCTGCTCAGTTTGTCCATCCTCAAGGGGCGGTTTGGGGACGCGTCCGAGGCATTCGTCAACTTCACATTGGAGAACGCCCCCCGCGTTACTCGCGGGACGTGGCCGCGGTACTACGTGTGGAGCGACTCGGAATACCTGCATGCCAACGTGTTCAAGTCCATCCTCACTAAGGTCTCCGAGGAGATCCACATCAAGTACCCTGGTCTCAAAGCACTCCTATTCGGTGAACAGCTTGCTGCTCACCGTCGAGCCGACATTATGGAGTTTGCTCTCGGTCGTGGCCTCTTTCTCGTTTCAATCTCCAAGAACACCTCGCACATCACGCAACCCCTTGACGAGGCGCCGTTCGCGACACTACAAGCGGATAGGGTGCGTCGCAACGAGGCGGTCATCATGGACGGCATCCTGACCAACACAGACACCCGGGTCGCATTCATACTGGCTGCCCACGAGGCCTAGAGGCGCGCCTTCTCTCGCCCCGTCCTCATCGGCGCGCTTCGACGGCGGGGCTTATGGCCGTTCGATGCCAAGCTCATGCAAGCCAACATCAAGGCGATTTTGGGTTTGATGGAGACTGCTGAGACGCCCATCGAGACCGCGCGTCGTGCGGCGTCGGAGGTCATCCAGGCAGCTCAGGAGCGCGTGCAAGATGCCAAAGCCGGTACCTCATGTGGGAAGGCGGTGGTGGTGCGCGGGGTGGTCCATTCATCCTTCCTTCTGCTGAAGAGGCAGCAGGAGTTTGAGGAGGAAGAAGCCAAGGAGAAACCAGCAAAGGCCACCTGTGTGGACGAGTGCGCCCAGAAGAGAGCAGAACAAGAGAAGCAGAAAGTGGACAAGGCTGCGGCCAGAGAGAAGCGCTGATGCCGCATGTGCGTGAGCAAGGAGTACCGCGGCGGCAAGGGGTGGAGAGGCTGCCAGTGTGGTGCGTTCTGGGTGTGCCCCGGCTGCGCCAAACATTGGATGCGGGAATAGCGCTTGTTAGACACCTTCATGAGTGTGATAGGAGGGCCGAAAGTGAGTCGGAGAGCGAGAGTAGGTCGGACGTCGGGGGGAGTAGCTCTGACGAGTGCGAGTAGCAAGACCGGCGCTTTGAAGTCAGAATGGCCTTCGACCCCCCCTGCAGTGATTCTAAGGCCCTGTCTGCACGGCGCGTGCACGGCGTGCATAAACACGTGCTAGCCAATGGGAGCGCGTTGTTCAATTCACACCCCAATCACGCGAATATTTTTCGACTCGAACTGCCCGACAGTGGGATCCCGCGCACGAAGGAGATACGTGCTAAAATGGACCCGTTGGGCGCATTCGAGCCGAACACGTTCACGTGCGCGAGTTTTTTTTTATACCTCGCGCACGTGAACGTGTTTGGAAAGGAATATCGCACTTGCGTTCAACGGCTTCCGCAAGAATTATTGGACAAGAGGACCCGTCACGGTTCACCTCTTGGATCTCGGGATGCCAGAAGCGTGCATTTACACTCTGGTACTCGAGCGGCGTGGGGCCTGCGCGGTGCAGACGTGTCGCCCACGCTCCGTTAGGGCCCCGCCACATCCTCCAGAGGGGGCACAAGGGGGATCGGCGGACAAACCACTGGGGGCACCGAGGGCGTGAAAATGTGGCCACTGCTCCCTCGCGCAATGTGAACGGGGGGGGGGAGGCTGGGGGCCCCGCGAGGGCGAAAGCGTCTCAGCCTCTCCGCCTCGCACTAGGAACGGGGGGCACGCACTGATAGCGGCACCGCTGGTGCGAACGCGTGGTCTCCCCTCCGTCGCACACTGGGAAGGGGGAGCACGCGACGATGGCAGCACCACTGGTGCGAAAGCGTGGCCACCGCTACGTTACGCACTGGAAAGGCGGGAAACCTGCTGGGGGCGCCGCGGGTGCCACTGCGTGGCCACAGTCCCGTCGCGGGGGGAGACACGGGAGCCACGCCGTATGCCAGCCAGTGGACACGGCTCCCTGCAGGCGGCTCTCTGCAGGCGACCCTGGGGGCTCGCAGCCGCATGCATGCAATCGTGGTCACGTCTCCGCGCAGAGCCCCATTGGTGGCAGCATCCGCACGCAAACAGGCACGCACGGGAGGGAGGCGGCGGATTCCGGCCCAAGGCAGCCCTAGGGGGGCGCAGGGGACGATAGGGCCAGATCAGTGCGCAAATGAGGCACCTACCGTGTCAGCAGTGAGGTTCCGGCACAGGGCGTCGACGCCATACCTTCCTGTTCGCATGCGGGTCCCACTTATCCCCGCCTCCAACGTTGTGCCGTCTTTTCCTGCCCTACGTCCAGTACGAGTGAGTCATTGCACCATGACTTCCGAGGCCCCTCCAACCACCCAGTCGTCTGAGGCGGACCCCGCCGCCAACCTCATGGAAGCCGAGGAACACGTCTTCCGCTTCAGCCTGGGGCCACAGCACGAGGCCACCGCCGTCATGACGGCCACGGTGCCTGTGAACGCCACTATGGCATCCGTGGCCACAGTCGCCAACAGCTCGGCTGCTACGCGGCGCCCCTTTGACAAAAACAAGGCGTCGGCCTTCCTCGCGAAGCTGTCTGCAACAGAGCTGCGCGCGGTGTTGCGCGTCTTACGCATCAAGGATCGGATGCAATCCAACATGGCCGACAAACGCGCCATCGCGGCGTCGTCGATGGAGGAACAAGACATCGACGATGAGAAGCTAGAGGCTTTTATGGACGAAGCCGACATGGCGCCTTCCTCGACACCAGCGTTTAGCGCGTGGCCATCGGCAGACGCTTCCGCCTCGGCCCTGATGCCTGCTCGCTCCAGTGGCCGCTGGGGTGCTCGTGCGACTCCCGCACTGGCGGCCTCTTCCGCAGTGGCTGCCGGCCGTGGCCCGGCATTTAGTGCCAACGACATGGCCGCCCTGGCGCAAGTCGTGACCGACCCCCGTCATTTCGACGCCATCGAAGCGGACAGCCAGCCCCTGTCTCGCGCGCAGCTTGACAAGACGCGTGACGGATGATGGCACGGCGTACTCGCTCCCGCCTTCAACAATGCGGATTACAAACCCGCTCGAGTAACGCCGGTGGACGGGGTTTTGGAGTCGGACTTGCGTGGATTCGACCCTACCCGCATCACTAGCCCCCGGGAAGCATCTAAGCTAGAGACTATCTATCGTGCCTTGCGCTCTAACTGCACCAAGGCGTTCTCAAACTACACCCGCAGCGGACAGATGGAGGGCGCAATTTTTAAGGATTTCGTCAACGGTGATCATCAACTTCTGTACTTGCACTGCCTCCTCTTTGACAACCCGTCTGTGGATTTCGTACTCCTGTCGTTGCCACAAGCTGCCCAAGCGGAGGTTGGCCTGCCTGGAAGCGCCGCGGTTGGCCGCGGGCCGGGGCACCCGGGCTCTGCTCCCCGACCCATCCGCAAGAGGACCCGTCAGGCCGAGGTCGTTATCGGGGGCATGGACAACTTGACGGCGGCGATCGTGGCAATGGGACGTCCGAATGGCGCGAATTGCCGCGACTCCACGGGTCACACTGCAGCGACAGCTTTTGACAACGCCGAAGCCATGGGTGCCGTCTGGAATCAGCTAAAGGCCGCTCGCGACGCGGTCTCCGAGCACCCCGGTGACATGATTGCCATCTCCATGCGCATTCACTTTGAGCAGCAGCTGGCAAACGTGATGGGCACTGAGTAGTAATTTGCTTGGAGGGGCCTGATATGGAGAGTGCAGGGGCGTCTGGGAGGGACGAGGGCTTTCTTGCAGAGGTAGGAATACGTGTTCTCATCATACTTGTGTGCTATAAATCTTCTTCTCCTCTTGTCTGGCGTGCTAATTTTTCCTTGGTGGCGTCGGCAGCGCGAAAAAGATAAATGTCATATAGGTACGGCCGTATGCAAGATTGCATTTTTCTCTGCGACGGTGGCAGCGACACCACTGCGCCTCAACACTGTATCCGCGCCGAAAGTGCCGCATAAACTCTTCAGCGTCCTTCGGGGGTGACAGGCATTCCATCAAGAAGAGCAGCAGACCGGCTGTTGATGCCACTCGTGACGCTCGCTGCTCGTGTAGTGCGCGTGTTGAGGGCGGGTCAGGCCCCATATGGCGCCCGCAGTCATTGGTGGCTGCGTCGGCCCCTCGCCTACCCTCAGACGCGCCGATCCTCATGCCTTTCGTGGCCGCGGTGCCGCCCATGGGAGCCACGGCGGGTACAGAAAGGTCCAACGCAGGCAGCATGGTCAGTGTGGGCGCGGGGGGAGCGGCCACCGCTGGGCAGTGCGAGGGCGGGCGTGGTTCTCGTGGTGTCGCAGGCGAGAGAGAAGCTTGAGTTGGGGATGCATTCGCTTGCATCACACAGAAGGGTTGTGGTTTAATAGGATGAGTTCGAGTAGGTGGGCGTGTGTACGAAATCAGGTGCTTGTTTACATGAGCCAAGACAGATAACGATCAGGCCGGGCGGCGGCACTGCAGCTCCTTCAGTCGGCGAGTGAGTGCGACTCGCAGAGGGCAAGGCTCCCTGTCGCGCCTATGCTGTCGTAGACGGTCATCCAGGTCGCACTGGTCTTGCATAATGACCTCCCCAATCCCACCAGTGCCATCCTGTGGGAGTAAGGCATCCACCGCGGGGCAGTTCCTCGCACCCAAACAGTTGTGCAAGCGCGCGCACACACGCAAAATAAGAGACGCCCGAGACACAGAGAAGCGAATGGAACTCCACAAGGTACCCCACCGACCAACTATCTGCCCAAACACCTGCTCAACAGAAGTGCGCGAGGAGCTGTGATAGTAGTTAAAGGCGTCCTTCTCCCATAGGAGATTATTCCCTGGCCAAGGCGTAAGCAAACGCTCGGCGGCGATGTACGCATCGTCGCCGGCTACCCAGTACCCCCGAGGCAGCCCATCCTCTCGTGCCAGCAACTCTGCCAACCCGCTGGCGGAGAAGGCGGTGCTATCGTGACACGACCCCGCAGTCACCGTCGACAGGAAGTGGACTTGGTAGTCCCCTCCAACCGTGGCCTGCGCATTGATAGCAAAGAAACCCTTTCGGGTCCAGTACGACGAACGGTTTGGAACCTCGCAGACACGTGGCCGACGGATGCGCAGTGCGATGCCATCGATCGCCGACACACACCCGCGCAAAGGGTTGTGGCCGCCGCGCGAAAAAAGCTCGCTCTGGACGGCAAACTCGGCGGTAGTGGATGGAAAGTGGATGTTGTTCAGAAGAGTATCTTTGTCTAATGCATCCAACACCTGCGGCAACGAAACGCCAAGTCACAGCAAGCCCAAGAATAAAGAAAGTGACCCATCAACCAGTCGGCCAAAGAGAACGACGAAACATGAACAGCAAGACAGCGATGAAGGGGCGACAGCATTACCAGGTTAGATGGTTGTCACCAAAGTATGGAGTGCCCGAGCTGTCCCCAGCTGAAGAAGTAGGACCGAGGACAATGCGGTGAGTCTGCGCCGCGCCTCACACACAAGCCCACGGACCACACACAGACAGTGAGAACGTTCTTCATACCTGATGGAAAATCGAGTACACCATGGAACGACTGACGCCGAACGAAAGCATACAATCTAGGTACGAAGCCCTGGCGAGCATGCGCAACCCGAGTGCCAGGCGGTATTCCGTTGGGATGGGGGCGCCGCTGGAAAGCGTGGCCATACTCTCGTCGACAACCAAGCGGTGCTTAATAGCCGCGTGCAGAGCCCAGAAGTCCTCCCCCGTCATGCGAAAAAGCAGCCTAAAGTCGTGCTCCGGCACGTGGTCGAGGCCTGAGCGGACGCATAAGCGTGCGCAGGAGCCCAGCACGTATTGACGTGAGCGCGTCACGCCCGCGGCCGCTGCCACGACCGGTACGACACCGGTGACGGCGGTGACCGCCAGGAGAGCAGCGCGCCGAGCGGCAGCGGCACGCCCAGGTCTGTCCACCCCCCCCAACCGCCGCCCGCGGCGACCGACAGCGCCTGAGCGGCGCTCGGTGACGACCGACCGGCGAGGTGCCATGGTGCGGAGGTGGTGAATCAACTGGTCAGGTGGGAGGCAGGTTCAAGGAGATGTGAGTGCGAGAGAAGGGGGACGCCGGGAGGTTGTGTTGGGCGGTGGTGGAGAGAAAAAAGAAAAAGTGGCAAGCACGCAGTCGAAGCGGAGGGTTGGGTGGGACCAGGGGTGACCGCGGTCGTAGGGGCGGGCGGTCCCGTCGATTTGGTGGGCGGTGTGGCGCGGCGCGTCCGCGTGATAGGTGGCGTGGGCGCAGAGCGCCAGATAGGCAGCTGCGGGGCGTGAGCAGCGGGTCAGACGCGCCGGCTGGCGCTGACGATATGCTCGCTCGTGCGCGAGACCCTTGCTGTGGCTTGCGTGCGATTATTCTCTGCACTGCACACTGTGGGGGGGTGAGAGCAGCGAGCGCCGCATCATCGTGACAACCACAACAGAGGGCGTGCCAGCAGGGTGTCCGCGTGCCCAAACCCTCCTGAATGCGTGTTTTGGAGAGGTGGGGGCGTCGAGCGCGGCACGCATGCGGCGACCTCACGAGACACGCCCTTTGCCTCCGATCGACGTAGGCCGCAGTGTAAGACCCAATAGGAGCTCGACATCCCGGGTAGGTCTGTAGTCAGGGCGGGAACAGCGCACACTGGGTGCTCTTGAGCACTCTGGCGCATGGAACTGGCGAGGCCCTATCTTCTGAGACCGAGACTGGGAATTGTTAAGTGGCCCCTCTTTACACAAAGAGCCCATGCCCTCCCGCTCATGATACGAAATGCCTGTTCTGATCCCAAAATCCGGGCTCTGTGTTTTTATGCGTGCGTCAAGACGGACGGTTCGGAATCACGTGTTTTGCCGCGGACTTACAACCATATTGGTGCCGAATCACGTCGTTCACGTCGCTCGCCGTGCAGGCATGGCCTCAGAGCACACCCAACAACGTCTCCCCCAAGTTCTGAAACCCGAAACGGAATATGCCACGTTTGCTTACGTGGAGCACG
>ENA-ORXR01003451-ORXR01003451.1-marine-metagenome-genome-assembly--contig:-NODE-3451-length-14178-cov-3.277143_pt1 | contig 14178 bp, 12 predicted proteins | sample MGYA00237866_ERZ511479 | MGnify/ENA metagenome assembly ERZ511479 | reverse complement strand
TTATCCTGGTGGACAAAAAAAGGCGACAGCTAAACAGTTGGCGGAAAAGAAGCCTACTGCTCTTATTGAGAATGCAGTAAAGGGTATGATTCCAAAAAACAAGCTTGGCCGTGCAGTCATTAAAAAATTGTACTTGTATGTAGGTGAAGAACATCCGCACGCAGCACAAAAACCTGAACCATTAAATTTAAAATAAAATATGGAAATGATTAATGCCATAGGAAGACGTAAAGCTTCCGTAGCGAGAGTTTATCTCACTAAAGGTGAAGGCAAAATTCAAGTGAATGGAAAAGACTATAAAGAGTACTTTCCACAAAAGCATATTCAGTCTAATATTACTGATCCTTTTGCAACTGTAGAAGCTGAAAACATTTATGACCTAAAGGTCAATGTAAATGGTGGTGGTTTCAAAGGTCAGTCAGAAGCAGTCAGAATGGCTATTTCACGTGCATTAGTTAAACTAAACGAAGAATTCCGATCACCTTTGAAGGCTCGAAAATTCTTATCACGAGATGCTCGTGTGGTTGAACGTAAGAAATACGGTAAGCCAAAAGCGAGAAAAAGCTTTCAGTTTAGTAAACGTTAATTTTTGGATATTTAGACTTGATTCTAAAATAATTTGTATGCCTTTAAATGATCTTTTTCGCCAGCTCTTCGGCTTTTTATTCACCCGTAGTGATGCTACGAGTTCACAAAAGAGCCTCAATCTGACAAAAAATCTCTATTTAGTTGCTATACAAAACATTTCAGCATAAAGTCTATTGGGTATTTCAAATACCAAATTATTCATCCAGTAAAACATCACATTAAAATGTCAAAACCTACCTATAAAGAATTACTTGATGCCGGTGTTCATTTTGGTCATCAAAAGAAAAAGTGGAATCCTAAGATGCAGCCCTATATCTTCATGGAGCGCAAAGGAATTCATATCATTGACTTGAATCGTACGCTTGACTGCTTAGATAGTGCAGCCAAAGCAATGACTCAAATCGCTAAGTCTGGAAGAAAGATTCTCTTCGTTGCTACTAAAAAACAATCTCGCGAAATCGTTGCTACTGCTGCTCGTAGCGTTGGAATGCCTTTCGTAGTAGATCGTTGGTTGGGAGGAATGATGACCAACTTTAGTACAATCAAGAAGTCCGTCAAAAAGATGAACAATATTGATAAGATGCTTGCAGATGGTTCATTGACCAGCGTAACAAAGAAAGAGCGATTGACGTTAACCAGAGAGCGTAACAAACTAGAGAAAGTTCTAGGTGGTATCGCTAATTTGAATCGTCTTCCTTCTGCCATATTTATTATTGATATTTCGCATGAGCATATTGCTTTGGCTGAAGCCAGAAAACTGGGAATGCGGACTATTGCAATGGTAGATAGTAACTCTGATCCGAATATGGTTGATTTTCCAATCCCTGCTAATGATGATGCCTCTAAGTCTATTGCTATTATTACTGGCTATATGGTAGAGGCAATCAAGGAAGGATTGAATCAAAGAGATAAGGCTAAAAAAGGAGAAAAACAGGCAGCAGCTAAAAGCTAATCAGTAATTGATTGGTGATGCTAATTGTAGTTTTTCGGAAAAAATAAATTTCTTCAAACTTAAAAAAATAAACCTTCGATGGATACCGTAAAAATTTCAGCGGCGGACGTAAAAAAATTACGTGATCAAACTGGCGCAGGTATGATGGATTGCAAAAAAGCTCTAACTGAATCAGCTGGAGACTTTGACAAAGCAATTGAAATTCTTCGTAAAAAAGGTCAGAAATTATCTGATAAGAGAGCTGACCGTGAAACTAAGGAAGGCGTAGTAATCGCTGTTACTTCTGACGATAGAAACAATGGTGTTATTCTCCGTCTTGGTTGCGAGACAGACTTCGTTGCTAAAACTGATGGTTTTATCGATCTTGCTAAAAAGATTGCAGATATTGCTCTTAAAAACTTACCTGAATCTTCTGAAGCGTTAGAAGCACTTCCTTTTGAAGGCGACCTTACTGTTGGTGCCAAAATTACTGAGCAGGTTGGTGTTATAGGTGAGAAGCTTAACCTTGGCGGTTACTCAAAACTAGTTACTGCCGCTGGTGAAGGTCAGGTTATACCTTATATCCACATGGGTTACCGTGCTGGTGTAATCGTTGCCTTAAACTTAGAAGGTCCTAATATGGTAGAGGCTGGTAAAAATGTAGCGATGCAAGTTGCTGCCATGCGCCCGATTGCTCTTGATAAAGACGGAGTCGATCCTTCTGTGATTGAAAAAGAAATCGAGATCGGAAAAGAAGTTGCCCGTAAGGCAGGTAAGCCTGAAGAGATGTTGGAAAAGATTGCAATGGGTAAACTCAATAAATTTTACAAAGAGCGTACATTGCTTAATCAGATGTTTGTAAAAGACAACAAAAAGACGATTGCTGCCTACTTGCAAAGCATCGATCCTAAGTTGACTGTTACCGACTACAAGCATGTGGAGCTCGGCTAAATTATATTTTTTAAAGAAAAGCGAATTAAGTATTTAATTCGCTTTTTTTTTGGGTCGATTTTCGCATACTTAAATCTGATCTTTGATAAATCCTGTAAACCTTTATCGAAGACACGTTTTTCAAATAATCTCTACAACAATTTTCACTATGTCTATTAAATACAAAAGAATACTCCTAAAACTAAGCGGTGAATCTTTAATGGGTGACCAAAGTTTTGGTATCGAATCTTCCATGTTAAAACATTATGCCTATCAAATAAAAGAGTTATCTGATTCTGGGGTAGAAGTGGCAGTTGTTATTGGAGGTGGTAACATATTCCGTGGCTTACAAGCCGTTGAGTCCGGTATTGAACGAGTACAAGGTGACTACATGGGTATGTTGGCTACGGTCATCAATGGTATGGCTCTTCAGAGCACCCTTGAAAGTATTGGAGTGTATACAAGGCTGGTTACTGCAATTGACATGAAGAAAATAGCCGAACCATATATTCGTCGCCGTGCAGTCCGCCATCTTGAAAAAGGCCGGGTTGTTATTTTTTCTGCCGGAACAGGAAGTCCTTACTTCACAACTGATTCAGCTGCAGCATTACGTGCCAATGAAATTAACGCGGAAGTTATCTTAAAGGGAACCCGTGTAGATGGTATCTACTCAGCAGACCCTGAAAAAGATCCTAGTGCTACTAAATACGATCGAATCTCTTTTGCTAAGGTGATTAGCATGGGACTCAGCGTAATGGATATGACAGCTTTTACCTTATGCCAGGAAAACAATATTCCAATCATCGTTTTTGATATCAATCGTAAGGAAAACCTGAAGCGTATTATTCAGGGTGAGATGGTGGGGACTTTGGTGGAGTAGATGAAACCAGAAGTAGTAAGTGGAAGCCTTTCGAAGTTCTGATATTTCGAAAGGCTTTTTCTATAACGCCAAGAGGTTGAAAACCTTTGGCTCGATCAGCCCATAAGTACCGACAAAAACTTGGAGGCCGAGAGGAAGGTTTCTAGCCCTGTCGTTCGTCGAAGCAAGCCCAGTAGGGATACTCCTTCTAGGCAAGCTCTCTCCTCTTAAAACGATCTCTTACTCATTGTCGAGCAATGGCGATGGTAGCCAGGCTTACTTTCACTCCAGGGATTTCTAATACTTTTTGAGCGCAAGCTTCAAGGGTCGCACCAGTAGTGATCACGTCATCGACTATCAGTATATGCTTTCCTCTCAATTTTTCTGGTGCTGCAATCTTAAACGCAGTAGCTACATTTTCAAATCGTTCAGCTCTTGTCTTTTTTGTTTGGGTGGCGGTATCTTCTGTTTTTACAAGCAAACCTTTTTTCCATGGAATCTCCATGCTTTCCGACAAGCCTTTGGCAAATAGATCGCATTGATTGTAACCTCGTTTTTTTTCTTTTCTAGGATGTAAGGGTACGGGTAGAATTAAATCTGCTTCTTTAAATACAGGGGCTACGCGCAAAGTCTTTCCATACAAACGTCCTAGGTTGATTCCTATCTGTGTTCTACTTTTATATTTTAAGTTGTGAATTAACTTTTGAGTTCTTCCACTTTTTACAAAATGATATAGCGCGGTACCGCCCTGAATATTGACGCGTCCCCAGAAGCGTTGTGCAAAAGCATTCTCCGCATCTTTATGAAAATTTGTTTTGGGTAAATAATATTGACATTGAATACAGACGGCTTCGTTGCCGGGAGGAAGATTCTTAGCACAGGCCAGACAAAGCTCTGGATAGAACAGACTAAGGAAGTCTTCCAGGTATTGTAGGAGTTTTCTCATGTACTAAAGTTAGGAAAAAAAGGGGACTTCGTCTCATGAGATGAATTTGAGTTGGTTATAGGCTATAAGTTATAAGTGGCGGCCTTAAAAGGCGCCACGGTTGTAAGTTTATTTGTTTGAGCAGAATGTTTCTTTTGTTATTCATCATCAATTCAATACGAAATAAGCTTACAACCGGGGCCAGCGTAGCGCCGCTCCTTATAACTTACAGCTTACAACCAAGCTAGTTGCAACGCTTCAGTACACCAGTCCAAGCACACAAAAAACGTCTGCCCAGCATAGCAGGACAGACGCATCAAAACAAAACGAAAAACCAACTTTAAACAAGTTTCTTTAGGTTATGTGTATCTATTTCTTAATTGTAATTCTTTCGCTTTTATATATGTTCAAACCAAAAATTGATAAATTTTGTTGTCGAGAATGTGTTAAGGAATTCCTAAAATACTTATTGGCTTCGGCTACGCTCAGCCAACAAGTATTTTGCTCAGCCAGCTAGTAATTTATTCTCTCATCTTTAAACGCACAGGGATTTCTTTTGTTTTACCTTTTCGATTAACGACCACTTTTATCGTATCGCCGACCTTTGCACGTCCAACAATCTCTTGTAACTCAGGAACTGTTTTGATATTCTGGCTATTTACTTTCATGATCACGTCCTCAGGTTGTAGTCCTGAAAACTGAGCGGCTCCACCATCTATAAGACTTTGAATAACGACTCCCTGAGAAAAGTCAAGTCCCATTTCTATAGCCATTTCACTATCCATATCCATGATATTGATTCCTAAAAAAGCTCGTTGATAACTACCGTATTGAATGATGTCGTCTACAATCTTTCGCATAATGTTGACTGGTATTGCAAAAGAATAACCTGAAAATGTTCCCGTGCTTGTAGCAATAGCAGTGTTGATTCCCAACAACCTTCCTTCCGCATCCACTAGAGCCCCACCACTATTACCTGGATTGACAGCAGCATCCGTTTGTATGAAAGCCTCTATAGAACCTTCGCCCTGAATTAAGTCAATGTCACGACCTTTGGCACTAATGATTCCTGCTGTTACAGTAGACGTTAGATCAAAAGGGTTGCCTACGGCTAGTACCCATTCTCCAATTTCTGCTTTATCCGAATCGGCATATGTAAGGGTTGGTAAATCTCTGGCGTCAATTTTTAGAACGGCCATATCGGTTGATTTATCTGTTCCAATTACTTTGGCTCGAAACTGTCGATTGTCATATAAGGTAACTTCTACCTGGTCTGCATTTTCCACAACGTGATTGTTGGTGACAATATAACCTTCTTCAGAAATGATCACACCTGAACCTGAACCCATTGATGGTCCACCAAATGGATTTCCAAAAAATTGTCCAAATGGGTCGCTAGAACGATCATTGCGTCGGCGCCGTGCGGCTGTTTCACTTTCTGATGCTACGATTGATACGACCACTGGCATTGCTTTTCTTGCGGGCGTTTTGAAATCGAAGGGAGCTGCTATGGCTATCCGATCCGGTTTTTCATTAACCCTACTGTTATTAACCTGCTGTGCGTAGGTTGTTTGTTGTACTGGCGTCATAACCTGAGGTGCCATGTATAGAACGCCGACCAGCGCTATAACTCCACCTGCGATACCCGCTGTAATTAATCCAATCAATTTTTTCATGATTTTGATTTTTAGTTTGTTAGTTAAAATAATACTAGTGAGCGTGATCTGCGATTAAATTTTAGACTTTTACCTTGAGGAAAGGTTCGGGAGTTTAACGTTTTGTGTGGTTAGTTGTTCTTTGGTTGTATTGTTTTAACGGGATATTAACAGACGGGTGAATCAAGCATCCTTATACCAAAATAGAGTTTGTCGTTCAAGATTTAGAAGTATCAAGGGTTACAGCATCAAATCATTTAAATAAATTGGCGGCCGATAAATTGTTGGAAAAGAAAAAATAGGCATTGGAAACTATTATATCAATAATGCTCTTTTTGATTTATTGACTAGAAAGATAATGGTTCTTTGACAAATCCCGCATGCATGCACGCGTGGTCACTTACGTACTAAGCGAGAGGAAGGTTTCTACCTAATCCGGTAGACAGGTTCAACCCCGTCGTTCGTCTGAGCAAGGCTCTCTACTCGTTAATCCCGCATGCCCGCATGCGGGATTTGTCGAAGAACCTAAATAACTATTTAATATACCGTTATTTAAGGTCAACATTTTTTATTACTCGCTTAAACTAGGTATATTTATACACATTTAGCGAGCAATAAAGTTAAATCATAATGAAGAATACATTCATAGGACGACGGAAAGAGATAGAAATTTTACAAAAGGCAGTTAAGTCGAAGGGGGCTGAAATGGTCTCAGTCATAGGCCGACGGCGTATTGGGAAAACCTTCCTGATCAAAAATGTATATAAAGATGATATTGTTTTTGAATTAACAGGAACAAGGAATGCTCCCCTAAAAGAACAACTCCAAAACTTTACTTTCTCTCTTCAACTGGCTTCTGGAAATAATACTTCTGTAAAACCTCCTGCTAATTGGATGGAAGCATTTTTTATGCTAATTAATTATCTGAAAGAATTACCTACAGATAAGAAGCTGGTCGTTTTTTTGGATGAGCTTCCCTGGCTCTCGACTCACCGTTCGGGTTTTTTACGTGGCTTGAGTTTCTTTTGGAATAGCTGGGCAGTTAACCAAAATATTGTGGTGGTGATATGTGGCTCAGCAGCTTCATGGATGATTCAAAAAGTGGTTAATGATAAAGGAGGTCTCCATAATCGAATTACAAAAAGAATTCACCTCCAACCGTTCACACTTTCTGAAACCGAGGAGTTTCTTCAAAGTAGAGCTATCAAATTAAATCGTTATCACCTAATCCAATTGTATATGTCGATGGGTGGAATTCCACATTACCTCAAAGAAGTAGAGTCTGGAAAAAGTGCAACTCAAAACATTGAAGATATTTGCTTCTCCAATACGGGCTTATTAAAGGATGAATTTGCAAACCTATACGGTGCTTTGTTTGACCATTCTGATAATCACATATCCATCGTACGGACATTAGCAAAACGCAAAAGTGGAATGACTAGAAATGATCTTATTCAGGCCGCAAAATTACCCAACGGTGGAAGCATCACTAAAGTATTAGACGAATTAAAGCAATCGGGGTTTATTGATGTATATCTACCTTTCGGAAAAAAAAGCAAGGACAGGCTGTATCGCTTAACAGACGAGTATTCTATTTTCTACCTTCAGTTTATTGAAAAAAATGTTCATGAAAAAGATGACGTTTGGAAACGATTAAGTCAAACTCAAGCCTATAAAACCTGGTGTGGTTACGCTTTTGAAAATATATGCCTCAAACATATTTCAGAAATTAAATCCGCTCTCCATATTGGTGGCGTCTACTCCGTATCCTCTACCTTTTACAAAAAAGGAACTAAAAAAGAAGCGGGTACTCAAATCGACTTGCTGTTAGACAGAAATGACCAAATCATTAATCTGTTTGAAATCAAATTTTACAACAAAGAATTTAGCATTTCAAAAGCCTACGCTCAAACTCTAAGAAGCAAAATGGATATTTTTGAAGAAACGACTAAAACTCGGAAGCATTTATTTCTAACCCTCATCACTACTTTTGGAATTGCTCAGAACGAGCACAGCCTTGGTTTGGTTGACCAGGTGTTGACGATTGATGATTTTTTTATTTGATAATAGAGTTGTAACTATACAGCGATTGTGTTTTTGGTTTTATAAATATTTTACCTCGAAATCACCTCCTTCCCCGAAGCAATCATTCCCCGAACATCAAGCTCTATTTGATAAAAGTAAATACCTACCAACAAATGGCTAACCTCAATATCATGCTGACTAAGCCCCTTAGGTAAATCAGTCTGAAGCATCAACGCTCCGGTCGGCGTAATTAAAGAAAGTCGATAGTCCTCCTCTTGCGGGGTAACAAAACTTAAAAACAAAAAATCATTTGCCGGATTCGGTCGGACTTGCAAACCGATGCTTTTGTCTACTTCAAATAAATTATCTGTCATTAATGTGATGGACTGGCAGACGGTATCGCTCCCTATATTATTACTGGCTATCAAACAGACTTCATACTGACCAGGGGAAGTATAGTTACGAACAGGGTGCTGTACGTCATCAGTCGTGCCGTCTCCAAAATCCCAATGCCATGTGCTTGGATTACGGCTGGTCTGATCTTCGAATGTTACTTGTAGCATGTCGTCGGTATAAGTAAAGGCTGCTATAGGACTTAAAGTGTCGCAGGGGCTACCGGGTAGTGCGCCTAACCTGAAGTTAGGTAAATTAGGTAGGCCTAATAAATTGTAGGCAGGCAACTCAATATGATGTTGTAATACGTTACATGCCACCCCTGCTGAATCTGGTTGATCGATTACATGTAGGTAACGTGAATTAACCCCTGGACAGGAAATATAAATTTTTCCATTGGGTGTGTTTTGCATTAAATAAAAACGGGTCTGATACGTAGTGTTTCCAATTGGGGCTTCAAAACCATCATATACCGCAACCGTATCACGTGAAGGAGTTATATTTGATGCTTGCAAATCAAATTGGTATATGTGATCCCAGGCCGATACATACATAAACCTGGGGTTGGGTGAAAAACTCACTCCTCCTGGCTCTCCCGGACTGGGGTGTACAAAGGATACTTTTTTTTAGATAACCTCTCCCGTTCCGGAACCTAAACCCAAATCTATATATGAATAAGTTAAGGGAGATATTCCTGCTCTTAACCATCCCTCATAATCATAATACACCAAATCCCCCAAAAGAAAAACGTATTGATTTGTGGTATTGGGGGTAGGTGTACAAACAAGATATTTAAACTTTAACATAAAAACTTACTTAATTCATCCAAGCTCCCGTTTCGATACAGCCCATCAATTCCGAGTATCAATCCCCCAAGTCAACTTCTCCCGAATAGTATGCATAAAGCTTTGGTCATGCAACCTCAGTAGCCGAATACTATAATCACACTTTCGCACAGCCAGCTGATGGTTAGAGGTTATGGTCTCGAAACGAGAGTCGAGTGTGCAAAGAAAGTTTTCGCCCCGACCAACTACTTCAAAAGAAATAACGGAGTCGTCGGAAATTACAATTGGACGAATATTTAGATTGTGTGGTGCAACAGGGGTGATGATAAAATTACCTGAGTTTGGAAAAACGATTGGGCCTCCACAACTTAATGAATATCCGGTAGAACCCGTGGGGGTCGATACGATAATACCATCGGCCCAGTAGGAGTTCAGGTAGGCTCCGTTGATATAGGTATGAATGGTAATCATGGAAGAGGTGTCCCTTTTCAATATGGTAAAGTCGTTGAGTGCAAATTGGCATTCTCCAAAAAGCGGTGGATCGGATTCGAGGAATAGCATGTTTCTTTCTTCATAAGAAAACATACCTCGCTTCACTTGAGACAGGGCTGATTTTATTGCGGTCTTTTCTATGTTGGCCAAAAAACCGAGGCGTCCCAGGTTGATACCAAGAATCGGTACGCCAGTATCTCTTATAAGTGTAGTGGCTGCCAGAATAGTTCCGTCGCCACCTAAGGTAACAACGTAATCAATTTTTCTGGATTTGAAATCAAGGTATCCTTCAAAGGCAGCAACAGGATTTTTGAATTCAACTTTATTTTGCAATAGGTCGAGAAAAGGCTTATAGACATAGGTAGTAAATCCCTCATCGTGTAAGACATCAAAAACTTCCCGTATAAATGGAAGGTCTTCCTCCTTCGCCTTCTTTGAAAAAACAACTACCTGCATTAGAAAAATATCTGTTGGTGCAAAAATATACCATACTCACCTAAATGATTACGGCTAAACTGAATCTGTGCTATCTTATCGTAATATACAACAAAATCCAAACCTATCCCGCTTCCCCAAAGCCACACATTTCCCAGTGGATTCTGATCTGCATATTGATTGTCATGGACATAACCGGTATCGTTATAATAGATTAAATAAATCCTGGCCGGCATCTTTCTGAACTGTTTGATGGGCATTACTTTTCCCCAGTTCCATTCAAAGTTAAACAGTTCATAACGGACGGTTGTTTGTAAGTAGCCATAATCCAATCCATCAATAACGTATAGCTCGTATCCTCTCAAATAGTCATCAATATAACCCAACGCGGAGTAGTTGGTATAAGCCTGCATATTCCGAATGACCTGCGTTTTGCCTTTGACCTTTACTCCTAAGCTGATTTTTTTGGCCGGCCTAACATATTGCTCCAAAGCAGCGGAGAAAGCCAAACCATTTCGATCTTTAAATATTCCTAGCCCTTCTTTTTCAACGACGCCTAAAAACCGGCGACCACTCAATGGATAGGGTCGAACATCTCGATCATCCATAATAAACTCGTAACGCAAAAAGAGTAGTTGCTGTTTCCTTTTATTGTTGAGGAAATAATCGGGGTTGAGGTTGTCAGCAACATTTTCAGAGATGCTGTTTTGTTGATACTCCAATTTGGTACGATGATAAAAACGAAGTCCCTTTCGGTAAATTAATGTTGCTCCTGACCGAAAACGATATAGTTGAAATTGGTCATCATTCCGATCAAATTCCAATTTATTTCCGACTGTTTTGTAAGCGATTTCTTTACGACGGGAATAAAAGGCAGAAGCTTCAAAGCCTATGGTTTGTGCTTTATTGATATAAGGAATTTCGTAACCAATCTCATACTTTTGTTTGTAACCAAAGAGCAGACCAACTTTCAACCGATCTTTACGACCGGTGAGGTTGATATGATAGGCGTCCATTCCAAAGTTGATTCGATTGAGGCTTCGATTTTGTTCCTGCCACCAAACGTTGAAATTACGGTCGGCCAGTTCAAGTACCGGTATCGGATAGATGTACCAGGCTTCTTCAACGACGATTAGAAAGGAGATTTTATTACTTTTCTGATCCCATTCTTTAATATTAAAATCAGCGCGATTGAAGAGAGCCGTATTTAATATGTTTCGTTTGTTGGCTTCAATTCTATTGGATAGTTCTGCCAGCGAGATTCGATCTCCTTTTTTAAAATCAAGTTCTCTGAAAATAATCCGGTCTTTTGTTTTATGATTGCCTTCAATAGTAATGTTATAAACCATTACACTGTCCATCTGGCCTATGACAGATATAGGCAGGCACAGAAATATCCATAAAATAAAAGAAAACAGTGTTCTTAACATTCAGCATTATTAGTTAGACTTTGGTCTATTCAGGCTGCCACTAATTTATACTCGGCGAGCTTAGCAATCCGGATGCTGCGCGTGCGGCTTACCAATCTCTTGGGTACGGTCAGTCTGTATTGAATGCCGAAGTTAGGAATAAGATTTGTCGTTTGGTAATTAAACGTTCAGATAGGTCATCAACATATCATATCGATCTTTTAGACCTTCAAAGTAAGAAGCTTCCTGGAAAGAAGCTTTGACCTTATAGTCAAACCGTTCGAAGGTTGCAATAATACTTTGAACTTCAGGACGATTGATTTTGATCGTTACGTCTATTTTAGTTGAATCGAGAGATGAAGTAATGAAGCTACTCAATACCACTGCATTTTCAGATTCTACGATTCTTGCAATCTGGGCGAGAGTGTAATCTCTTTTACTCATTTCCAATACAATAATACTTCCTGGTTCGGTAAAGGAACCGATACTTGCAAAGAATCGCAATAGGTCATCTTGAGAGATAACCCCAAGAAAATTGTCTTCTCGATCGACGACTGGAATTACGGTCAACTTATATTCACTTACCAAATGCAAGACCTTATAAATGTGGTCATTGCTATAGGCATAAGGGCGGTTCATGGAAAGTGTATAAGACCCTACCGCTTCTGCAACATCATGGTCGAGAATATCTTCTTCACTAATAAGCCCTAGTAATTGTCGATTGTTGACGATAGGTAAATGTTTGACGTAATAATCCGTCATTATACTCAAAGCCTCTTCTCCTGTGTCAGAAGTTTTCAGAGGCACTATACTTTGCGATATTAAATTTCCTGCTATCATAAGATGATCTATTTTCTCCATTTCGTACGAGTGTTGTATTTTATCCAACTCATACGTATAACGTTTATTAGTACAGGATCGTTTTGTTCTTTTGCTAAGATTTTGTCAAAGAAGGGTAATTTGTAAGACATTAATAGTAATGTTGAAAAAATAAATTAATCAATTAAGTTTTATTTATTCGCTATTACTTGGTTATCAAAATGCAATCGTTATACCAAAAATCAACCTAGCAATTTTTTCTTTTGTAAGACAAACTCTTCTTCAGTCAATAAGCCTTTTTCTCTAAGATCTGCTAATTTTTGAAGTTGCTCCAAAAGCTCAGTGTTTTGGCCGCTATTCTTCATGGTCTTACTTTGATTGCCCGTCAGTCGATAATTATTTTCCTGAAAAGCTACAAACTCGTCCTGAATTCTTAAGTAAGCTAAAGCGTCATGTGTTTTAATTTTTTCAAAATCCTTGAAACCCAGCGTAACGGCCTTATCGAGGTGAAACAATGATTTATTTTTATCTTCCGTCAAAGAGTAACAGCAAGCCAAATTGAAATGTACCGAAATATCTTCGTCATTAATTTGTAATGCTTTTTCAAAATCGTCTATTGCTCCATCGTAGTCATAATCCTTGAATTTTTTAACCCCACTACTTTTATAGGGGTTGGATTTAGGTCTTGACTTTTTTCTTTGTACCGGCCGAGTTGGTCGTGCCGGTGCCTCCTGCCTTCTAGCTCCCCGATCTCTTCTTTCCTGGTATCGTCGGTCGTCTCGTCGGCCTCGTTGTGCATTTCGGTTATTTTTACGCTTTTGGTCATTTACTCCTCTGTAAATCATCATCGCCACTATCGCTACAATAAATATTGGGATATCAAAAACAGCAGTAGCCATAACTACCCCAAAAATGAGAAACAATATGGATGGATCTATTTTTTTCATTGCTTGTTGTGCTTTTGACAGCAAGATAGGTAATTGATGAAAATAAATCATATAGAAATGAGAATTTACTGTGGACGGTCCCATGCAGGCACGCGCTTCGCTAGACGGTTTTCCCTATATCGCGGGTCCGCGTTATAGGGAAACCGTCTACCGTCAGCGCAAGCGGCCGTCAATGCAGTGGCCGTCAGCGCAGCGGACATCTAACTGAAAACCTGGAAAGGTACCTACTCAAAAACTAGAAATCCCGAACCTTCGCAAGCAAAAGTTCGGGATGACTCCTATTGAACCGAATGGAAAAGTATTAGCATTGAAATACTTATCCCAACAATTTTTTCTTTTGAATCACAAACTCTTCTTGTGTAAGCAAACCCTTTTCTTTCAATTCTCCCAGCTTTTTTAATTGCTCCAATAAATCTCCCGAAAACTCAGGGGTTTCTTTTTCTAGTTGGTCTTCAAATAATAATCTAAAGTTGTTTTTTTCAAACTCATCATATTCATCCTGAATTCTCAGGTAGGCCAGTGCATCATGGCTTTTTATTTTTTCAAATAATTTGAATCCATTCTCAACAGATTTATCTAAATGAAAGAAAGCCTCTTCTTTTTTCTCAGTCAACGAATAAGCACAAGCCAGATTGAAATGAATAGACGGATCTTTATCATTATAGTTTAGTGCTTTATTAAAATCTTCAATAGCTCCTTCAAAGTCATAATCTTTGAACTTTACAATACCACTTTTCTTATAGGGATTAACTTTTTTTGTTTCCTTTTGCTTGTATACATTTCGCTGTCTCTTTACTGCTTCCTCTCGTTCTCTTTTTAAGTCTTTACGATTGGGACGACCCTGTGGTCTTCGTTCAAAATCCGTATCTCGACGAGCGTTTTTATAACGATAAGTTGTTTCAATAAATCGTTTGTTGTATTTCATATCAAATACATCCTGATCCATTGATAAGAATGCGATGAAATCTATGAAGCCCAATATGGC
>ENA-ORXR01003449-ORXR01003449.1-marine-metagenome-genome-assembly--contig:-NODE-3449-length-14179-cov-15.269607_pt1 | contig 14179 bp, 13 predicted proteins | sample MGYA00237866_ERZ511479 | MGnify/ENA metagenome assembly ERZ511479 | reverse complement strand
GGCGTCCCGTCCATAATATGTTTAATTCTCATCTTTTCGTTCCTTATACGCTGGGTTGAGAAGGAGGCGGCCGGGTATTGCCGTACCCGGCCCGCCGCTATGTGGAGCGCCTGTAGCAATGTATCTGCATAAGCTTTCCGCATCTTGGGATCGCGACGGGCGGTCACCGCCATGTCGCATTGAATTTCCGTGGCTTGGCTCCAATGCGCAAAGAGTCGATGCGCGAAGGGCGAGGCCCAACACAGGCAGAGCATAACGCGCAAGACCAGACCGAGCTCGTCATCCCGGCGATTTATATGCGCGCGCTCATGGATCAGAATATCCAATATCTGCGCCTCGCTAATAATCCCGCGATAGCTCTGCGGCAGGAGGATGCGGGAATGTTGCGGCTGGCCGAAAGGCGTCCACGCGAAGGGCGATTTGATTTCGGAGGACGTCAAAACGTCGTCCTGCCCGGCAATATCGGCGCAATCCGCGCCAAGTGTTATGCGGTAAATGCGATATCGCGCGCAGGCGAGTTTTGTCAGGGTGAATAAAACGCCGCCAATATAAAGGCCTGCCACCGCGGTTTTCATGTCCCCGAAGGACCATGCACCGGGCGCGGCCTGTATCTCCGCGGCCCCGCCCGTCATGAGTCCGATCGATTGCAACGGCGCATGGAGGGAGAAAGCCGAGAGCGCGTCATGTGAGGTGGCACTCGGCAAGAGCGAGAGCAGAAAACCCAATGCGGGCACCGCCACGCAAAGCCAAAGCGCGGTCGCCCAGAGCAATGACCACTGCTCTATCCGTCCATCGATTAATTGCAGGCCAGCCGCCAATACCCAAACCGCGGCGCTCGTTAGGATGAGCGTAAGGGCGAAAAGAAAGACGACCGCCATTTAATTCGCCCCGCCATCTTGCGGCGAGGTGGCTTTAGGCGTATTCGCTTTGAGAAACGCATCTAATTCAGCGAGCTCTTCTTTGGACAGAACCTCGCTTTTTACGAGATTTGATACGGGCAGCGGCCCCGTCAGCCCCAAGACATCAGAAGCAAAACTTTGGATGAGCCCCGCCAATGTCGGAATTTTCTTCGCTTTGGCGCGGTAGATATTCAGCCCGTGTTTCTCGGTTTGCAGGAGCAGTCCCTTATCCACCATTCGCTCAATCGTTTTACGCGAGGAGGACCGCGACCATCCCAAGCTCTCCGAAATAGCGGCATGAATCTCCCCAACACTCTGCGCCCCACTCGCCCAGAGATGCTGCAAAATAACAAGTTCAGTAGAAGACGGTTTCATGTCGCCTTATGGTGACAATCGTCACCATAAGTCAAGTGACCTTTTAAATTATGAGGAGACGTGAGTATTTACCGCCCTAAAAATCCAGACAAAACATCCCGCGCAGGCCAGAAAAGGCGCGAATATGGATGGGCTAAATACGGGGCCGGAGATGAATGAACGAAACCACGGGCTTACGGGGCTTTGATATTAAACCCTATTTCACCTTTGCGCGAAAGGAGACAGTAAATGTTGGGTCGGGATCCCCTGCTTGAAACGCCCCTTTGGGATTGAAGCAAATGTGCTTTACATCACTGTCATATCCCGGCGCCGGCGTGAATGTGCAATCCGCCATACTCGTGGGAGCAGCCGCCACATCGGAATACCCTGCATCAGTCGTATAAGTGAATGTAAGCCCCGAGCCGGTTTCTGAAAAGGCCACAGGGTCCGTTGTGGCCGTGCCGGCATCATCCATATCCCCGTTATAAAATGTAAGTGTCGCGGGAATAGTATCAACCAAAAACATAGTGTCCGAATCGACACTGCCTGCGCCCGAATTGGTCACACTGATGGCATAAATTACATCCGCATTGGGCAGAAAATACCCACCCGGTTGGTAGGCCTCTATCGTCTTTTCTGCCGCCAGGTCGGGTAGGTCTTGTATCTCGAAAATAAGAGTCAAATTGGTCATCGAACCACTATCAGCGGCCGTGTACACATCACATAAACTATAGGTCCAGTCGCCTTGTGCGTCTTCTCCGTTAAAATCTGACAAGGGATCGCTTTCAGAACGCACCGACATGCCGGCACCTGTGACCGATTGGTTCACGGCATGTGCGCCTGTATCAACAACTGTCCCTGCGGCGTCATCAAAGGTCACATTGTAATTATTTAAATTGGCTTGATACGGCCCCGTTAGCAGATCAACTGTTGTGTTATTCGGGGAGGTAAGGCTCAAATTCGTATCTGTCCGCCACGAATGACTTGCGATAAATCTGACATTCAAGTCCGTAATGTTGAAACTGTCAGGCACATTGATAGTACCGGTGAGCGGCGCCGTACAGGCTGTTCCGCTCCCATAAGCTTGAGGTGTGGTAGCCGCAAATGAGGATGATGCGGCACGCGCAGAGATGGAAAGACTTTGAGCCATTCCTAAAACCAGACCTATTGTTAAGATACGCCGGACGTTGGAATGCATTTTGTTTAAACCTTCAAAATATCTGTCAACATATGTCATATAACCGCGAGCCAATATCCAAGGAAGCCTGAGCGTTTTTGATTTAAAAGAGCTAATAAATCAGAAAACATCGCATCCGCTGTAACCCTGAATATCGGCGGCTCTGGTAAATAAAGGGTATATTTTGATGTGTTCGAACTTGCCAAGGCTCGCGAAATACCTTTGGTTGAATTACAGCTTTCAATCGGTACGGCGCATGGCGCGCATATGAATGTGGTGAAAGCACACGAGTAGGATTTGGTTAAACGGCTATCCTAATAATGTTAGGATTGGTGATGGAGCGCCTCGCTCTGCGAGAGCAAGCGCTTATCCACTTTGCGCTTTATCGTTTTACGCGAAGAGGAGTTTTATCGCTTCCTAAACAAGTGTCATCCAAAATTCGGGGAAACTATGCAGCTTGATCTGGAACTTCCAGAATATCACAATTTTTAAAATCTAAGCTAGAAAAGAAATCGCGAAAAAAGGCCCCGTCAGGGGCCTTGGTTTTTGCTTTTAGGGAAACCCCTAATAAACCCGCTTCTTAGGCTTAATATAGTCAATCCCGTCCGTCATGGTGTAATCATGGACCGGGCGGTAGTCGATTTTTACCGCGTTCGTGTCGACGTCATACCACGCGAGGGTGTGCTTCATCCATTTCTTGTCATCACGGTCGCCAAAGTCTTCGTGGGCGTGGGCGCCGCGTGACTCTTTGCGGTTTTCTGCAGAGGCCATTGTGACGCGCGCTTGGGCGATCAGATTGTCCAGTTCCAGTGTTTCCATGAGGTCTGTATTCCAGATCATTGTTTTGTCAGAGACGGAGACATCTTTGATATGCTCGGCGATGGCGGTGACTTTTTCGAGCCCTTCGGTCATGCTTTCCGATGTGCGGTAGACAGCGCAATGTTCCTGCATGGCTTTTTGAAGATTGAGGCGGATGTCCGCCGTTTTCTTCGTGCCATCGGCGTTGCGGAATTTCTCCAGACGCGCGATGGACGCGTCGCCCGCCGTCGCGGCCAGAGGTTTTTGCTCGAGGTTTGGTGTGCAGGTCTCTTTCACGCGCAGACCTGCCGCGCGGCCAAAGACCACGAGATCGATCAGCGAGTTAGAGCCGAGGCGGTTCGCGCCGTGCACCGAGACGCAGGCCGCTTCGCCGACAGCCATCAGGCCGGGCACAACTTTGTCCGGGTCCTTGCCGTCTTTGGTCAGGACTTCGCCGTGATAATTGGTCTGAATGCCGCCCATATTATAATGGCAGGTCGGGAGAACCGGGATCGGCTCTTTAGTCACGTCAACGCCGGAGAAAATCTTCGCCGTCTCAGAAATGCCCGGCAGGCGGGAGGCGAGGACTTTCGGGTCCAAGTGATCCAAGTGCAGGAAGATGTGGTCTTTATTTTTCCCAACGCCGCGGCCTTCGCGAATCTCCATCGTCATGGCGCGGCTAACCAGATCGCGCGGGGCGAGGTCTTTCACGCTCGGCGCGTAGCGTTCCATGAAACGCTCGCCTTCGGAGTTGGTCAGGTACCCGCCCTCACCGCGTGCGCCCTCGGTAATCAGGCAGCCCGCGCCGTAAATGCCGGTCGGGTGAAATTGGATGAACTCCATATCTTGGACCGGAAGACCGGCTCGCAGGACCATCGCATTGCCGTCGCCCGTACAGGTATGAGCAGACGTCGCGGAGAAGAAGATACGCCCGCAACCGCCCGTCGCCAGGATAACGGTTTGCGCGCGGAAACGGTGCAAGGTGCCGTCATCGAGCTTCCATGCCGTCATGCCGCGGCAAACGCCGTCTTCCATGATGAGGTCGAGCGCAAAATATTCTATAAAGAACTCAGCCTTGTTGCGCAGCGCTTGGCCGTAAAGCGTGTGGAGCATGGCGTGACCTGTTCGGTCGGCCGCCGCGCAGGTGCGCTGCACGGGCGGGCCTTCGCCCATCTCTGTTGTATGGCCGCCAAAAGGACGCTGATAAATCTTGCCGTCTTCGTTCCGAGAGAACGGCATCCCCCAATGCTCCAGCTCGTAAACCGCTTTCGGCGCTTCACGGCAGAGATATTCGATAGAATCTTGGTCTCCGAGCCAGTCGGAGCCTTTGACCGTGTCATACATATGCCAGCGCCAATCATCCGGCCCCATATTGCCGAGCGACGCGGCGATACCACCTTGCGCGGCTACCGTGTGGGAGCGCGTCGGGAAGACTTTGGTGACGCAGGCTGTCTTCAGCCCTGATTGCGCCGAGCCGAGTGTCGCGCGAAGACCGGAGCCACCGGCCCCGACAACAACAACATCGTAAGTATGATCAATCCACTTAGTCATATGACTATCCTAAAAACGCGAGTTTGATGACGGCAAATGCCACGGCTGCCCATAAGATGACGGCCACGAGTTTATTCTTCAACAGGCCAAATGAGCGCAGCTTTCCCCCGAAATAATCCATAATAACTTCGTCCATCTCGAGCTTGCAGTACCAGACGGCGGCGGTGAAGAAGGCGAGGAATCCGAGAGCGCCGTGGGGCGCGGACAGCCATTCTACAATTCCCGGACCGCCGTCACCGGCGGCGAGCATGACGGAAATAATCGCAAAGGGCAGGCCAATGATAACGCCCCACCCCGTGAACGTATGAATTTTGGCGTGGGTCGTGCCGTGATGTGCTGAAGAAGAGCTCATATCGCCGCTCCTACAATGGCTGCCGTGCAGGCAAAGGACAGAAGCAGCGACACACCCAACATAATATAAGACAGGGAATTATTTTGCTCAGGGTCGAGGAATTTTCCCGAGTTCCAAATGGCGTGCCGTAATTGCGCGAGCGCCATAAATATAAAAGCAAAGAGAAAAACGATAAGGCCAATCGCGCCGAGCGGTGAAAACACTAAGGCCTCCAACGGCAGCGTTCCGGTCAAACTCGTAATCAATAGCCCCACAGCCACGATGAAAAGCGCCACATAACAAATGATCGCGCTCGCCCGATGCACGATAGAGCTCATCATTGCGCCGTGCCAGCGCCAAACCTGTAAATGCGGCGACATCGGCCGGCTATCATTCCATTCTGATGACATGAAAATTGTCCCTCTATTTCTCTGCGCGTAAGCTAATCGCGGCGGCTCGTAAGTCAACGCACGATTAGAGCTTCCGGCCCGTCAAAACTAATGATTTTCGAGCCACATTTTGACGCGTAGGATGTCAGGCACGCGGCCTCGATAACTGATACGTCCCGACGGGTATCTTCGGACGTAGTAAGAAAAAAATAAATTCAACATCAGGAGACCTGATATGATGCTGCCAATAAAGAAACCCATGAAATTGAATCGCCGAAGCCTTTTGCTGGGGGCGTCCGTCACCGCAGCAGCACTGGCGGCATCTTGCGCCAAAGCACCTGAAGCCGCGGCTGAGGATAAAGTCGATCTGTCGGGTGTTTCGATTTTGATTACGGGGTGCTCGTCGGGCTTTGGTCGTTTGGGCGCGGAGCATTATGCGCGGCTGGGCGCGAAAGTCTTTGCGACGATGCGTAACCTGCCCCGCCCGGAAGCGGCGGAGCTGGAAGCCCTCGCGAAATCCGACAAACTCGACATCACTGTTCTGGAAATCGACATCACAAAAGACGACCAAGTGCAGTCCGGCGTTGCCGCCGCCCTCGCCGCCACGGGCGGAAAATTGGACGTGCTCGTGAATAATGCGGGTATGTCCATCGCCGGTCCAATCGAAGCCCAAGACATGGCCGCGACCCAGCTGATCTTTGATACGAATGTTTACGGGGCGCAGCGCATGGCACGCGCCGTCCTGCCGTCTATGCGGGCGAATAAGAGCGGCTATATTTTCAACGTCACATCGCAGCTGGGCCGGATTATGATTCCGGGCTTTGGCCAATACTCACCCACGAAATTTGCGCTTGAGGCCATGAGTGAGCAAATGGCCTACGAAATCGCGCCGTTTGATATCGACGTTACAATCATCCAGCCCGGCGGTTATCCGACTAAAATTTGGTATAATCAGAATGCCCCGTCAGCCGCGCTGAAAGCCCGCTTGCCCGAGGACATTATCAACGCCTATCCGCAATTCACTACGGGCATGGGCAAACGCGAAGCGGGCGGCGGCAAAGCAGATCCTATGGATATTCCGCGCGCCATTGCCGCTGCGATTTCGAAACCGCAAGGCACGCGCCCGCTGCGGATCGCCCTTCATCCCGTTGCCCGTCCGCAAGAGGCAATCAACAAGGTCTCAAAAGAAATGCAGCTTGCCGTGCTCGGCGACTCGCCACTGGGACCCATTGTGAAAGCGGTTTTGGATTAGGGCTGGCAAGCGGATCGACCAAGCCATCGCCGTCATAAAAAAGGCGCTGCCCGAAAGCAGCGCCTTGAATCACTTTGTTATTTAATGAAACCCTATTCAGGTTTTTCGTAAGTTTTAGCGGAGCTAGCATCTTCTTTCATTTCTTCGCCAGCCTTCTCCATTGAATCCCCGGCTTTCTCGATGACTTCGCCGGCTTTATCCATGGTTCCGCCGACCGCTTTTTTGACACCGTCTTTAGCATCCCCGGCCATTTCGCCGGCTTTATCAGCGGCACTACCTAGGGCTTCGCCGGTTTTATCCGCGGCGTTGACAACGCCGTCTTTAGCGTCAGATGCCATTTCGCCCGCTTTATCAGCGACATCACCCATGGCTTCGCCGGTTTTATCCGCAGCGTTGACAACACCGTCTTTAGCATCAGACGCCATCTCGCCCGCTTTGTCAGCGGCGTCGCCCATAACTTCGCCGGTTTTATCCGCAGCATTTTTTACGCCGTCTTTAGCGTCAGACGCCATTTCGCCGGCTTTATCAGCTGTGGCCGATGCGGCGTCTTTCGTTTTGCTAACGGCTTCATCTGCTGCACTGCAACCTGTGAAAACGAAAGCTGTGCCAATTAGCGCCGTGACAATATATTTAGATTGCATAGCAACCTCCCAGTTTAATACCCCCAATGCGCCATATACACAGTAATAGCGCATTTCCAAGCGCAAAGCCCTCTTCCCTAGGCTGTAGGGCGTTTCGCACTTCAAAACCTAATCTTAACGGTACCCACGCAGAATGATCCCATGGCAGCCCTGCAAAAAATTCCGGCCCCTGAAGTTCTGCATCTCTTTATCGAGCATCTGCGCGGCGAGCGGCGCTTGGCCGAAAAAACCTGCGAGGCCTATCAGCGGGATGTCTCTCAATTTCTAAGCTTTCTGACGGGCTATCTTGAGACGACCCTCACCCTCCCCGACATTGCGGCTGTAGAGACACGTGGGTTTCGCGCCTATCTCGCGCAGCTACGCCGCGGGGATAAACCGCTTTCGGCGGCGTCCATACAGCGTCATCTTTCTGCCGTGCGGACATTTTACCGCTATATCGAGCGGCGCTGGGATGCGCCCAATTCTGCCCTACCGCTCATTCGCGGCCCGCGCGTCAAACGCCCGCTGCCCAAAGCCGTGAGCGCAGCCGAAGCCTTGAAGATCGTCAACACACCGCTTGACAGCCCGGGCGAGCCGTGGATTGCGGTCCGCAACCAAGCTGTCTTGGCGCTCTGCTATGGGTCTGGATTACGAATTTCTGAGGCTTTGTCGATTACAGGCCGCGACGTTCCTTTGGCGCGGCAAATCCAGTTGACGGGTAAAGGCGGCAAAACACGTTTGGTGCCGATCCTGCCCGTCGTCATAGAGGCGGTGGATGAATATATGCGGTTGAGCCCGTTTCAACTTGCGCCGAGTGAGCCTATCTTTCGCGGCGCGCGCGGCGGGGTGTTGCGGGCCGAGATTGTCCAAGCCGAAGTCCGCCGATTACGCGGGGCATTAGGCTTGCCAGAGACCGCAACGCCCCACGCGCTGCGCCATAGTTTCGCAACGCATTTGCTTGCGGGCGGCGGCGATTTGCGAACCATTCAGCAGCTGCTCGGTCATGAAAGCCTATCGACAACACAGCGCTACACGGATGTAGACGCCGCGCGCCTAATGGACATCCACGCCAGCGCACATCCGCGGGCTTAACCCAAATAAAACCTTTCGCTCCAATTCAGTTTGAAAAACAAACTTGACTCAAATGAGTTTGTATTTCAAACTAGTTATATTGTTAAAGTCGAAAGGAGATCGAAAATGACAAATACCAATATGCTTATGGCAGACTTGAAGGAAGCTGGCCGCATCGCAAAGGCAGGCGTAGAGACACCGCTGGTCGGTGGTCCGATCGGATTGATGTGGGGCCTGCTCATCACATCCGTTCTTGCGATACACTATATGATTATAACCCAAATCATGGCCCTACCGCCTCAAGCGCTCAATTTCCTCTGGATAGGTTTTGCGATTTTCGGGGGCACCGGGAGCGCAATCTTGGGCCGCAAAGCCGATACAAAGCCGGGAGCCCACTCAACTGCGAACCGAGTAGAACAATATGTTTGGATTATGTTTTCTGCGGCAATGGCCTCATTAGCGGTCGGCGTTATAATTAATCTCGTGCTTGGAAGTGGTGGCTATGAGTTATGGGCTTTCATGCTCATCGCGGGCTTTGCAGGACAAGGTCTAGCTTACGGTGTTGTAGCTAAACTAACGGGACATAGCTGGCTTCATTTTGCCGCGTTTGCAAGCTTCACAATGGCGGCGATTTCTATGAGTTTCTACGGACAAAATGTCATTTACCTCATTGCCGCTTTGGGTTCATTTATCACCGTCGTAATCCCGTCCCTTCTCTCTATGAAGGCAGAGCGGTAATGCACGGCGACAATCCAGAGATAGATATCGGCGCAATTGATGACGTCATCCATGGACGGCTGCGGCTCGGCGTCATGGCCTATCTGTCCGCCGTCAATCCTGCCAGTTTTCCTGAACTCAAGGATAAAACCGGTGCCACGAACGGGAACCTGTCGACCCATTTGACCAAGCTGGAAACGGCCGGATATGTGCGGCAGGAGAAAGGCTACAACGGCAAACGGCCACAGACCTTGGTGCACCTCACGCCCGCCGGACGGAAAGCTTGGATTACCTATCTCGATGCAATGAAAACATTACTCGGCCATTCGATTTCGGATGGTTGAGCTTTCCGGATAAACACCCCATGTCAGTCTCTCAAAATACCGGGAGACGACCATGTCCAATACGCTTTTCACCCCATTTACCGTCCGCGGTCTGACCTTGCCAAACCGCATCGTCATGGCGCCTATGACACGCGGGTTTTCACCGGAAGGTGTGCCGGGCGAGAATGTCGCGGCCTATTACAAACGCCGAGCCAAGCATGAAGTTGGCCTGATCGTAACGGAAGGCACGCTGATCAAACGCGAAGCGGCGGGCAGCAATCCGAACTACCCCCTATTCCATGGTGAAAAGGCATTGAAAGGCTGGAAAAAAGTCGTCGCTGACGTGAAAGCTGCGGGCGGTAAAATCGCGCCGCAACTCTGGCATGAAGGCCTCACCCGTAAGCCCGGCGCGGGGCATTTCCCTGATGCGCCGTCCGACTCGCCCTCCGGCATCACCCACACCGGAAAACAAGTCGCCGAGCCGCTGAGCGAGGAAGACATTGCGGACATCGTTGACGGCTTTGCAGCTTCCGCGGGCTATGCCGCCGAGATAGGATTTGACGCGATTGAGCTGCACGGCGCGCATGGTTATCTTATCGATGAATTTTTCTGGGATGTAATGAACACGCGTGAAGACAAATATGGCGGCGGTCTGGTAGAGCGCGCAACATTCGCCGCCGAGATTATCCGAGCCTGCCGCAAAGCCGTCGGAGATCTGCCGATCATCCTTCGGACTTCACAATGGAAACAGCAGGAATATACGGCCAAGCTGGCTGATACGCCCGAAAAGCTGGGCGCGTTCTTGCAGGTTTTCGCGGACGCCGGTGTGGATGTTTTACATTGCTCCCAACGCCGCTTTTGGGAGCCGGAATTTGAAGGGTCTGGTCTCAACTTCGCGGGTTGGGCGAAGAAGCTAACAGGACTTCCGACAATCACTGTTGGGTCGGTTGGCCTAAGCTCTGACTTTATTGGTGCGTTTCAGGGAAAAGGCTCAGAAGCAGCGTCACTGGAAGAGCTTCATAAGCGGTTAGACAAAGGTGAATTTGACCTGGTTGCGGTGGGACGCGCCCTCCTTCAGGATCCGGAATGGGTCACCAAAGTCAAAGCGGGCCGGACGGATGAGTTGAAAGACTACTCGCCCGATGCCTTGGCAACGCTTTATTAAAAAAAAAGCCCGCCGAATTGGCGGGCTTTTTTATTTCTCTCAATAGCAATGGATGCCATTTACATCTGCATCGCCCAGCCTTCAACGTCCATCGCCGCCTGACGGACGGCTTCCGAGACTGTTGGATGGGCGTGGCAAGTGCGGGCTAGATCTTCGCTAGAGGCCTTAAATTCCATCGCTACTGTCACCTCGTGAATGAGGTCACCTGCAAGTGGACCAAGAATGTGCGCGCCCAATATTTCGTCCGTTTCAGCATGCGCCAAGATTTTAGCAAAACCTTCTGCCTCGTGGTTGGCGCGCGCCCGAGAATTTGCAGTGAATGGGAACTTGCCTTTTTTATACGGAATTCCCGCTTCCTTGAGCTGTTCTTCTGTCTGGCCAACGCTCGCGATTTCCGGATGGGTATAAACGACATCTGGAATAACGGCGTAATTTACGTGGCCGGATTGACCTGCAATAGACTCCGCAACGGCAACGCCTTCTTCCTCCGCTTTATGCGCAAGCATTGGGCCGTCAATCACGTCACCAACGGCCCAAATCCCTTCAACCGGTGTTTTCCAATGATCATGCGGAACGCGGCCTTGGCGATCCGTTTCAATCCCCACATTTTCAAGACCCAAACCATCCGTATAGGCGCGGCGGCCAATGCAAACGAGGACAACATCCGCCTCTATGTCTTTCGGCTTACCGCCGTCGGCGGCTTCGGTCTTGACCGTCAGGCCTTTTTTGCCTGTGTCGACACCCATAACTTTGCGGGACAGTTCAAACTTCATACCTTGCTTTTTGAACATGCGCAGGGCGGCTTTCTGAATTTCCTTGTCAGAATTCACCATGATGGATGGCATATATTCAACGACTGTGACCGTAGATCCCAAACGGCGCCACACAGATCCGAGCTCCAGTCCGATGACCCCGCCGCCAATCACCAGCAGGTTCTTTGGCACGGCTTGCAATTCAAGAGCGCCCGTCGAAGACACAATGGATTTTTCGTCGATATCTACGCCGGGAAGCTTTGCAACTTCAGACCCCGTGGCGATGACGATATTTTTGGTTTTGTAAACTTTACCATCAACTTCGACTTCGCCCTTAGATTTGATTTTTCCAAACCCGCGCAGGTGATCAACTTTGTTCTTCTTGAACAAATACTCAATGCCTTGCGTCAGCCCAGTGACAACCTTATTCTTACTTTCAATCATCGCTGGAATATCGGCTTCGACTGTGGCCTTTAGGCCCATTGCCGGAAAGTCTTTTTGCGCTGTTTCATAGAGCTCTGTCGCATGAAGCAAGGCCTTTGACGGCATGCAGCCCACATTGAGGCAAGTGCCGCCTAGTGTCTCGCGAGATTCTACACATGCAACTTTCAGGCCCAGCTGTCCGCACCGAATTGCGCAATTATAACCGCCGGGTCCTGCGCCGATAATGATGACGTCATATTGGTCTGCCATGGGAGTGTCCTGTCAGAGAATTAATATCAGCGTGACAGATAGGCCCGCACTCGCAGGCGGTCAACAGTGGCTATCGCAAAATTCCATTGGCCCGCTGTTTACGGGAATAGATAATTTCAAAGATACCGATGCTCACAACGACAAGCGGCATAACCCAGAAATATGGGCCATAGGCCTCTCTCAATGTTGAATTAATGAAACTTGGAGCGAATCCGATAATAGCTGCGCATAGCGAAAGATAATAAATCGGAACACTCAAACGCTTTCTCAGTATAAATAAAACGGACGCGAGTAGTCCGCTCCAAACGGCTATGGCATAGCCTGACAGGCCCCAAACCGGATAAAGATGACGAACTTCGGCCAGTTCAGGTGGAAAGGCCAATGCGTATGCCTCATCGGACATAGTCATTTCTCTAAGGTACATGCCGCACCCTATGAGACCCCATAAAACGAATAAAACCGCCAGGATCCAAAACAGAGCCGGCGGTTTAGATATATAATGATCTGACATAAACTTCTCCCTTCGGGGGAGCTATTTACGCCAAAATGTCGCAGCTGTCGAATCTGCCTGAAACTCGCTCGATGATCTAGAGGTCGAGAAGCATGCGCTCCGGATCTTCGAGACACTCTTTAACGCGGACAAGGAAGGTCACGGCCTCTTTGCCATCAACGATGCGGTGGTCATAAGATAGCGCAAGATACATCATCGGACGGATGACGATTTCATCATTCACAACGACCGCACGCTTTTCAATTTTGTGCATCCCGAGTATACCGGATTGCGGCGGGTTTAAAATGGGTGATGACATGAGCGAGCCATAAACGCCGCCGTTGGAAATCGTGAACGTCCCGCCGGACATATCATCCATAGAGAGTTTCCCGTCGCGGGCTTTCGCTCCCAAAGCGCCAATACCTTTTTCAATGCCGCCCAAAGACAGCTCATCGCAATCGCGTAGAACCGGCACAACAAGACCTTTATCCGTACCGACAGCAATGCTGATGTCGTAAAAATTCTTATAGATGATATCCGTACCGTCTATTTCCGCATTGACGCTCGGGACGTCTTTCAGCGCCTGCACGCAGGCTTTCACGAAGAAGGACATAAAGCCGAGTTTCACGTCATGGCGCTTGATGAAGAGCTCTTTATATTGCTTCCGCATATCCATAATCGCGGTCATGTCGGCTTCGTTATATGTCGTCAGCATCGCCGCTGTGTTCTGCGCGTCCTTGAGGCGGCGGGCGATGGTTTGGCGGATACGCGTCATACGGACGCGGTCTTCGCGTGGTCCTGTGTCACGCGGCGCTTTTGGAGCCGCAGCGGGTGCAGATTTTGCAGCAGGTGCTGTCTTCGGTGTAGGTGCGGCCGCTTTTGGCGGATTCGCCTTTGCCTTCAGGGCATCCGCTTTCGTGATACGACCGCCCTTACCCGTGCCTTTAATCAGCGAGGCATCCAATCCATTTTCGCGAATGATTTTTTGGGCGGCAGGCATAGCAATCGAATCCACTAATCCAGTCGGCGCGTTCACCTCGGGACTCACAGGAATACCGCCGCCTTCGTCCCCAGCCTTATTGCCGGACACGGCACCTGACGGCGCAGCGCTATCGCTTTCGCCCAATTTACAAAGCGTGTCCCCGACGGCCGCAACATCACCTTCGGCTTTTAAAATTTCCATGATGATTCCAGCGCGCGGTGCGACAAGTTCTTGTGCGGCCTTGTCAGTCTCCAGCTCAACAATCGCTTGGTCTTTTTCAACGGCATCCCCGACCGCCACCATCCAACCGGCAACCGTGACTTCAGAGACGCTTTCGCCCACGTTTGGAACGTCAATGTTAAGCGCAGGACCGGAGCCAGATGATGTTTTAGCGGCAGGCGCCGCCGTTTGGGTTTTCACCTCAACGTCTCCTTTTTTAGCTTTTGCCGCTCCACTACCCGCACCCAAACGCGCGATGAGTTTTCCGATTTCAGCGTTCTCGCCTTCAGCCACCAAAATCTCTTCGAGAACGCCATCCGCAGGCGAGACCAGCTCTTGCGCGGCTTTATCCGTTTCCAGCTCAACGAGCGGTTCGTCTTTTTTGACCGAATCGCC
>ENA-ORXR01003448-ORXR01003448.1-marine-metagenome-genome-assembly--contig:-NODE-3448-length-14180-cov-8.537616_pt1 | contig 14180 bp, 9 predicted proteins | sample MGYA00237866_ERZ511479 | MGnify/ENA metagenome assembly ERZ511479 | reverse complement strand
CCGCCACCGTCGGTGGCGGGGGGAGCGGCGGGGGGGGCGTGGGGGGGGGGGGGGGCGCCGGCCGCTGGCAGCCGCCCCTGCCCGTGCCCGCCGGCGCCCCAGCGCCGACGCGCGGGCGGCCGACGCTGCGCCGCCGCGCGGGGCACGGGGGCTCGGCGCCCACAACAACAACAAAAAAAAGCTTTTACGGGACCCCCGCCTAGCCCGCCTTGCCAAACGCGGTCGCCCAGGCGGCAAAGAGCACGTCTTGGCTCGCCGGGCAGCGCACGCCGAGCCTCAAAAACGCGGGTTGCCCGTAGCTCTTGCACCACCTAACCGGCACGCCCGCCGCCTGCGCCACGTCCGACGCGCGGCGGGCGGTCGCCTCGGACCCCGTGTCGACATACACCCACGGCACCCACGGCGGCGACGCGCCGTTGGGCGTCCACCCGAGCGCCACCAGCCGGTCCTCCGTTTGGCGCTTCCACCCCGGCTGGCTCTCCCACGTGCGGCGGAGGTAGTCGCCGTCGCCCGCGGCAGCAACGGCAAACGCTTGCGCCGCCGAGTTGCAACTCCACGGCGTCTGCATCTTTTTGAGGGTGGTCGTCCACGCCGGCGACGCGGCAATGGTGCCGAGGCGGAGGCCCGGGCACGACCACAGTTTCGTCCACGAGCAAATGACGACCACCTTGGTCGGGTACTTGTCAATGAGGTTGAGGGCGCTCGCGGCGCGCCAGTTGGGGCCTTCAAAGACGATGAAGCTCTCGTCGACAACGACCAGGCCGGTCGCCGCGTCGACGAGCGCGTCGAGCGCGGCCAAGTCCATCACGTCGCCGGTCGGCGAGTTGGGGTGGATGACGACCGTCACGCCGGCCGCGTCCGTCGAGTCGGGCGACAGGACGTCCCGCCCCGACGCAATCGCCGCGCGGTCATACTCCTTGTACGCGGCGGCGTAGGGGCCCGGCTTGAACGCGCCGGGGGGGCCGACGCGCATGATCAAGTCGATAAACTCCGACGCGCCATTGCCGAGCAGCATCTGCGACGCGGGGAAGGACGTCAGGCGCGCCATGGCCGCCAGCGCTTCCCCCGTGTCGGCGGCGGGGTAGTGGTGGATGTGCTCGAGCGCCGCGGCGGCGGCGGCCACGGCCGGCGCGGGCGCGCCGAGGGCGTTGGTCGTCACGGAAAAGTCATCGACAAACGAGTCGCCGCACGCGCGCCACGTCTGGCCGCCGTGGACCTCCTGTCGGGAGGACGGGTCACAAACAGCACAGTCGCAAAACAAGCGGCGGTTAGGTACAACGAGAAGAACACGCGAGCAAGAGGGGCCTTGTTAGGACCGATAGCACGATGGACAGGAAAAGCAGGGTCTCTGCACCACACCAACGGACTAGAAAAGGGTTACCCACGACACTGTCAACCACCCCAACCCCCCAAGCCGTACCTGCGTCTTCTGGTCCCACAACATCTCAACGGTGTTCCCGGTCTCCTTCTCGGCCACAGCCATGGCGAACACGCTCCGGACGGCAGGCACGTGGGCTGAGTACGGCGCCGCGGATAGCGTGTAGACACCAGCCAGCAGCGGCAGCGACCAAGCGGCGCACCGTCGACGACGTCCCGGCGTGGCGGCGGTGCTGGTCGGTGGGCCGGCGCCGCAGCGGGTGGAGGGCGGCCATCGAGAGCCACTCGTGTTCTCGTCGGCGATGAAAAGCGCGAGGCAGACAGTGGCCGTCTGTACGATGGAGTTGAACCGATCATTTTATTTTACATAACTACAGTGACTTGTGACAACGAAGTGACCCCTACCGTATTTGGTTGATGACCGGATTCGGCGTCACCCGTCGGCTCGCGGCGCTCGGAGGGCGACGACGGGCCGAGCTCCACGATGAGAGTGTCACGCGCGGCATGGGGCACCGCCAGCGGGTGACAACATCACCTGGGGCGCCGCACCGTGGCATGCAGCGTCAATGGCGGGTGTAGATGACGCGAGGCCAGCGTCATGGGATCGCGGCTTGACCGTTCATTGATGGCCGAGCGTCGAGGGCGGCGCCGTCGGCGGCATGGGTGCCCCAGCTCGCCGGCGCCGCACTGCCGCCAAAAACGATGAAGGCGGGGACCTCACCGCCACCCTCACAAATGGTGACGAAAGCAGCCACTACACCGCCACTGCCACCCCCGCGTGGAGAGGTGAGTCACGCCGCAATCCCCATTTGGGGGGTCGCGCCACTGAGAATCGCGGACCTGGGGGAGGACCGCCGCGGCCAGTGGCGCCACGCTGGCGCACGAGACAGTGCCAATGCCGCCATCTTCCGACGATTGCCAGCGTAGCGTGGGGACGCGACAGCGTCGCAGCAGCGGCACCAGCGGTGGCGCCCCGCCACAGCCGCCGCATCGCACCCGACGCCGCCCCCACGGGGTGCACCGTCGCCGGCAGGCGGCACCACGCCGCCGCCGGCGCCAATGGCAGGTGGCGCCGCCCCGTGACATGCCGCCCAGCTGGGGGTGGCGCCGACCCCGCACGGGCGCGTTTCCACCAGGCACTGTGTGAGGCTGGGAGAGTGGAAAGTGGGGGACTGCGCCGCGGGCAGGCTGCCGACGCGCGTCGGTGTCAACACGGGCGCCCTGGCCAAGACCAAGACCAGGAAGACACAAGTAAGCGATACGCAGTCCACGCACTACGGGTCACGCCGCGCCCACCCCTCCTCGCAGCACCGCCGCGGGCGCGGCGCGCTCAGGCCGCCGTCACGCCGCACGTCGGGGCCGCCCCAAACACCACCCCCAGCCCGCCCGGGTCGGCGAGCGCGCCCGCAACCGCCGGCAGCACCGTCCCCGGCGCGGCAAAGTTGGTCAGGTCCCCACAAAACGTGCCGACCGTCCCCGCGGCGTGGATGTTAAAGGGCCCGCAGTAGCCAATGCGCGCCACGTTTGTGGCCGGCGGCACCACCGCCTTGGTCGGCCGCGGGTAGACAAAGAGGAAGGACTCACACATCTCCTCGTTGGTGGCGAGCCCAAACACCGGCGCCACCCCGTCCGTGGCGGTGACCTTGGCCACATCGTACACGCAGGTGGTGCGGAGCTCGTCGCCGGGCAGCAGCGTCACCGTGTCGTTGAGGAGCGTGTTGCGCTGGTGGTCGTTGGACCAAAAGTGGGCGGCCTCGATGGTGCGCTCAAAGGTGCCGTTGCGGTACAAGTTGGTCCACAGCCGCACGCCCGTGAGGTGCGCGTGGAGCATCGACGCAAAGACCGTGACGCTCGGCTGCACCATTTGGGACGTGCACTCAGAGGGGCACGTAAAAGTGTAGTTGCGGTGGCTCTCCACGGTCTCGCCCCCGATGTGGACGAGCGCGTCGGCAATCGCAATCGTGCCAGCGTCGTGCTGCCGGGGGGTGTCCGAGTAGAAGAGGCGCACCGATGAATTGTCCACGGCCCCCTCGATGCCAGCCGCGTTGTCATAGTGCACCTGTGGAGGGGCAGAGGAAGCGGTGGGCTCCAAAAAAAGTGCAGCCGACAAAGCGTGACGGGAGCGTGTGGCCCCAAGGCAACAAGAACGTCCTGGTCAGCGCTGAGCAAGCGTGAAACACGACCCACATCAGAGGAGCAGTGCTCTGTCTGCCACCCACACCTCGCCATTGGTAGCTGCGGGCAGGATCCCGTACCTGCACAACGTAGAAGCGCTCCTCCTCTGTGACGGGAAAGCCCGCCTCGGGGGGCATGAGCAGCGGGTCCCCGCCAGCCGCCCACCTGCGGGGGCACCAAGGGAGCCAAGCACGCCCACAACACGACCACCAAAAACACAGCCAGTCAATTCGAGCCCCCTCGCAAGCAGAGCCGCTGTCACCTCTGCCACCCGTCTTGGAGACACCTCCGCCCACCCACCAGACAAAAGCTCGCCCACGTACACCCATAAAATGTCACGGCACGCGGGTCGGTGATCCATGCAGCTGCCCGGCGCGTCCTTAAACTCGTCCCAAAACCCGCCCGCCGTCGACACGCACGAGTAGATGAGAAAGTGGTGCACCATCCGGCCCGCCACGGACGTCCGGTCAACGAGGGCCTCGGCGGCAACGATTTGCCGCCGCCCGCCGGCGGACCCGTTGGTCGGCAAGTCGGCGGTGAAGCTCATGCACGCATACTCGGTGCGGTTGGTCGGGATGGGGTAGTCGGGCATGGTCAGCAGCTGCGAGGCGACCACGTCGGGGGGCAGGCGGCCGTCCTCTGCCAGACCTCGGTCGCCCGTCGCCGACGCCCCCGTCTTGGTCAGGTCCACCGCCACGCTCCGGCGGCGGGGCCCGTGGTACCCAAACCCGTCGCCATAGGAGAAGAGGAGGAGGTTGCGGCCGGCCACAATGTCCCGGTCCTGCGCGGGGTCCCCCGCCGCCAAGGCGCGGGTGACCTCGAGGGTCATCGTCCCAGTCTCTGGCTCGACGGCGCAGGCGACGAGCGCCCACGTCGGCACCGCCCCGCAATCGTCCTCGACGGGGAAGACGGGGTCCCCGCCGCCGGCGGTGGAGCCGAGTGGGTAGGCCACCTGCGGCACGTGGCGGTCGACGAGGCGGCACGTCGACGCGCCGGCGGCGCTAAACTCCCCCGTCACGATATCCGCGCCGAGCATGCCGCCCGACGTTGGCTCCCCAATGCCAAGGCCGAGCCACAGCGCCGACGCGGTGGCGGTGACGACCGCTGGGTCGGTGATGACCAGGGCCATCTGCACCGAGGTGTCGTTGAGCGTCCAGTGCAATACCGCCACGGGCTCCTCAAGCGTCGCCGACGAGTTGTATGTCTGCAGCGCCTCGGTGGGCGCCGCCGCCGCGGCTAGTGCCGCGGCGGCGGCGGCCAGCACGAGGGAGAAGGCGACCATGGTAGTGGGGGAGGGGAGACGCCCAGCACTGCGAGACGGAGTGAGAGTGGGGGGTTCCGGCTTGCGAACGAAGCGGCACGAGCGGGCTTTTTTGTTCTGTCGCGCTCACCGTCGGGTGGCGTTTCAGACCGTGTTGGGTACGCAAGCGCGGACCTGCAGCGTGCGGAGCGCGACTAAATGTCCGTGGCACCCGGCCTAGCGCAAGCGGCTAGCGGCACAGAGCGCCATCGCGCCGGCCCAACCGCACCACCGTGATATGGCGGTTGAGCTCACGAATGTGATGTCTTTTTCGCATCCATCGACATGGACATCAGCGGAAAGCTGATTTGAATGGTTGCTCGCTCGCCGGAGGACGGAGGACACCGGGGTCGACAGCGGGGCCACGGCTGGACTTCCATAGACGGGCGGCACCGTCTTGGCTGTGATGGCACTCCGTCAGTGGAGGGACCCCACCTGATCTGCTCTCACTGTGCGAGCAGGGCCCCCGGACGATTCCGGTCCCAGCAGCAGGACCAAAACGCAGTTTTTCACTCGTCAAGCAAAGTGAGCCGAGCGGCCGCGGCTCGTCCACAAACGAGGTACAGGGGGCCACCGAACGAGGGTGTCACAGACTGCTGCAGAGACATACAAAATTTAGGGGACTGACCGAGGCTTTTTTCTTCCGCGCCAGGCGGAAGGGTGCACGCCACACACGCAGGGGGGCCTCGCCACCGGTATCCTATTCGGACAGCACATTCCCCTGGGTCCGCCGTCAGTCTTCCATATAAAAATCTTGAGGGATGATTGGCCAGTGCCATGTGTCGCTCAGGCTGAGGTGAAGCAGTGAGCCGGAGGTCCATCCACTGTCCGCCAGATCCAAAGATCCAAAGACATGATCTGGCCATTGTTGCTTCCGATCAAATTACAGACAAATGGCTCCGTTGACGACGCCCACGACGAAGAAATGCAGACAAGCACCCCTGACGTCGCTGCAGCGGGGCTCGCCTGCTTCGCACCTGCAGCGGCGGCCGCGGCTGCGGCCGCGTTGGTGGCAGAGAGGTGGCGCGGGGCCCGCAGCGGCCGCCGCGACGGCGATGCGGGCGGCAGGGCTGCTGGGCTGCCTAGGCCACAGGGAGCAATCGGAAAAACAAACAAGAAAACGTTGGAGCGCGCGTGACTGCGGGGGGACGGTCGGGTGGCGCGGCGAGGGGGGACAGCCAAGCCCGGGAATGGCAAAGGTGACGGGCGCCCTGGTACATAAAAGAGGGGAAAAAAAAAAACTGGCAGGGATGGTCACCATTGCGTCCCTCCGTGAGGTGTGGGGGTCGTCGGGTGGCGGAGCCACCCGCGGCTGGTGTTTCCACGCGAGTGGGGGCGCGCCGCCGGCACGTGGCCCGTCGACGCGAGGAGCAGTCGCGCTTGGGGTCCCCCCCCCACTCTGGGATGGGCCGCATGGCGGCGGCGGCTCGCAGCGGTGGCCCCGACGGGGGCGGGCACGGCGGCGGCCGCGCCGTGCGGGCGCCCGTGGCGCCTGCCACTGCGCGGCCCGACGGCGGTGGACGCGGTGGCGGTGCCGCCCCCCACTAAGCGGGGCCGTGCGCCCACGGTGCGGCGGCGGTGCGCGCTCCACCGCCGCCGCCACCCTGTGGCGGCCGCCGCCGGCGGGCGCCTCCCCTGCCGGCCGCAGACGCGCTTTGCAGCCGCCGCTGTCGCGTCTGCCGTCAGCCCGCTCGTCCCGGCTCCCTGCCCGCCGCGAGCGCCAGGCGCCATGACGGGCCTCGGCAGACGAAAACCGTGACAGTGGCGGTCGGGTTGGCGCCGGGAAGGTGAGGGGGACGCGGGCACGCCGCCGTCGCCACCCCCGACGACGGCGCGGGGGCCCAGGCGGTCGGTGCCGGCGCGCCGCAGACCCCGTCTGGCCCGTCGGCGGCGGCGGTGGCGTCGACGGCGGCGGTGGCAGCGGCAACGACAACGGATGCGGCGCTTTTTCCCGCGCGCAGCGACGTGGCGGCAGCCACCGCTGCCACCGGCGCCGCCTTGCGCCGCCGCTCGCCGCCGCCCGAGCGCCCAAACGACCCGCCAAACAGGGGACTAGGAGGGCAACCACGCTGCCCGTCGCGCCGTCCACCATTGTCGCGACGGGGGTGTCACCGCCGCCGCTGCCGCCGCCGCCGTTGCCGCTGCAGCGGCGCGGCCGCCGCCCGCACGACGCGCCACCGTCGGGCGGACCGGCGCGGGACGCGCGGGCGCCGCCACACCAGCCCCCAGTGCCCACAAGGGGGGGGGGGGGGGGGGGGGGCGCCGCCCGCCGGCGGGGGGGCGGCGGGCAGGGCGGCGTCCCACGGGGCCGGCCGCCGTGGCCGCGTCGCCGGCGTCGCGCGCGCGCGCGGCGGGGACCGATGCGGCTCTCGACCGCCGACCGACCCAGCCGATGGAAACGGAGCTGCCCGTGGAATTGAGCTGAGCCGACTTCCATCGGTTTGACTTGTAATTGAACTACTTTGACGACTGCTTCCCGTTTCATCAACTGAAGTCAGAAGATTGGCAGTTGCCAGGGTGCCTCGAACATGGTACTGTACAGTACTGGCCGTGCTCGGCGGGAGCTCGTCGGCGCGCGCGACTGATCTTGGCCGTGCACGCCGCGCACCGGACCCAGTCGGGGTCGTCCGCGCCGCCCGCGCAGACGCCGGCCGACGTGGGCGCTCGCCACCGGCGACCACGCTCCCACCCCCCCCCTCTGTCGGACGGCGCACCGCCCGTGATCCGGTTGCGGGGTCCGTTACGCCAACACTGGATGCAAGAGCTCGTCTGCAGACCATCAGAATCGTGCTCCCAACCAATGATTCGCACACTACACCGCCCATGCTCCATCTTCTTGTCTTTATTTGTTGTCGCACTCACAACACGCGTGACCTTCGTCGCGAGCAGGAATCCTGTTCATGGTGCTTTCCACAAAAACTGCACCTCGATGCATGTGCATCCGTTACACAGTCGCTGTTCATTGGCGCAGGAGGCGGTACGAGCGGCAACAGCGATTAAAGCGGATCCAGTTCAGTATCCGTCCTTCTTTCCGGACCGTTTCGGTGGAGTCGTCCAGCAGAAGCTGTCACAAACTGTTCACAAACCGATCTCACGCGGCTTGCAAAGACTAGCCTTGAGAGCTCTCAACCGTCGTGGCCAACAAGCAGCGTGCCGGTGGCTCTCGCGTGGGGCCCTGCGGCTTTCTCCACGGCTGACCAGCCCCCCCGCCTCGCACATAAAAGTCAGCCGTCTGGTGCTGTGTGTCGTCGTGGGCCAACCCCACCTCCTCGCTCGTGGATCGCCGGCGACGGAGAGGCGCGCTACGTCAGCGCGTGACGTGCCAGGGGCCCGCCCCTCCAGTGGGGGACCGCCAATGCCGCCCCCACAAAGCAGAGTGCCCGGCTCTCACACGCCGCCATCGCGCCCCCGCCGTCACTTTTCTCTGTCGTTGTCCCGAGTCCGCAGCATCGCCAGTGCACAAACGACGCTACAACGCCCAACGCCGTCGCGGAAGGCGGGCGGGGAGCTTTCTTGGTGCCATCCACTCGTTCAGCCTGAGTCGCTTCTGCGCGGAGCAGAACGCCACGCACTTTTCACGGGCTGCTGCCCCACAAGAGCAGGGCAGCAGAAACTCCTCGGGCCATCACAGCTACTGTACCATCTGCACCTGGAAATGGCGCGACGCACGCCATGAATCGTCCCCTTTTTATGAGGCGAGCAAATACCTCTGGGGCTACGTTGTGCCCTTGTGCGTGCGCCCCATGCTTCCAATGTGGGGGTTGACACGCTGACGAACCCGGGCCCCCGTGCCACATACCTGCTGGTGTGGGCGGGACGAGCCCTACGCTCATCTGTTGTATCGACAGAATGGGACCGGCTGTCCGCAGCCAAAGCGTACGTAGTGCGCTCCATAGGCAGTATCACGGGCATGTCAAGCGTTCAGCATCACGACCCATCCTCGTCTGTAGACCGTACCGGGGTGCGCCCACGCTGTTCGACACGCGTAGCAGTGCGCTACGTTGGTCTCAGCAAGGGAGGCGGGGGTCCGGTCGGTTGCGGTGGCCTCCTCAGCTGTTGAATTGATGCGTGCATGGCGTGGGGCAAAGCACCCATCGCGTCCTTGCGGCGCGAGGACCAGCCACGACGCCGTACTGGCGCGACGGATGGAGCGAGCGACTGGGGGGGGGCGCCACTCAGCGGTGTGGTACTGTAGCACGCTGAGGAGGGGCGCCACGCGGCCCGCGAGCGACCGCTGCCCCAAACCCAGGGAATCAGTTTGCGCAGTGCTACCGGGCCGCATAAAGCTGACTCCATCGACAGTTCCGCCAGCACATGACGCTCCTTCAGTACTCTCGTCTCCCAGCATCCCTCCAAATCTGTCCCCAACCGAGTCGACGTTCTGCTCCACACGGCACGCCGTCGTCCTCGAGACACCCCCATCCTCCCGACTGACCCGGCCGATCCCCATCCACCACCCGCACCATGGCACCCTCTACCCCCTTCCGACGCACCGTCGTCGCGGCGGCGGCCGTCGCCGCCACCGCCGCGGCACTCACCGCCCCCGCCACGGGCCACGGCATGATGAAGACACCCGCCCAGCGGGGCGTCCTCAACCCCAACATCGACGGCTGGGAGGTGATTGACGGCACCGCCGCCACAGACTACTGTCCCCATTGCCTCAACGCCGGCGGCACCGGAACGGTCAAGGGCTCCAACGGGGGCGCCTGGTCGCCCTACGACCCGACCGACGCGGCCGCCCGCACCGCGCGCGCCGCCGATCACGGGATGTGCGGGGACCCCGTGACGGCCGCGCCGGGCGCGCACGCGGCGGGCGGCACCTTCTACAATGGCGGCATGAAGGTGGCCAAGTACGCGGCGGGGGGCACGATCGACTTTGAGATTGCCATCACGACGAGCCACAACGGCTACATGGAGTGGTGGGTGTGCGACCTCGACAAGTGTGGGGAGAAGGACTTGACGAACACCTGCTTTGCGACGCCGGGGGCGTGCCACAAGCTCGACCGCGTGGCGCACCCGTCGTGCGAGTCGGGGACGGACATGGCGTGCGGGGGCATCCAGCCAGAGTACCCGTCGCGCTGGTACCTGCCGTGCCGCGGCAGCCCGCCGCCGACGGTCGGCAACATGCAGATGCTCGGCGGGCCCGACGGCAAGATGCGGTACCAGCTGCCGGCCGGGTTTGCGTGCAAGAACTGCGTCGTCCAATGGTACTGGGTGACGGCCAACTCGTGCACGCCGCCGGGGATGCGGGACTACAAGTTCCCGCCGGCGTGGGCGGGCTGCCCCGGCGACGGCGGGAGCGTCGGCGGCATTGCCCAGTCGGCCGAGTGCGGGGCGGGGTGGCCCGAAGAGTTTTGGACTTGCTCAGATGTGACCATTGGGGCGGCGGCGGGCGGCTCGACGCCCATCCCGCCGGTGGCAACGGCCGCGCCGGTGGCAACGGCCGCTCCGGTGGCGACGGCCCCACCGGTGGTCGCCACCCCCCCGCCGGTTGCGACAGCCGCCCCAGTGGCGACCGCCGCGCCCGTGGCGACGGCAATGCCGTCGGGCCTTCCCTACTGCATCATGCCGTCCCCCCCCCCGTGCGCGCCGGCGGCGCCCGCGCCCATCCCCGTCAGCGGCGGCGGCGCGCCGGTCGGTGGCGGCGCCAATCCCGAGCCACCGGCCGGCCGGTGCGCCAAGTCGGGCAAGAAGTGCGCGGCGCCGAAGGCCGGCATGGCCCCGATCCCGTGCTGTGACAAGGACTTTTATTGCAAGGAGGTCAATGGGTGGTGGTCGTACTGCGCGTCCAAGAAGTACGACTGAGGTAGGGGGAACGTGCGCTCTCCCTTATTTTTGCCGAGGGGGGTGCCAATAGGCGAGATTAACGGCAGAGTTCCTTGACGACGTCCAGAGGGCGCGCGTACACTTGTGTGCTGCCGTCTTTTTGCAAAAAAAAAAACATTTGCCAGGAAACTTCATCGGTAGAGCCGTAGTTTCAAAAACCCTGCACTCCGAGAGCATAGCGTGAGTGCGTGGCGTGGCGACACCCGCACTACCAGTTCTGGGCAGCAGTGTGGCCTGCTTCTCGGAGCGTATCGTAGAGCTCTCCTGGGCTTCCCTATGGGCTCCCGGGTCGACCAGACTCGGGTGCGGGTGCCTCGATGGGTGACTACGATCACGGCCCCAGAGCAAGACGCGGCCGGCGGACAGTCGCACGGTGGCGTCGAGACGATTTGAAGGGATGTGGCGACACAGCCCAGGGTTGGGGGATGGCGTGGCTTCAGCTCCAGCTGGGTTGGTGAGACAGCCAAAGTACAGTGTGTGCATAGTCTTGCCGAGTGACGTTGCATGGACGGGTGAGCATCGTGATCCAGCTCAAGTAGCGCTTCTCAGCCATTGTGGACCCGTAGCATTGTCAGCCTCACAGCGCTGGGGGTGGTGACCGCCGGCAGCTGGACAAGTGAAAGCGAGACTGGTCTGCAAGCGTGTCCATCTGCCGCGCACTGACGAGATGAGGTTCTGAGGGCAACACGCTCCCGAACCGCTGTCTTCCATCCGTCCGCCGTAGCCAACGTGGGCATGACACGAGCGGAAAGAAGTGTGAAGTAGTTTCTGTCTGCCCGTGCGATGCATGATACGGAGCTCCACTGTGGGTGCAGTACGTGACGTTCGACAGGGGCGCCGAGAGGCACTCAGCCATTGAGGGCTCCCGCTCGTGGAGGGTTTCTTGCATGGATCGCCGCGTGCCACCGCAATCGGTCACGCTGTTTCGCTTGACCGGTACCATCAGTAGGTGTTAATCGATGCAACAAAAATACCGCTCGATTAGCGGGCAGGCTCTGTCGCAGAATGAGCCATACAGTATTGCTGTCTTCTCAATTTTGGCTGATGTGCTCGAAGTCATGATAGGGTGTGGGTCAACTGCCCATTGGCCGATGCACTTTATCCGGCTGAATGGATGGCTGAGACACAGTTTCGCGCTGTTGATCACCCTTCTTGATAGTGACGGGATCGGCCAAAATAGGTAACACAGGATTACAACAAGCAGCCACACGAGTGCGATATGACACGCCGCAATCTGTCGGTCTCCATGCGTCCTGGAGCTCGTACAGTACATCCATCATCAGCCCTACCCCAAAGAGGCCCGCACTGTAGCCAGAGCGTCGGCTGCCACTGGCGGCACGTATGGCACGAAGCGCCGGCCCGCTCCTCGCCTCCGCCATCCGCCACCACCGGCACCCGCATGTGGGGTGTCCCGTCGAGTCTCCCGTCTCGGCCAGCCGTAGCTGCGTTTACGCGGTCGCCTTCCAAGTGAAACTGCACATCGACCGCAGCCGTCGCAGAGCATCTTCGTACGCCGCGACCCTCGTCGGTCGCCCCGCAGCCGTCCCTGCCGCGGGATGCGTATCGTCGCCAGCACGCCAGGCGACGTGACCGAAAACGCCAGCCCCGACGCCCTCTCCCGCCTCGCGAGGGTGCGCTCAGCGCACTCTCCAAAGTGGATGGTATTGGGTATGCCAGTGCAGGGCGCTGGCATACCCAATACCATGCACTTTTGAGGAGACGGGGTAGATGTCCGCCAATCTCATCGCCGCCGCTCCCGTGCAACTCGTTGACAGAAACGAGGGGTCAGCAGCACGTGGACCTCATGCAGGGCCGCTGTGAGAGCTCAGGGAGAACATTCGTCCGCGCTGGGGGCGGAGCGGCTGCCCAGGAAGAAGACGTGCGTCAATCAGTAACGCAGTGTGTTTCTTGGGGGGGTGTCTTTCCAAAGAGAGCCATGGGCAGACGCGGTGACACGAGCAACCTCAGTCTGAGCGAGAGTCTGCCGAACTGTTCAAGACAGAGCGGACAAGCTGTTGCTTGCACGGCCACGATGCACACGAACGCATCCGAAGCACCTGGAGCTACAAGTACAACGAATACCACTGCTTGTCAGAACCCCCCACCTACCCACTGCTGCCAACCTGGCCGGGAGCGCGCAGCACAGCACTCTCCTGCTTCAGGTTTCACTCCGTCTCCGAACTCTGAGCTGTTCACCCGCCCCCCGCCCCACAGCTCCCCTGTCCGCCCCCCCCCGCCCACCAAGAAACCGGTCACCCGTTACTGCATCAACAACTTCTGCGCCCCCCCAAACGCTTCCCCCCGACAAAACGAGCCACCCGAACACCCCAAACACACAAAGCAGTTGAGGCTGAACGCCGAACAAAAGCTGTTGACGCTCGCAAAGGAGCCGAAGGAGTTGACCGACAGGGCGGAGAAGAGGGCGTTGGTGGCCAACAGCGCAAACAGCCCATTGATCGCACCCAGGGACATGAACCCATTGATGGCAAAGAGGGAAAAGGCGCTGTTGGTGCTCTTGACCGCGTGGTAGGTGCGGCGGCCCCAGCCGCCCCACATGCCGGCCATGGGCGCGCCGGCGGGGGGGGGCGTGCCGACCACCACCGCCGCCGCTGCCGCGTGGGCGCCGCCGGGGGGGGGCGGCCGCCGCCGCCGCGTGGGCGTTGCCGGGGGGGGACGGTCGCCGCCGCCGCGTGGGCGTCGCCGGCGGTGGCGGCCGCCGCCGCCGCGTCACGGGCGAGCGTCTGGGGCGGCCGCACACCCGGCCGATGGGGGGGGACAGAGCGGGCGCACCGGCCAACAGAGGCGGGGGGCCGACGCGAGGAGGGGGAGGACCCGGCGTTGGAGGCGGAGCGTGGGGGGGTAGACGGATGGGTCGGCGACGGGGACGGCGCGGCGGCGGACGTGCGCCAGGGTGGAAAATGAGTGGTGGTGGGGGCGCGGCGCCGGGGTCGCCAGCGGCAGCCGCTGTGCCAGAGGGGAGCTCAAGAACCGTCCGGGCTCACGGCGCCCGGCGTTGCAGGCGACGGAGCGCACGGTGCGCCGCGCGCGGCGCGCTCGTGCGGGCGAGGTGCTGGAAAAAGGCGGCAGCGAACGACAGTAGTCACCCGACACCATATCTATGGCACAGCAATGGTGCTCGGCCAGACCAACTGCGTCGCGAAATTATCGTGCAAGTGCCTCGGCTGGGAGACGCCGCGCGCGGCCCGACGAAAGCCGGCGGTGGTGGTGGCGGTGGTGCTGCGCCGAACCGTACGACCGCCACCACGGGCAGTGGCGGCAGCCGCGGCGGCACGCTGGCGCGCGCGCCACCCCGCCGCCTGCCGGCGGCGATGGGGCCGCCCCAGGGCCAGCCGTCCCCCCCCGCTGCCACGCTGCCATGCGACCCGCCGTGGCCAGGCGGGGCGATGGCGCCCACGGGGGCGGCGGCGGGCGGCGGGTGCACCGCGCCCGCGGCGGCAACGTCGACGGGCACGTGCGGGCAGCGTCGGCGGCGCCGTCGGTC
>ENA-ORXR01003447-ORXR01003447.1-marine-metagenome-genome-assembly--contig:-NODE-3447-length-14184-cov-24.619480_pt1 | contig 14184 bp, 13 predicted proteins | sample MGYA00237866_ERZ511479 | MGnify/ENA metagenome assembly ERZ511479 | reverse complement strand
AGAGAACGCAGAGGTCTGATAATCAATTCTCTGCGTTCTCCGCGTTCTCTGCGTGACACAGAATATTGAACAGTTCCTTTTCGTCAACTCCACAACTCATCAACTCGTCAACTCAACAACTCAACAACTCGCCAACCCGTCACCCCATCAAAGAATTTCGATTAATTTCTTCTAATGACTTGCAGCCTGTGAGTGCCATTGTAAATTCAAAATCTGCCCTGTAATTTTTAATCAATTCCTCCACTCCTGCCCTGCCTGCAAGCGCGAGTGCATACACGTAAGGTCTGCCAATACAAACAGCCGTAGCACCAAGCGCAAGGGCTTTGAAAGCATCTGCACCGCCCCGTATTCCGCTATCCATCAAGACGGGAATCTGACCATTAATTGCCTTTACTACGCCGGGCAAGGCTTCTATGGTGCTGATGGCTCCATCGACTTGTCTGCCGCCATGATTGGAGACAATGACGCCATTGATACCATGCTGAACGGCTCGAAGCGCGTCGTCGGGATGAAGAATACCTTTGAGCAGGATGGGCAGTGAAGTATGTTCGCGAAGAAAAGCGAGATTGTCCCAAGTAAGTGAAGGACGCGAGTAAATTTCTATGAATTTTCGGATAGATTTGAGTGGAACACCGGAGGTGAGATTGGTCGCAAAACGTCCCGGAAATCGCCATGCAAGTTTGAATAGTGCCGCCATTGTGGTCGGGTTGATGCGGTTGGAAGTGCGCGTATCTGCTTCGCTGCTTTTTTCATTGAGTAGTCGCGCAAATACGGGGTCAGAGGTGTATTGTGCAATGCCTTTTCCATGCAAAAACGGCAAATGAGCGAGGGCAAGGTCTTGGTTGCGCCAACCGAGCATGGTGGTATCAAGCGTCACGACAATGGCTGAACAACCACAGTCTTCGGCACGTTTGACGAGGCTGGCAACGAGGTCATTGGATTTACTCCAATACAATTGAAACCAGCGCGGGCTGTCTTCCAATATTCGGGCGCAACTCTCCATCGAAACAGAGGCTTGATTGGAAAATATCATAGGAGTAGCCGTATTTTTAGCGGCTTGTGCAACGGCTCTGTCGGCTTTGTTGTGCGCCATCTCAAGTACGCCGATAGGTGCAAGCAAGAAGGGCGAATCAAGCGATTGCCCAAACAATGTCAGCGAGGTATCTCGCTCTGATACATCACGCAACATACGGGGTACGATTTTCCATTTGTCAAAACCGCTTCGATTGGCAGCGATAGTATCTTCTCGGCCTGCACCACCCGCAATATAGGCATAAGCTTCGGCATTGAGTCGCTCACGAGCAGCTTCACGGAGCTTATCAGCATCGGTCGGAATGAGGGGGCGACGCCCGCTCATGCCATTGATATAGATATTTTTTTGTCTGTCTGTTGCGCTAAATTCCATGCGATGCGAAAAATGAGTAAATGATGAAATGAGTAAATATCTCGTTTCATTTTACGGTGTATGAGCCTTGCACGAATATAGGGCGTTATTTTATAAAAATGCGTAAATAAATAACTCAAGTTGCGGATAAACCATAAACTTGAGAAAATTCCAAAAAACAAGCACCAAATTCCAACAAAATACCGTGAAACCTACGTTTGAATTGGAATTTGGGATTTGTTTTTTGGAATTTGCGAGTTGTAATAAGCCTTTACTCAATAGCCATCCAATAGATAATAATATCGCCGTACATGGGTTCGCCATCAGGTTCTTCGAGACGGATTGTGGCACTTGTGTTGGTTACATTATATACGCTATAAGCATATGATTCTCCCCCTTCATATGATGGTATCTGATTATCAATATCATACACCGTAATAAATATATGAGGCGGATTAGTAAATCCTGAATAGTTTATTTGTGGTGTGAAAAGGGTTGTGCCATTAATTGGGTTGGCTGTCACCATTATTTGTCCGTACTGCATATCGGGCAGCGAGATGTGATTCGCTTCTATGGTATCAGCTTTTATTGTACCTACTACATGCAGTTCACTTTCCGGATTATCTGTACCGATACCGACTTTGTTGTCGTAATGATCGACAAATAAAAGTGCATTGATGCCGTCACCGCGAATGAGCATATTACCATTATCTATGTCAAGGAGATGTTCGGGCGTAGCTGTACCGATACCCAGTCGGTCATTGCTGTGGTCGGCAAACATGAGTGCATTGATACCGTCACCACGAATGAGCATATTGCCACCATCTATATCAACTAGGTGTTCGGGTGTATTTGTGCCAATTCCGACGTAGTCGTCGTCCGTATCAGCATAGAGTAAGGCATTGATACCATCACCTCGAATGAGAAAGTCGATATCGTCTTCGTCCGGATTGACGGTAAAGGTAGAGTTAATAGCATCTACTTGGGCGGCTTGCTTATCACCAACGACAAGTTCCCAAGTATCCGGTGCAGGAAATCCCATCCAAGTATCGGGGTCATCATTGTGGTAGATACCGTCGTTGATACCCAGTGAGCCATTTACATCAAGCGTATAGTCTGGTGTAGGTGTACCAATACCTACATTCTGCCCAAAAGATAAAATCGCTGTAAAAAGCAGAACAGATAATAGATACATTTTCTTCATTTTATCCTTATTTTTATTTGATTATCAGTAACTTATGCTGGTATTCGAGTAAAATAGGGAATAGTCGCAAGGCGAATGTTTTTGTGTGAAAATGGGTGTTTTAATACTCAAATATCCATGTTCAGCAAAGGAATTCGCCTTGCGACTCGCGTACAATTGCTCACCCTATTTTTGTTGAACACCACCAATTATTTATATTTTAGGCAATAAAAAATGGAAGGTTGTACCTTTTCCTTCGGTAGATTCCAGCCAGATTTTGCCACCGAGACATTCGACTATTTTTTTACAAGTTGCTAAGCCGATTCCGGATCCTTCATAATCTTCTCTTCTGTGTAAGCGTTGGAAGATGATAAATACTTTTTCCTGTTGCATTTTCGGGATGCCAATGCCATTATCTGTTATGGATATTTGATAAAAGTTATCATCGTATGTGACAGATTTTAAATGGATTGTAGGTATAATATCAGGTTTGGTGAATTTTAGCGCGTTGGCAATGATGTTTTGAAAAAGCTGTATCATGGCAACGTTGGCAGCGTTGACCATTGGTAGTTCTTCCAATGTTATTTGCGCCTTTTTCTCATCTATTGAAAACTTCAAATTGCTTTTTATAATATGGAGTATGTCGTTTAGATTGACTTCGACAGACTCACGGGGGTCTGCACCTGACTTAGCAAAAGTAAGCATGTCAGTAAGCAATTTTTCCATACGTTTTGCGCCTTCGTGGATGTGTCCGATAAATTCTTGCCCGACACCATCTAATTGATCACAATATTTGCGCTGCAAAAGTGAGCTAAAGCTACTCATCATTCGAAGGGGTTCTTTAAGGTCATGGGCGGCTTTTCCTGCAAAGAGTTCCAATTCTTGATTGGCTTTGACAAGCATTTCTTGCTTGACATTAAGCTTTTCTATCATGATATCGCGTTGCTGCAACTCAAATCGCGTTTGCATCTCGGCGAGTATTCTTGTCTTTTCTTCGTTCGACAGTTCTTCTTGTAGCTTGTAAAGACGCTGCATGTAGTCACATGATTCACGAAATCTGCCTGTTTTGTAATATAGTTCTGCAAGTAGTTGGCAGGTATCAATGAGTTTTGGTTTCATATCCATATCCACCAACATGTAGTAGTTTTTCTCAAGCTGTTCTTCTGCAACTGTATAATTTTGTATTTGGTAATTGGCGTGCCCAAGGCTAAAAAGACAATCTGCCTCGTCGCAGAGAGAGCCGATTTCACGACTAATTTTAAGTGCCTGCTCATAATTGACTACGGCTGCACCATATTCTTTATTTGCTTCCAGCACTCTGCCTATTTCTTGATGTGAATGTGCCATTACGCCCTTATTTTCTATTTTTTTGCTAATTTCCAATGATTTGTATATATATTTTAATGCACTTCCATTATCTCCTAATTCAACATACACTTGTCCTATCGAATTATGAGCATTCGCCAGAATAATGGGTGCTAAATTTTCGTTTGAAATTTCAAGTATTTTTTTCAAATATTTTAGGGCATTTTTGTGGTCTCTTTGGATGTCATATAAAATTCCAATATTAAGATATACATTAGCCAGTGCATTGAAGTCTCCCGAATTTTTCTTGATATCCAAAGACTTTAAGTAATAGGATAATGCCTTTTCATATTCTCCTTTATCTTTATACACTATTCCAATATTATTGTATAATGAGCCACGTTGATTTTCATCTTCCAGTATTACACATATGTCCAATGCTTCATTATAATGCCTAAGTGCTTCATCTAAAAAACCTATTCTCAGGTAATTATTCCCTAGCCCTTTGTGAATAAGACACTCTTGTTCTTTATTTTTTAATGTGCTATTATATTGAAGTGCCAAATGGAAGTGCTCCATTGATGTTTTGAAATCTCCTCTATACCAGTGTATGCCTCCAAGATAGATACTTGCACAGGCAATACCTTCGATAAAGTTAATTTCTCTGGCAAGATGAAATGCACGAGAAGCATATTCCAAAGCTTGTTCTTTAGAAACAGACTTTACATGCTCAACATCGTCAAGTACCTTTCGGACTAATTCTTTGTCGAGAATATCTCCCCTTCTGTGTCCCGTTACTTTTAATAGAAATTCGCGAGATACATGTCCTACTGCTCTATCTGTTTTTGTCGAATAAACATTACTCGCCTGCTGCTGAATATCTACCATAATACACCCACTGTAAATCTTCTTTACCAGCATTGATATATGATAAATAAGCCTTAGTCAAAATTTAAATTGAGTATAAAATGCAAAAACCTTTTGCCGTATAGTTTTACACTTTATTGATTTCCAATTTTTTAAAACATGTTTCCTCACTAACATTTATAGCGTTTCAAAAAATCAAAAAAACTTATTGTACCCTGACTGTGACTCTGGTAAGAAGTGCGTAAATCACCAAACAAACGCAATTATCGTATTGATGCTTACTGATTAAGATTTGGCTGTAAATTGTATATAACCAGCACTAAATGTATTATTTTTTTACTTTCGATGTGACATAGTAAACTATGACTTCACAGAAGTCGACATATGTATAGCCTAAGTTGTGGGTAAATTATCAACGCGAGTAAACCCCTAATTTTAAGCATCTAATCAAAAACCACCGTTCGATTATTGCACACAAGAATTTTGTGTTCGAGGTCTTTGGCAATAGCTTTTGAAAGGACAATTTTTTCATTGTCTTTCCCTTTTCTGATAAAATCCCGCACGTTTTCTTTATGTGTAACGTGTGTGATACCTTGCTCGATAATCGGTCCGGCATCAAGGTCGGCGGTGACGTAGTGGCTCGTGGCACCAATGATTTTCACGCCACGTTCAAAAGCGGCATGATAAGGTTTGGAGCCTACAAAGGCAGGTAAGAAAGAATGGTGTATATTAATGATTTTATTAGGATAATGCTGAATGAAATCGTCCGATACAATTTGCATGTATCGCGCCAATACGATTAAATCTATTTTATACTCGGCGAGTAATTTGAGTTGTTTGGCTTCCTGTTCGGCTTTGGTTGCCTTAGTGATTGGAATATGATAAAACGGTATATCAAATTGCTCTGCAATGGGTTTCAGAGTCTCATGATTGCTGATAATCAGAGGGATTCCCATGTCCCATTCCTGCGAGTGACAACGATACAAAATGTCGTACAAACAATGAGAAAGTTTGGTCACAAAAACGGCTACGCGCTTCTTTTGGTCAGAAAAATGCAGCGTCCACGACATGTTAAATTTGCGTGCAATCAGCGTATCGAAATATTCTCCGATTTTCTCTCTGCCAATTTGAAAGCCTTCAATTTCCCATTCAATTCGCATAAAAAATTCGCTGCACGAATGGTCGCTATGTTGGTCGAGATAAACAACATTGCCATTGTTTTCATACAAAAAATCCGATACCGCGCGAATAATACCTTTCTTATCCGGGCAGTGAATGAGGAGAATAGCAGTGTCGTTTTTTTTCATCAGAAATGATTGAATGAGTTGTTGAGTTGTCGAGTTGATGTGGAGTATTTTGCTTCGCAAAATAAAAAAGCAAAAAGCAAAAGTACAAAAAAAACATCTATCGTCCACCGTTTTTCATTCACACTCTTCGCCTGCTTGTTTGTAGAGACAAGTCTTACAGAAGTACGTTTTTCCGGTTTTTAAATGTTCTTGATGGACGAGTTCGTATTCGTGGAAAGTACGGGATTGTTGTGTCAACACAGGAGTCGTAGAACAGCCCACCCAAAACATCGCCGCCAATACTGCAAATGCCGGAAACGAAAGCCTTCGCTTCTGCGTAGTCGGGCGAGCGAGTTCGAGAATGCGCGATTTGAAAGGATGCGTTCCAAAGAGTTGCAATAGACCAAATTGCTGCTGTTCTTTCAGGTGAATGAGTAGGGCAGCGTAGGTGCGTTCATTCCCTGTCTTTGTTGCGGCAAAAGCATCAGCAAGATACTCGTTGAGTAGGTGTAGTTCTTTTTTTATGGTATAATAAACAGGATTAAAAAACCAAAATATTTGTAGGAAAGCAATACTGATTTGTTGCCATGTATCGCGGTTTTCTATATGTGCAATTTCGTGATAAAGAATGGCTTGTTGGGTTTCTTCCGAAAGTTGATTCAGTGCAGGCTTCCATACGATATAGCGATGCCACAGCCTGAATGATGCTGCAAGTATTTCGTTTTTCTCATCGTACAGAATGTAATACGGCTTACCTTCTATCCACTTCAATTCTTTCTTGGAGCCTCGAATCAAACGCACCAAAAAAGCACATCGAAATACCAACCAAATAAATATCACCAAAGCTACTGCCCCATAAGCCGTTTGTAGGTAAGACTTGTAATCTATCGCTGCTTCGTAAGGGTCATATTTTTTGTAGAGAATGATGCTTGTTTGCGCCAATTCCTCACATTGACAAAAATCCGTCTCGTGAATCGCTTTGTCATAACACAATTCAATCTCGTCTTGATATGCTGCCACTTTGGAAGGTTCGAGCAGCGTTTGGAGTGCCTGTGTAGCAGAGTTAGCTGAGAAAAAATAAAGAAAAGCAGCCGGCAAGCTCAAACTCATCGCCAATACAAAATACAAAAACTGACGACGGCGCACGGGCGTACTACCCTTTCTCACAAAAAGGAAATATACCAAAGCTCCCGGTATCGAAAGCAAATAACTTAATGTAAAATACAATAACATTTTTAATGCGTCAATGCGATAATGCGTCAATGCGATAATGAATAAATTGAGTGATTTTTGATTTTATGATTTTTGATTAAATATATCGCATAGTTTCAATCAAAAATCTAAAATCACCTAATCAAAAATCACTCATTCATTAATGATACGCTTAAGTTCTGCGAGTTCCGCGTCTGAAATTTTGTCATTGTCCATCAGGGCAGAAACGAGCGTACTAGCCGAACCTTTAAACACATTTGTCAAAGCGTTGTTCAAGAAAGTATCCTGATAATCGGCACGACTGACTATTGGGAAGTATTCATGTGTACGTCCATGTGCTTTATACCCGACGTAACCTTTTTTATCTGCCAGTATTCGCACGATAGTAGATATCGTATTATAGGCAGGAGGAGGTTGTTCGTCCCAATTCGTAAGGATGTCTTTCACATATGCTTTTTCCAATCGCCAGAGGATGTTCATCACTTTTAATTCAAGTGGTGTTAATATCTTTTTTGCCATAATTCTTGGTTTGACTTTGTACAAAAGTACATTATTTCCCCAACAACTAAAAGTGTAGTTGATTTTTTAACAGTTCAAAAACAAATTCCAAATACCCGAAAATAAAACCTTGGAATTTGGATTTGTTATTTGGGATTTTAAACAATGTCTTCGCCAAATTATGAATTATGAATTTTGAATGACAAATGAATTTAAATCTTATTTTATTTTTTACTAATAATTAACAACTAGACTTTGGACATTTGGTAATTGGGAAATTCGGAATTAGGTAAAACCTTGTTATTTAATTTATTGCAAAGTAAAATAAAATATATGTTTTTTATTTATAATAAAATTAAATAGTTAATAATCAATTTATTACGAATTTAAACCTAATTTCCTAATTCCTTTTTGTCCAAAGTCTAGTAAATAAGTAACGAGCAAATAATAAGTTTACGATTTGGAGGCTACACGTCTAACGTTGGACACTTTGACAATCAATTAGTTATAAACCTCTTATATTTCAAGCGATTATAAGAACTATGAACTGTCCAACTATGAACTGATAGCCCGATTTCGACGAGGTTATTTTCATTGATATTGTCAAATTACCCATTTCAACAACTCCCGATAACAGGCTTCACATTCCTCCAAAAGTGGTTCTAAATATCCCGGAAAAGGTTCGATTTTGGGTGTATAGGCTTGAAATCCTGTTGAATTATGGACATTGGCATACCAGTATTTTGCCCAGATTCCATCCTCCTGTCTCGCGCCTTTTGTCCAACTCAACATCGCCTTGTCAAATGGTATTCCAATTGCTTCACACAGCTTAGTCAGTTGCGCTTCGGGATTGAGCAAGATGTTTTTGGCATCAACGACAATAACAGGCAAATTCATCGCCTGCAAATCGTGTATCAAGTCAATATGTAGCTGATACCCCACGTCTTGCATCGTCGGATTTGGGATAACTTTGGCAAAAGAGGGCAGCATTTCCACCGGATTACGTGTAAGGATAACATTGACAAAATTGCAGAGATAATTGCGGTCAAGGTCGAGCAAATGGTGGGTCATATTTTTGAAAAAATAGACCGATGAATCGTCAAACCTTGAAAGCGTTCGCATGACTTTATCACCATCATTATCCATACCATTGATGATGTCTGCTGCACCGGGATGGTACTTATCCGCCTCCGAATGGTTCAAATAAAAACCGTATAATGGCTCGTCAAATACTTGTGTATCAGTTCGTTGGGCGAAAGAATACATTAAGGCAGTAGAGATGTTTCGCGGTCCTGACCAAAGGTTGATTCGTTTTACAGTCGATAGTCCGTAGTCCATAGTCCATAGTTTGAGTCCATAGCTTTCTGTCCATAATCGACTTGTGCCTACCATCGACTATGGACGATTGACTATCGACTAATCTCCGATTTAATTAATGCTTGATAAAGACCACTCAACCGCCGCGTCATTTCACCGAATCCCCCCTCTCCTATCGTACGTCCATCGACTTGCGTGACGGGTGTGAGTCCGCCGAAAGTTCCGGTTACGAAGGCTTCATTTGCACCATAGACATCAAAGAGTGAAAAGTTTTTTTCGTAACACGGAATATTATTTTCCTTACAAACGCGAATTATATTGCCGCGCGTGATACCGTTCATACAATATTGGCTCGTCGATGTCCACACTTCACCATTTTTGATCATAAAAAAATTGGTCGCATTACATGTTGCCACAAAACCGTGAATATCCAACATCAATGCCTCATCTGCCCCTGCTTCAAGGGCTTGAATGAGGGCTTGCACTTCATGGAGTTTGCTATGGCAATTGAGGCGCGGGTCGAGGTAGTCGGGCGAGCCGCGTCGGATGGTGCTGGTGAAGAGCGTCACGCCACGTTCTTTGTTGTCCGGCGAGGCTTTTTTATGTTCGGCTATGATGACGACATTCGGACCGGAAATGGTAAGGCGCGGGTCTTGCGAAGGCGTTTTTTTGATGCCGCGTGTGACCATGATACGCACATGTACGCCATCGTTCATATCATTGGCTTTCAAGACTTTCCATACATCCTCAGTCAATTCTTCGCGCGAAAAAGGCAGTATCATACCCACTGTTTTGGCAGCTTGCCAGAGGCGGTCAAGGTGCTCCTTCAAAAAGACCAATTTGCCGTGATGCAAGCGCAGTGCTTCCCACACGCCATCGCCAACCAAATAGCCGCTGTCAAAGACAGATATTTTGGCATCGTCACGATGAAAAAGTGCTCCGTTGATGAAGATTTTAACGTCTTTATTGCGAGGGTCTGCTACGGCGCTGTGTGTTCCTTGTATCATATATGAAAATTCCAAATAACAAAATCCAAATTCCAAAAATCAATACAGGAACGTAGGAACAGGGCATGCCCTGTCCCTACGTTCCTACGATTTGGGGGGTAAATTTACATTTTTGTACATCTATTCTTCTGTTTCTTTGTTGAAAAAAAATATTTTCATAAAAACATAAAACGAATACACGAATAACGAATCAACGAACCACACCACCATGATGAATCTAAATTACACTGCATTTTTTCTGATTTCATTTATCCCCTTAATCATCGCTGCCATTTGGTATAATCCGAAATCACCTATTGTAAAATGGGCAGGTATTGAAGGACTTAGCGGCTTGAAATGGTGGCAAGTCTTATTGGCGTTTGGATTGAGTTTTACGCTAGTGTATGGCTACATCAATTTGGTCATTCATCAGGTGGGATTCTACGAACTATTCTTTACAGATATTATGCTGGGAAAAGTGGAATCGCAGCAGGTTGTCGATGAGTTTCTCGCCAAATATCGCCATAAACATCGACACTTCGGGCATGGCGTTTTTCATGGTGTGATTAATGCCTTTGTGTTTGGGATTCCTTTTGTGGGTTTTCACGCTTTTGTCGAAAAAAAACCTATGCGATATGTATGGGCGCACTTGGGTTACTGGCTGGTTACCAGTATTTTAATTAGCGCATTTATTTCAGAATTTGTTTGATTTTTGATTTGTAGAGACGCGATTAATCGCGTCTCTACAAATCAAAAATCACTAAATTTCCCATTCTTTTGAAGTACGATACACTGTTCCTTTAAATAGCGCGACTTTCTCCCCATCTTGGTTGGTGACTTCGATGTGATAGACGGCGATTTTGTTAGATAAATGCTCCTCTCTCGCGATAGCTGTCAACACATCCCCCACATCCACACGCTTGATATGTGAAATAGCGGTTTCGATAGATACTGCATGTTTACCTTGCGAATTGGACGCAAAAGCAAAGGCGCTATCCGACAGCGAATAGGTAATACCTCCGTGTGCGATGCCAAAACCATTGGTCATTTCTTGCCGTACCGTCATTTGCAATTTGGCATATCCTGCCTTCATGTCCAATATTTCGATACCCAGCCATTTGCTGAAAGCATCATCTTGATACATGGCTTGTGCGATTTGTGTTGATTTTTTCAATGCTTAAATGCTTAAGTGATGAAATGTTGAAATGTTGAAATGTACTTCATTGGCGCATCAGATATTTAAGCATTTCATCATTTTAACATTATAAAGCGCGAATGTAATAATTTTTTCGCGTAGCGAAATGAAAAAATATCATTCTTTAGGCGTATTTCATCAATCTTGTAATTTTTTTGATACTTTTTTGCTCAAAAATTTCACTTTTTTGATAATAATTTATAACTTTGTCTCCCTTGAAACAATGCTTAAATGATGAAATGTGATAATGGTAATGAATAAATAATTTATAATTCATTCAAAATTCATTCATTACACATTTAAGCATTACATCATTTCAACATTTAAGCATTGAATATATGAAAAGTGTAATTACCCAACGTTTTATTAAATGTCATGACCAACTCAAAAGCGAGGGACAGGTGCGTTCGAGCCGTCAATTTGCTATGTCGTTGGAGTATTTACCGCAAAGTTTGAGTGAAATTTTGAAGGGCAGACGTGATGTTACGATTGAGTTGTTGCGTAAAGCAATTGAGAAATATAAAATTAACCCTGTCTATATTTATACCGGAGAAGGTCCGATGTTTATGAGCGAGGAAGACCATAAAAACTTCCGCGTATTGACTATCGTGACAAATGGGCAAGACGATGAGCGTATCGTACATGTACCCGTACCCGCACAGGCAGGTTATGCAGGACAAATGACTGACCCGACTTTTATTCAGGATTTGCCGACCTATTCGCTGCCTGATTATAAATATAAAGTAGGTACGCATCGCTCATTTGACGTATCAGGCGATAGTATGGAACCCACGCTTTTTGAAGGTGATAAAGTGATTTGCAGCTACTTGGAACCAACACTTTGGCAGAGTTCGATTAAAGACAATTATGTATATGTGGTCGTGACGCGTGGAGATGTTTTGGTGAAGCGCGTTTTCAATCATTTGAAGGCAGATAAACAATTGGAGTTGTTATCCGACAATACATTTTATGAGCCATTTCGCGCAGATTTAGGGGATGTAAGGGAGATTTGGTATGTACGTGCGAAGTTGAGTCCTTTCCTTCCTTCACCACAAAATATCAAAAACCTGCTACACACCGAAATGCAAGAACTCCAATCCACGATTAAAAATCAAAGCCAACTCATTGAAGGACTGCGCCAAACAGTTGAGAGATCCTTCAAAAATTGAGCATAAACAATTGGTTCTTTGACAATTGACCTTAGTACATTGTCAATTAAGTTTCTTTGTGTTTTTTGACGTTTATTTTGAAATGAATCGACCCAAAAATGAGCGTCCCGAATGCTTTCGGGATAAGGAGTTTTTGGGGAAGAGTCATTTTAAAAGAAATACTCAAAAACGCTAAGAAACTTATTTGACAATGTACTAAGTATTGTTTTTTATTTTAAAACGGAATAAAAAAGTGTGAACTACTTTTGAAGGAAATTTAAACATGCCTGATTTTTGGAATGAAATAAGTGATTTCGAGAAAAGTGAATTACTAAAACTGCAATTGAGGAAAGTAAGCATGAGGAGAATTTAGTGCCACACGAAGAAGTTATGAAAAAATACAGCAAATGGCTCGAAAAGTAATTTGAACGAAGAGGACAAAAAGCAACCAAAACAAAAACAATTCGACACTATAAAATCGACAAACACAGAAGAATGTATTATCGAAAACACGGCAAGAAATTGACCATTGTTTTTATTTTTAATGATAGAAGAAATCCAGACAACAACCCTTATAAATAACTGAATATCAACAAATGAAGAAGGCTTTAATCACCGGTATCACCGGACAAGACGGTGCATATCTCTCCGAACTCCTCCTTAGTAAAGGTTACGAAGTGCATGGCATCAAGCGGCGGGCATCGTCGTTCAATACACAACGCATCGACCATATATATCAAGACCCACACGTCGAAAATTACCGTTTCCAACTCCACTACGGCGACCTTACGGATGCCACCAATCTTATCCGTATCATTCAACAGATACAGCCTGATGAGATTTATAACCTCGGTGCCATGTCGCATGTCAAGGTCAGTTTTGATACACCTGAATACACCGCCAATGTGGACGCACTCGGTACGCTACGACTGCTCGAGGCTGTACGCATACTTGGTTTGGGCGATAAAACTCGTATTTATCAAGCCTCCACTTCCGAATTATATGGTTTGGTACAGGAAACGCCGCAGACCGAAAAAACGCCTTTTTATCCGCGTTCGCCTTATGCGGTAGCAAAGATGTACGCCTATTGGATTACCGTCAATTATCGCGAAGCATATGGCATGTATGCTGTCAATGGCATCCTTTTTAATCACGAAAGTCCACGGCGCGGCGAGACTTTCGTTACCCGGAAAATCACGCGTGCTACTGCCAAAATCGCACTTGGTTTGCAAGACACCATTTATCTCGGCAACATGGACGCCAAACGCGATTGGGGACACGCAAAAGATTACGTAGAAGTCATGTGGCTTATGCTTCAGCAAGAGCAGCCCGAAGATTTTGTCATCGCTACAGGCGTGACGACCTCTGTGCGTGATTTTGTAAGAATGGCATTCTCCGAAGTGGGTATCGACCTCGAATTTAGCGGTGAAGGTGTCGATGAAATCGGCGTAGTAACCGCTTGCTCGAATCCTGATCACCAGCTTGAAATTGGAAAGAAAGTTGTGGCAGTTGACCCGCGATACTTCCGACCTACAGAGGTAGATTTGCTACTGGGCGACCCAACCAAAGCCAAAACAAAATTAGGCTGGAAACCCCAATACGACCTTCCCGCACTCGTCAAAGATATGATGCAATCTGATTTAGTGATTTTTGAAAAAGAAAAATATCTAAACAAACGCGAGTAATTTTTTGTACTTTTCACCATTTTAATATGAGTGTGTAAAAAATTAGGGGCAATTATATATAAAAGGTGCAGCGCACCGTCTCCGTTTGTAGCAAGAAAGTTCCCCCAAGCTAATAAGG
>ENA-ORXR01003445-ORXR01003445.1-marine-metagenome-genome-assembly--contig:-NODE-3445-length-14186-cov-69.384790_pt1 | contig 14186 bp, 13 predicted proteins | sample MGYA00237866_ERZ511479 | MGnify/ENA metagenome assembly ERZ511479 | reverse complement strand
GCAACGATTTTTTGAATTCTTTAGAAGAAAAAATTACGGCGCATTATGGAACAATTTATTTAATTTCTTTCACTAAAGACAAAATATCGACGGAAATTTCCCCATCAATCTTTAATATTCCCGCCTACTTTATCAATCACAAAAGCATATTGAAATGCGATTTCTTTGAGTCGTTCGTAGCGACCTGACGCGCCACCGTGTCCGGCATCCATATTGGTCTTCAAGATGAGCGTATTATCGTCTGTTTTCATCTCGCGGAGCTTGGCAGTCCACTTGGCGGGTTCCCAATATTTTACACGCGGGTCATTGAGACCGGCGGTAACCAACATATCGGGATAGTCTTTGGCTTCTACATTATCGTAGGGCGAGTAAGATTTCATGTATTTGTAATATTCTTCACTCTTCGGATTGCCCCATTCTTCGTATTCTATCACCGTGAGCGGTATCGTTTCATCCAACATCGTATTCATCACATCTACAAAAGGTACATCTGCCACGACTGCTGCAAAGAGGTCGGGACGCATATTCACGACCGCACCCATGAGCAAGCCACCTGCACTACCACCTTGTATCGAAAGGCGTTCTTTTGTCGTATATTTTTCGGAAATAACATGTTCAGCGCAAGCGATAAAATCGGTAAACGTATTCTTCTTTTTGAGGTACTTTCCGTCTTCGTACCACTGTCTGCCCATCTCGCTGCCACCGCGTATATGTGCGAGGGCATACACAAAACCTCTATCCAATAAACTAATTCGAGTAGAAGCAAATGCTGGGTCATAGCTGTACCCATACGAGCCATAACCTTGCAAAAAGCAAGGGTTTTTGCCGTTCTTTTTCAAGCCTTTTTTGTAGGCGATAGAAATCGGAATCTTCGCACCATCTTTGGCAGTAGCAAAAGCGCGTTCGGTTACATAATCGTCTTTATTATAACCGCCCAACACTTCATACTCCTTTTTTAATATGAATTTTTTATCATTCATATCGTAATCATACACAGTACGTGGCGTGATAGGTGACGAATAAGTAAAGCGCACCAAATTCGTCTTAAAATCAGGATTTTTGCTGCTCCAATAAGTATAAACAGGTTCGGGAAATTTGACTTCGTGTGTTTGGTTGTTTTTCAAATTAATGATAAACATATTCTTAAAACCGCCCTTGCGACCATACACAACCAAGTGATTTTTAAATGCCTCGACATTACTAATCAATACCTTTTCGTCATGTCCGATAAACTCCTTCCAATACTTGCGTTTTGTTTTTCCAACAGGTGCTTTCATCACTTTAAAATTGAGGGCATTATCGTTGGTGGCAATATAAAAATCGTCGCCGTGATGTGTGACGCTATACTCTTCGTTTTGTACACGCGGTGCAAATAATTTGAATGTTCCCTCCGGTTTATCTGCGTCCAAATAGCGATATTCGTTGGTGACTTGACTACCCAATGCAATGAAGATATATCGTTTGCTTTTCGTTTTAAAAGCATTTAAAAAATAGGCATCGTCTTTTTCTTCATACACGAGTTTGTCCCTGCTTGCACCGAGTTTGTGTCGGTACAATTGGTACGGACGACGCGCCGGATCGAGCATAGTATAAAAGAAAGTTTCATTGTCATTTGCCCAGACGATTGTGCCACCTGTTGATTTTATTTTGTCAGAAAGCATTTCGCCTGTATTGAGATTTTTTACCGCAATATCGTATTGTTCCGAGCCATCAAAATCTGCCGAATATGCCAGTAATTTGTGGTCATCGCTCACGCTGAAACTTCCGAGACTAAAATACTCTTTGCCTTCGGCAAGCTGATTACCATCAAGTAAAATCTCCTCGTCGGCATCCAAACTGCCTTTTTTGCGACAATAGATGCTATAATTTTTACCTTCCTCTGTACGAGTGTAATAGTAGTAATCGTCGTCCTTCTCCGGCACAGAGAGGTCGGTCTCTTGAATACGCCCCACCATTTCATCATATAGTTTTTTTTGCAACTTTTCAGTGTGCTTGGTTAGCGTTTTCATGTAGTCGTTTTCGGCATTGAGGTAGTCAATGACTTCCTGTTTTTCCTTTCCGCGCAACCAGTAATAATTATCCGTTCTGACATCACCGTGCGTGGTATCTCTGTGTTCGATTTTTTTAGCTTTAGGTGCATCCATATTGACATTCTGCTTAGGCTTACATGCGATACATGCAAGTATAATGATACATGTAATTAAGTTTATTTTTTTCATAATGAGTGCTTTGAGTAGAAGATAACATCTGGAGCTATAAATCGTTTAATCAGAATTATAAATAGCAACAAAATGGAGTTTTATGAACATTATCATTAAAATGATAACAGACACTTTTTAAGTGTCTGTTATTCTAAGTAGTAAGTCAATCTAATTATGATATGTTGCTTTGAGTGAAATTTTTTCGAGTACGAGGCGGAGGTTATTCAGCATAGCCGTAGCTACGCTGGATGTTCTCCAACAAAGTAATCGGACAAATTTCGCCAAATGAACTTATCATAATTAGTTTGACTTACTATTAAGTCTATTATGTTTTTAATGATAAATCAGGTAGTAAAACGTAATCGTTTTACTGCATATTCATTTCTTTTACCACTACTTTCATTTTAATGTCTTTGACAGGTCGGTCGCCGGGCTGTGTCTGTTGATCACCGATTTTGTCGATGACTTCTAAGCCTTCCGTCACGATACCATACACGGTGTAATCTCTATCCAAAAACGGAGTACCACCCAGCGTTTTGTAGGCTTCTCTTTGCTCTTCGCTATATTTAAAACCGGTACGCTGTTCCATCATATCGAGTTCGTCATCGCTCAAGACATTACCCTGTACAATATAAAATTGCGAACCAGAAGAGCGTTTTTGTGGATTGGAGGGACCGCCGGTACGGGCAGCTGCCAAAGCACCTTTTACATGAATGTTTTTACTCACAAACTCCGCCGGAATAGTGTAACCCGGACCGCCCATGCCGAGGCGTTTTCCGGCATCGGCATTGCGAGACTCAGGGTCACCACCTTGTAGCATAAAACCCTGTATCACGCGGTGAAACAAGAGGTCATCATAAAAGTTTTCTGAGACGAGTTTCAGAAAATTATCGCGGTGTTGTGGGGTGTCGTCGTACAACAAGATAGTCATGTTGCCAAAATCGGTCTGTAGTTCGACCGTACAATTTTTCGGTTCTTTCACTTGAATTACTTTTGAAACGGTTTGTTCTTTACCGCCTTTAGCGGCTGTTAATGTTACGGTGTATTCACCGGCTTTTGTATATTGGTGTTCGCTGGGATTTTGTTTGTCGGAAGTCGTACCGTCACCAAAATCCCAAGTATAATTTGTCGCATTTTTAGAGTCATTCTCAAAGCTGACCTTTGCAAAAGGAGCAGGCTTGTCGAGTGAGGTAGTTTTGAAAGCAGCAGAAGGTGTAGCACAGGAATTGAAGCATACAATCACTGCTACCGCATATACCAAATGTAAGATATTTTTAATCATTTTTTATTAAATTCATTTTAAAATCATTCATTTTTTTATACACAAAGGTCGCTAAGAAGTTGGACAATCGGGTAAAGAATTACCTTTTTTTTGAGATATGATTGCGTCATTTTTTTAACACAAAAAAAAATAATCGGTACGATTTTTGATAAAATGACGTTTTTTTTGTAAATTGAGGTGACAATAGACCTCGTAAAGCGTCTATTTCAACGATTCACTGGTGTAAAATAAATTACAAAATTAAACTCTAAAAGCGAAAGAAAATGAGCGGAAAGATTCAACAAAACCTTAGTCAGAGACTTAGTCAAAAATTATCGCCTCAGCAGATTCAGTTAATGAAATTGTTGCAAGTGCCGACTGCGGCATTAGATCAACGCATTAAGGAGGAATTGGAGGCAAACCCTGCGCTTGACGAAGGGCAAGAGGAGACTGAAGAGCCAGGGTTTGCCGAAAAAGAGAATGAAAAAGAGAAAGACACTGAGGCTGAAAGCGAGGAAGAAGCGGAAGTAGAAGATACTCGCGAGGAGGAGATTGAACTTAGCGAGTACATCGAAGAGTACTTGGAAGATGATACGGCAAGTTATAAACTCAGTAGTAATAATTACTCTCCTGATGAGGAAGATAAGACTATTCCGATTCCGGTGGAAAATACCTTTCATGAATATCTGGAGAGCCAGCTTGGTTTGGTCAAATTGGACGAATCCGAAGAGCGAGTTGCGAAGCAAATTATCGGAAGTATTGATGATGACGGCTATCTGCGTCGTGAGCCGATAGCGATAGTCGATGACCTTGCTTTTTCGCAAAATGTCATGACCACAGAATCTGAAGTAGAGCGATTATTAAAAGTCGTACAGCGATTTGAACCCGCAGGTATTGGCGCACGTGATTTGCAAGAGTGTCTGCTCATTCAGCTAAAAAGAAGGCACGAAGACACGAGCAAAGATGTTGACCACGAAAATATGCACCGTGCTATTGTATTGATAGAAAAGCATTTTGAGGAATTTTCAAAAAAGCATTATGAAAAATTGAAAAAACAACTATCTGTCAGTAGTGAGGAACTCAAAGCTATCATTGATGAAGTTCTCAAATTAAATCCTAAGCCTGCGAGTGGTTACTCTTCCGGTGCCAATCGAATTCAACAATACATCGTTCCTGATTTTATCCTCAATAATAAGGAGGGCGAACTCGAACTTTCGCTCAATACTCGCAACGCGCCCGACCTGCGTATCAGCGAGCATTACAAGGAAATGCTGAAGTCTTATGGCGGTAGCGGTAAACGCAAGCGTGACAAAAAGCAACGCGAAGCGGTCATGTTTATCAAGCAAAAAATAGATGCCGCCAAGTGGTTTATTGATGCCATTCGTCAACGTCAACAGACGATGTACAAAACGATGTACTCTATTCTTCAATATCAATATGATTTCTTTTTGACAGGCGACCAAAAGCGTCTTAGACCTATGATTCTCAAAGACATCGCGGAGATTACAGGCTTGGATATTTCGACGGTTTCGCGGGTGGCGAACAGTAAATATGTACAAACGGAATTTGGCACAAAACGCCTCAAAGATTTCTTTTCAGAATCCCTACAAACAGATAGTGGAGAGGAGGTTTCGACCTTAGAAGTGAAGAAAATTTTGATGGAACTCATCGAAAAAGAAAATAAGAAAAAACCACTTTCCGACGAAAAGCTAAAGGATTCGTTGCGGAAGTCAGGATACAACATCGCCCGCCGTACAGTCGCCAAATATCGCGAACAACTCAGTATTCCAGTCGCCCGACTTCGTAAACAACTTTGACGACAGACGGACGCTTCGCTTGACGGCAGACGACCGACGATAAAAAAACACAAAAGCCAATTTTTACTTATGTAAAAATTGGCTTTTGTGTTTTTTCTAACATTAGTCCGTTTGTCGTCAAGCGAAGCGTCCGTCTGTCGTCAAAAAACAGCTTTTCCGATTTTCACGAAAGTACTTACGTCACCCATCGTATAATAATGTAGGCAAGGTACGCCTTTGGCTTTCAGTTCTTTAGATTGCTGAATACACCAGTCGATACCGACTTGCTTTTCGGCTTTTCGGTCTTTGGCTTTCATCATTTCATCTACGAGGTCATCAGGAAAGTTGACATAAAAAATACTCGGCAGACGAGCAATTTGACTCTTACGAGTGAGGGGCTTCAAGCCCGGAATGATAGGCACATGAATATCATATTCACGGCACAAATCCACAAAATCAAAATATTTTTGATTATCAAAAAACATCTGTGTGACGATATAATCCGCTCCTGCATCGACTTTTTCTTTGAGAAATTGCATGTCAAGTTTCATATTCGGAGCTTCATAATGCTTTTCGGGATAACCCGCTACGCCGATACAAATATCGGTCGCTTGCCCTTCGCTCTCCAAATACTTTCCTTTATTCATCTTTTCAATCTGCTTGACCATATCTATCGCAAAGTTGTGTCCACCGGGTTCCGGTATAAATCTACCTTCCAATTTTCGCGCATCGCCTCTGAGTGCCAGTACATTGCTAATCCCCAAAAAGCTTAAATCAATCAAGGCATTTTCGGTTTCTTCTATCGTAAAACCACCGCAAATCAAATGTGGTACTGCCTCTACACCATAGCGATTCATAATAGCGGCACAGATACCGACCGTACCCGGACGTTTACGGATTGACGTTTTTTCATAATAGCCCCCCGGACGTTGTTTGTAATCGTACTCCTCGCGGTGATACGTCACATCAATGAAAGGCGGTTTGAATTCCATGAGCGGGTCTAAGGAATCAAAAATAGATTGGATGCTTCCTCCTTTGAGTGGAGGCAGTATCTCAAAAGAAATGACAGTTTTATCTTTGACCTTTTTTAAATATTCGGTTATCTTCATATACGACAGTTCGTTAGAAACTGAACTTTTTAAGTTCAAGCATATTAATAGGCTGCAAAGATACAGACTGCCTTAGTATTATAAAAGTAACGGGATAGAAAGGATTTTTTTAGAAAGGATTTAAACAAGGTGGTAATATTGTATCTCAATCAGGGCAAGAAAGGTGCTGACATTTGCTAATTATTCACATTTTATTTACCTTTATTAGACAAAATCAATGATATTCACCAAAACCAAAACCCAATGGCTATCGAAAAATGGAGCGATATTATTCCATCTATTGTGAAAGTACCGATTACGGTATATACAAATCGGCATAAGATTCAAAAGTGGTGAAAGCACGCACAGGCTTATTTGAATAAAGGGAATACGAATATTGTCGTACTTGGTCGTCCCAATGTTGGTAAATCAGTGATGGCTGCTTATCTACACAATGAGACGAGTAATCTATCTTGGGACTTGCCGGATACTTCGACTGATGTAGAGACAAAGGCATTAACATTAGAGAATTGGAAAAAATTGGTGCGGGTAATTCCGGGACAGAAAATTGCTAATTGATATAGCGGAATAGAGGAAGCTTTTAATAAACATGAGGCACTGGAAGGTATTATTTATGTAGTGGATTACGGATTTACTGACGAAAAGAGGGCTAATATCAAGCAAAGAATGATAGACGGAAAGAATGAACGTAAGGTGAAAATTGATACGATTGAAAAAATACGAGCCAAAAACCTTGAAAGCGAATTGATAGACTTCAAGGGTGTTTGTGAACAGATTAGAAAAACATTTTCAATAGGAAAATCCCCCGAATGGCTTTTGATTGTTACCAATAAAGCTGATTTGTTTTTTGATAAATTGGATGAAGTACAAAATTATTATCAACCGAAAGGAGATAGCAAATTCAGCGATATACTCAATGAGTTGTTAAGTGAAGTAGGAAGACAAAATCTTAAATGTGAGGTAATTCCTTTATGTTCGTATGAGAGAAGTTTTGAGTAGAATGGAGAAGTAGTAGAAACAAAAATTGGAGGAGAAACGAACCGTAAAAACCTTGCAAAGCATTTTTTCAAAACGATTTCAAACTTTTAATTATGACAACAGACCCTCTTGGTATTTTGAGTAGAATTATTGACAAAAATGAAGTACAATTGGAGCAATTTATGGCTTTGGCAGAAGATGTTTCTAATAAAATTGAAACCTTAACCACTACGAGAAAGAGATTAATGATGTATGTTGGAGCATTGATTATTCTTTCTGGTTTAGCTATTGGTATTTTTATTTTCGGAAATCAAATTGAAGTATTTAAAGACTATAAAATGTACTTAGTATTTATATATGTATTTGTGTCATTTTGTTTATTTAATGCTGTCAAATTATTAATCACCGCAAACAAAATCGAACAAGGTATTGAACGAGAGTCATATATGCTTGGGGAACTGTTAAACATAACTGATTCGTATAAAGAAAAATTGATAGACCAAAGTGATGCTGTAAGAAAAATGTACTTCGACATGCGAATGAGTCGTATCGACTTCAGCCACGCCAAATTCAAAAAGCAGCCCCCAAGCATCCAACAAAAACCTGTACCCACCAAACCCACAAAATCACCCATATCTACGCCGACGTAGAAACGTAAAAGCACCTCCAAAAATTCCCAACAACAATAGCGGTAAGGCAATATTCACCAATTGCCATTTCGTCTTTTCTTCCCTTGCTTTCGTTTTGTTCAACAGCCGTAAGCGCACTTCTTTGGAGCGAGAAGCAATCACTCCATCAGTATCAAGAAGATACTCAACGGCATTCAGTAGAAAATCTTTATTGGCAAAAGTGTAACGCTCGTAGGGATTGTAGCCGAGTGGCTCTATTTTATTTTCTTTTTTATTAATCGCATTACGAATGACATCGCCGTCGGAGACAATCAGCATTTTGGTAGGCTTACTTTCCGGTCTAAAAGGTTGACCGATTTCTTCGAGCATTTTACCCATGTTTTCTGTCACCCTATTTTCGTACAATGAAGGAAAAACACCTTCCAACAAAACCGCTACGGGTTGATGTGGTTTATTGAACCTTTCGACAGGTGGTGCTTCGCGTGTAATGTCAAAACTTAAGCGCGAAGGAGCGTACTGCATACGACTTTTTTCGGAGGTGGTCAGAAGAATAGTCTTCTTGACGGGTGTTTTTGTTTTTATCGTATCAATAGTACTAACAAACTTAAAATCAATACCATCGAGGTTTTTTACAATCGGATGTGGATTATCTATTTTAGGAAAAATAATCGGATGATAATACCACGGTCGCAGGTCAAATTGCGGTGCATTGCCCACCATGCCCACTTGCAGAGGTATTCGACTACTCCTCAAATCCTGCACCATATTCGGTTCGATTCTCACGCCATACCGAAACAAAACATCTTCCAAATTGAGCGGATAATCATACGGCACATATTCCCCTGCGAGACGCAGACTGTCAAGGTCAGCACTCAAGCGGTCGATGAGCCATATCACCTTACCACCATTCATAATATATTGGTCAATTTTAAATTTGTCTTTATCCGAAAAAGCAGTACGCGGTTTCGGGACAACCAAGAGTCGATATTGACTGGCATCCACCATCGTAAAACTATCCAAATGAATACGTCCGACATCATAATACTGCTGTAAAGCCGCATCAAAACGAGCGGTTTGGTAAGGTTCGAGTTCGCCGTGACCTTCGGTTAGAGCGATTTTTGACTTGTGAAGGCTTTTGAGCTTTTTTATGGTATTGGTAATCTTATATTCGAGTAGGCTGATGGAGTTGTTGAGGACGACTTGGTCTTGTCCGGGCGCGAGGGAAGCCGTATTATTTTCAAGAATATTGACCGGCATAGAGCGACCTTTATACGTCACCATGACCGCAGGAAAAATGAGTTTTTCCGAATAGCCATCATCCTGTTTGACCTTCAACGTGACAGGAAGAATACCGACTTTGCCAAGCCCTTCTATCATCTCATTGGATTGCTCTACCGAGCCACCAAGCGGGTCGGTAAATTGATACTCCACATAGCCCGACATTGACTTAAAATCATTGAGCAATTCGCGTAGAGCATTTTGCAATCGCTTGAATCCTGACGGAAATTCGCCTTCCAAAAAAGACTCAATAAAGACGACCTCTTCGAGTTCTTTGATTTGTTGCTTAGTCGCCTTCGTGAGCGTAAATCGCTTATCTTCCGTCAGGTCAATATGACCGTAGAAAGCATTGGCGAGGATATTCACAAATATTAAAATACCCAAAAACAAAGCGAGTTGGAAGAGGGATTGGTTGCGTGTATTTTTTGATTTTTTCATGCTAAATTAGTCCGTAGTCGGTGGTCAATAGTCCGTAGTCGGCAGTGCAAATATACGGTTAAATCGCGGTTATAGGGTTTGATTTTTAAGGGAAAATAGTTTATCTTTGAGAACAGTTTATTACGAAAATTATTTTTATGACACAACCAATTAAATTAGATACTTCAGACAATCAGTTTATCATCAGCATTGATAAGGATTTTCTTGATAAAGAAGCATTGCTCAAATTTATAAATTATCTACGTGTAGAATCGCTTGCACGTAAGGTGGATTTTGATGAAGATATCGAAGCACTCGGCGAAGAAATTAAAGCAGAATGGTGGAAGAAAAATAAAGATAGATTTATTCCGAAAGAAGAGCAATGACCAAAATTATCGTTGATTCAAACATTGTTTTTTCGGCATTACGTAGTAAAAACTCACAGACGTTGGAGCGTATGCTAACGAGCGATGAACAGTATTTTGCACCTAATTTTTTGATTGGTGAAATTTTTATCCATAAAGAACGCATTATGAAAAACTCTAAAACCTCAGCCGAAGAAACATACGCCTATTTCCTTGAAGTCATCCCCAAAATTAACTTCTTTAGTGAGATACGTATCTCCATTCCCAATTTTATATATGCTCACCGATTGTGCAAAAATGTAGATGAGGACGACACACCTTTCGTAGCTCTTTCCCTCGAACTTGGCTATCCTCTGTGGACGCGAGATAAGCAACTAAAAATTGAATTACAACAGCGCGGATTTACTAATTTTTTTGAGGAGAATGATGGGGCATAAACGTTAAGCAAGTAGGTTATGCGGTTTGATTTTCAAGAGAAAATGGTTTATCTTTGAGAACAGTTTATCACAATTAATTATTGTTTATGACACAACCAATATCGACATTAAATACAACTCAATTGGAGTTACTTCAACTATTCAATACCAATTTGACGGATGATGAATGGTTGGAAGTCAAGCGGATGTTTGTCAAATTTCTTGCTGAAAAAGTCAAGCGACTTGCGGATGAAGAATGGGACGAAAAGGGGTGGACGGCAGAGGATATGAAGCGAATGTCACAGGAACACATGCGTACACCATACAAGCGTAAGGCATGAGAATTGTATTAGATACAAACATTCTTTTGGTGGCAATTTCGCCCCAATCTCCATATTACCCGATATTTGAATCCTTTTTGAATGAAGAATATGTCTTATGTATTACAACTGAAATTTTCTTGGAATATGAGGAAATTCTCAAACGACATAGACGTATAGAAGTAGCTACAACCGTTCTAGATATTATAGAAAATGCGCCTAATACACTTCTCATCACCCGATATTATGAGTGGGAACTCATTAAAATAGACCCCGACGACAATAAGTTTGTAGATTGCGCCATAGCTTCCAACGCCAAATTAATCGTCACCGAAGATAAGCATTTCAATGTCCTAAAGCAGATTCCTTTTCCAAAAGTTTATACGCAGAAATTAGAACCGTTTATTACGGAGACTCTGGGGAAGGAGATTAATTGGAAAGAATAATTACTACCTTTAAATTTCTTTCAGTATCAAAATCATACTTATTTTTTGGGCTAACAGCAAAATGAGAAGTACTCATTTGAAAGAAATAGTCAATTTTTTGGGTAATGTCATTATCATCTAAGTTTTGGTAAGTGAGGACTGCAGATAATTTCAAAAGATATGGTTCTATGTTTTCCTCTTTGGGATATTGACGAATGTTGTTATCTATTAATAAACTTTCGAATTATTTTGATTGAAAAACCCATCGAAGATAACTAATATGATATCAATTGCAACAAAAATAATGATAAAATTGACACGTTTACAAATCACGAATTAAAAAAGGCGTGAACTTTAATTTCGTAGTTTGTACCTTTGTAAATAATTCAAAGGTAGTAAGAACTCAATAAACTAAAAATTAATCATATGAAAAAAATAATCTTGTTGTTCTCTGCTCTCGCCTGTGTTACATTCACTTATTCTCAAAATTGCAATTTACTGCTGGAAGGAGAAATTGATAAGATGACGGGTGAATATGAAATCTTCACTAAAAAACCCATCAAAGTGTTCAAATCTACCGATTACGGAATTTCAATGAAACTCGCTAGATATAGTGACAGGCACATATTTTCATTTTACGTGTATGGAGCAAGTCATTGTGTAGATGACAAAGGCAAGATACTCGTATTATTTAGGGATGGTCAAAGGAGTGAAATGGTCAATATGTCAGGATTTAACTGTGATAATTACTCGTCTGTACATTTCTCTTTAGATGTCTTAAACCATCCATATTACCAAGAATTTGCAACAAAGGAAATTGAAGCAATTAGGGTTTGGACTTACAAAGGATATGTTCAGGTAGATTTGAACTCTACCCAGAGCAAGCAAGTTATGCAGTTATTTCAGTGTATGCAATCAATGTAGTCCTTCTGATGAAATGATTTTACAAAATAACTTTCATAAAGAAAGTAAAGATAAAAAGAATGTCGGGTTACGCTCGGTATTGTAACGAAAGTTCGCGAGGTAGTTTCCGGCATTCTAAGTTTTTCAGAAGACTTCACCTTTTTGGTGAGGTCTTTTTTATTGCTCATCACTATATCTGCGAAAGTACCTGTTTTCCTATACTTTTCAAAAAACATTTACAAACACACCGATAACTCTCGGAAACTACCTATCCTAAACAACTTTCCGCAACTTATCCCCTAAATTCACAAAAAACATGAGATTTCGCTGTTTAAGCAACACGAAAACAGCGAAATGTACCAAAAAAACAACGATTTCGCTGTTTTATTGCATTTTTCAAAAAAACCAAAGCAAATGTGCCGATAAGTCGCGGAAACTATCTATTTTCACTAAGTTTCCGCAACTTATCGACACATTATGATAGGAAGAAAAAAAGAAATCGAGGTATTACAATCGGCTTTTGAGAGTCCGCGACCTGAATTATTGGCGGTCATTGGCAGGAGAAGGGTGGGCAAAACGTATTTGGTGCGTACTTTTTTTGAGGGAAAAATGGACTTTGAAATGGTGGGTTTGAAAGACGGGACACGCAAACAACAATTACGGAATTTTGCGTACAGTCTGCAAGAATTTCAGCCCGACCACGACTCGCGCAAAGCACCTAAAGACTGGTTGGAGGCGTTTTTTCAACTCAAACAATATTTGGAAAAAAAGGACACCAAAGGACGCAAAAAAGTTGTGTTTATTGACGAATTGCCGTGGATAGCTACCGCCAAATCCGACTTTCTGACCGGCTTCAGTTATTTTTGGAACAGCTATGCTTCCAAGCATCAAATTGTGGTCATTATCTGCGGTTCGGCAACGGCGTGGATGATTAAAAAAATCATCAATAATAAAGGCAGTTTGCACAATCGCGTCACACAGAAAATCACGCTCGCGCCCTTCACTTTAGCGGAGACGGAAGCCTATCTCAAATCGCTTGGCGTGTCGTTTACCCGTTACCAAATTCTGCAATTTTATATGACGATGGGCGGGATTCCGCATTATCTCAATCAGGTCAAAAAGGGTAAAAGTGCTGTGCAAAATATCAACGATATTTGCTTTGACCCGGCAGGCTTACTGCGTACCGAATTTGAGAATTTGTACAGTTCGCTATTCACCCACCCCGAACGCTATGAGGCGATTGTGGAGGCTTTGGCGTCGAAGTGGAAGGGCTTGAGCAGGTCAGAGATATTGAGCCAAACCGATATGAAAGATGGCGGTGGTATTACATTGATTTTAAGGGAGTTAGAGCAATCCGGTTTTATCACTTCGTATGTGCCTTTCGGAAAAAAGAAACAAAATACACTCTACCGATTGACCGATAATTATTCATTATTTTATTTGAAATATATTAATAATTTAGCCCCGAATCAGAAAGGAAATTGGAAGACTTTGAGTCAAACCCAGTCGTGGAAATCTTGGAGTGGTTATGCGTTTGAGAATATTTGTTTGCAGCACATTCACAAGATAAAGGAGGCATTGGATATACGTGGTGTGCATACGCAGGAGTATGGTTTTATTGCCAAAAATTCCGAAATAGGAGAAGGTACTCAAATAGACCTGCTGATTGACCGACACGATAATGTGATTTCACTTTGCGAAATGAAGTTTTATAATGAGGAAATCACCTTGTCAAAAACGGAAGCGGATAAGCTGCGACGAAGAAGAGCCATTTTCAGAAATGTAACGCAAACAAAGAAGCAAATTTTTATGGTGTTGGTTACGACTTATGGGTTGCTGGCTAATAAATATAGTTCGGAATTAATTGATAATGTGGTGCTTATGGATGATTTGTTTTGATTCGCCGTAGCGTAACGCCCTTGTGCCGACGAATGACGGCACAAGGGCATTACGATACGGTACGCAAGCGAGACGCTTACGCTAGGTTACCACTTCCGCGCCCCAAGAGCCGCCTTAGTCATCGCTACAAAAGCCGCGATAATACTCAAAAAATAAATCACATCGCGCGAGTCGATTTTACCTTTACTG
>ENA-ORXR01003444-ORXR01003444.1-marine-metagenome-genome-assembly--contig:-NODE-3444-length-14187-cov-9.377888_pt1 | contig 14187 bp, 13 predicted proteins | sample MGYA00237866_ERZ511479 | MGnify/ENA metagenome assembly ERZ511479 | reverse complement strand
TATCGACGCGGCAGCTGAATTTGACGCCCAGCCAGCCACCCAGCCAGCCGCCCAGCCAGACGCGCCGCAGGCCCCGGCAAAACGCCTGAATTTGGCGGACCCGGAAACCGGGCCGTCACCGATAGAGACTGGCGATACGTCTTCTCAGCCACCTGATCCGCAAGCGCAGCCAAATGCCGCGCCGAAAGCGGCACCGGAAATAGAGATGCTGGGCGCAGCCACTTCTGCCCCCCCAAAGCCGCGCGCGCCGCCAAACAAACCCCCAACCCCACCGGCGGCGAGGAGCGACCGCACGCCCGCCACGCCGCCGGCGGCGGCACCCCGCGCCGGCGCGCCCCCCGCCGAGACGAGCGACGCGGCGGCGAGGACGTCGAGGGGGGCCGTCACGCCCCCGACGAGCGCGCCGGTGAGCATGCCGAGCGCGGCCAACTGCGGGGCGCCGAGCGGCCGCCCCCCACCGCCACCGCCGCCGCCGCCGCCGCCGCCGAAGGCGTCCGCGTCGGCCGCCCGCCGGCGGCCGGCGGCGGCGCGGCAGAGCGCGCCAAACGTTGCAAACTCAAGCGCGTCAAAGGGGAGGCTGCAAAGGAGCGTCGCGCGCACGCCGGCTGCGTAGCGGGCGGCGGCGGGCGCCAGCCCGCGGCGGCCCGCAGCGGCGGCGGCGGCGGCCGCCGCCGACGAGACGGCGGGAACCCCCCCCGCCTGTGCCACGCACCGGCCGACCGCAAACGGCCCATAGGCGAGCGACGAGACGGTCGTTGCGACGGCGCCCGCCAAGATGCCCCACGCCAGGCCGCCGTGGCCGTCGCCGAGCGCACCCCCGCCGTTGCCCGCGCCGCCCGACGCGGCCGCCGCGCCCGGCTGCGCGCCCTCCACCGCGTGGTAGACGACGGTAAAGACGGCGGTGGCGGCGGCGGTGGCGGCCAAGCTGCCCCCAACGCCCCGGTACAGGTCGAGGAGCGCCGGCAGGCGCCGGGCGGTGGCGGTGCCTGCCGATCGGCTGGTGGCCGCCATCGCCGCCGCCGGGCTCCCGCCAATGGCCGCCAGCTGCGAGCGCACCTTTAGGGTGTCAAAGCCGTAGAGCGCAAGGAGGGAAACCGACTCGGCCACCGCGCCGGCGGCGGCGTGGCGGGCCAGCCCGGCGTGCCGCCCGGGCGGTGGCGGGGGGAGTGGCCCCGACGCTGCCGCCGCGGCGGCATGGGCACCGGCGGGGGTGGACGGCGCCGACTGCGCAGCGCCGCCGCAGACCCCAAACGGGGCGCGCGCGAAAAAGGGGGACGCAAACGCGGCGGCGCGCCCCCCCCTGCGATTCCTCGCCACCCGCCCGTCGGGGGGAGGATTCCGAGCGCTGCCGGGCGGGGGCCCCGCTCTCAACCCGCCGCCGTCAGCGGCCACCCCTTCCGTCTCAACGGCGGCGGCGGGGGCGGCGGTAGCGGCGGCGGCGGTGGCGGCGGCAGCAGCGGCCGCCGTCGCGGGCACCGCCCTCTCCTCGTGTCGCCCACGCCCCCGCGCGCCGAGGGAGAGCGCGGCCATGGCGGCGGCGAACGGCGCCAACGCCCGCGTGGCGGGGGGGGGGAGGAAGGGCAGCGCCACCTGCGCGCGGCCGGCGCGTGTTGACGGCCGGTCGGTCGCGGGCGGTGGCGCGGGTCGCGGCGGCAGCAGTGGCGGCGCCATGGTCGGGGCGGCGCTGTCTTCCCCCAGCAGCACCCACAGGGTCTATGTCTCCACAGCAACAGAGGGGGGAGGCGGGGGGAGGAGGGTGAGCAGCTGTGGGAACAGGAGGGAAGCAGAGCTGTATGGGAGGTGAAGGGGAGGGCGGACGCCGGGGAGTGAGGGCGGGCGTGGCCACGGTCGCGGTCGCCAAGGTGGGCGGCGGCGGCGGCGAGCGCCGAGGGTAGTGATGGGGGGACAGCCGCTGCGCAACGACGGGGCGGGGGGGGGGGGGGGGGGCGCGGCGCGGGGAAACGGGGGGGGGTGGGGGGGGGGGGGGGCACCCGCACGCGCCAGCCAAGCGCCGCACCGGAACGCGGGCGCGGCCGCTCTGCAGCCGGCGGTGCGAGGATCGACGCCACGGCCGAGGCGCCGGCGGCAGCTGGGCGAGATGCTGGTCACCTCGCCCAAACCCCTCTCCCAGAGACCCCCTGTCACTGGTGCATTGGCGGTGAGGGTGGGGTCGAGGTTGGCGACCTCACCTCCCAGCACACGGGGGCTACTACTAACCACAACAACTATTCCGTCGCCGCCCGCGCGGCGGTTCGCGGTCGACGGCTCGAGTGGATGGGCAGCGCTCGGCCATTCGCAGCGGAGAGGCGGCCACCTCCAGCCGTAGTCCGCCTCCCACTGTGTTTGAATCGCAGGGGCAGGCACGTTGGCGGGGGGGGCGGCAGGGCGCTACAACGAGCGGTTCCGGTGACCAAGGTCGCCAATGCGCCCTCGCGTGCCCAATGCCGACCTGCGCTGGAACAGAGGCGGGGAGGGGGGCGGTGGCCGACTCGACCGCCGAGATACGGGCGCGGCCGAGCGGGGTGGCGGGCGGGTGGGGAGTGTCGCCGCCTGCTCTGCTGGTTTGCGTTGCGGGAATGGCCGGCGGGGCGAGCCGGCGCTTCCGGTGGAGCGAGTGGAGCGCGCCCGTCAAGCTGTGTGCTGTGGTGACCCCACCGGATGTGTGGCTTGAAGCGCTCCACTGGGTGTCCGTCGCGCGTGAATCTCCAATAGAATCCAGAAGAAACAGCACGAATCATCGGGGAACTTGCATGAAGATCGTGGAAGCAGTCCTTCAGGTGGGGCGCAACTGCACTCAAGTGCACCAGGGAAAACTCGCTTGTGAGGGTGATCTGGTCATTGGCGCAATATTTCAGGGCAGCTGGAGCGGTTAGCGGCGCCTCCCGTCGCACAGGAGGGTGCCGAGGTCCCCTCGCCGTCGCCCCCGTGCGCGGCTGCCGCGAAATCTCCGGATTCGCCCGCGGGTCCTCGACACCATTGCCGGCGGCAACACCAGGACGCCGGCTCAACGCTGGCGCCCACCGATTTCGGTGCACACAGGCCGCGACGCCGAAGGAGTGGGTAGTCGCCGCCGGCGGTACAGTACATCGTCAGCCACGCTGCAGCAGTGATAGCTGCGAAAAGAAATAGACAGGCGCATGCAACTCATCGTCCCGGGTGTTGAGGGGTGGGCTCACGCACAGGCATCCTCCCCCGGCCACTGCTGCCCCGCCGCTCCTCTGTCACGGTCGCTGCCGCCGGCGGCTGCTTGGTAGGGTCGGCTGTGACCACCACTGCTGCCCGCACACCATCGACCTACTAATACATGTCGACAGCAGCCGGCCTGACAGTTGTCTTCTTCCCGGTCCGTGCCCGCTTTCGCTGCAGCATAGCAGACAATAACCAAGTATTAATATGTCAGTAGAAAACGTCAGGCCTGACCGAGTTCAAAAGCGTGCCTCGATAAACACTCTTAATTTTGATTCATAGTTTTGGTGGTTCGGTCAGCCCGATCATACGTATTTCAGTCCTCTCAATCTTGGGCCGACCACTCAGATGCGCATTGCCTACAAGACACCATCTCATTGGCCGACGGCTCGTATCCCAACGCACGGGTGTGGGTCGCTTGTTTTTTCCTTGTGTTCTTGTCGGCATGAGCCAAAATTTGGAGGACTGCAATGATACCGAACAACTACAAACTGGTCAGGCCCTTCAACGCCTGAACAAACCATGCCAAGGAGGACCCGGATCAGCAGCTCCGCCGGTTGGTGACCGTCGCGAAAGAACGTGTCCGATGTAGGGATCGTCCTAGGCAGGCCCCCCCACCAGGCGACAACCTGTTCGGTGTGGTTGGCGCGGTTGCCCCGAGCCAACCACCAGGCACAGGCTGGCGAGCAGGTCCTTTCTCTGCGCCCCACCGCGGCCAGTCTCTGCGTGCCAGGTCACAAGAGAGCTCAGACTGGCGGAAGCCACTCACGATTGATCTCTGATGGCCCAGCCGCGGTCGCTGATTGGTCTGATTTCCCATCAGCAGTGAGATATTTCACTCTCCCACCGTGGCACTCGGTGTGAGATTTGGGCCCGTCCTGCGCAAGGTTCCACCCCATCTTGCCAGCCGCTTCGCGGAGGGGGGGTGACCGGGCGGCACTCGGGGCCCAGCGCCTTCCCCCCACCGCGAGTGTCTTCCGGACAACCGACCGTTTCAGTGCCGCTCTGGCGTCGCGTGGCTCGGCCCCCCTGCCAGCCTGCTCGTTGCCGGTCACAGCCCGCAGGGTCGCACCCCAACCCACACACCGCCCTTTCGCTGGCTCGTCGGCGAGCAGCCCGCGACACCTGGCGTGGCTGAGGGGCCCAGCGGGCCGGGTGTCCCGCGCGGCCTCTCAATCACGCCCAGCTGCGGCCTCCTCCCCTCGAGGGCAGGCAGTGCCGGCGACTTGACCGATGCATCGACCTGTAGGCTACTCGGCGAGGCGGTCCGTCGCTGCCACGGCTGAACCAGGGCTCACTTTCTTGCTGTCGTCTGTTTTCAGCCTGGGTTTGCTTCCTGGGGAGCCTCGACGTGTGCGCGAGACATCAGAGGGGTGAGCCCCTGTTGCCACCCAGCACGTGGGCGGCAAGGCACAGCGCGTGTTCTCCCCCCCCCCCGCCAGATCCAGCTGAGCGTTTGTGGCCTGCCGCTGGCCGGCTGGGGCTTGACCCTTGGCGGCGCCGTCGCGCCGCTCTGTGCCACTGGTATTGCCGGCGCGGCCGCCACGCTCCCCGCGTTGAGCGCTCTTGGTCTCGCCCGCACCCGCGCCGACGTGGACCGCCAAGGCCGCCGCACGTACGTGCGGCGCGTGCGGCACGTGCGGCGCGGGTGGTGGCGACCTCAAACAACCGGACGTGCGGGTGCTCACCACCACGCGTGGTTGGTTGGCGTTTCTTTTGCCCTTTGCTGTCAAGGGCCACCATGGGGCAGGTACGCACACCAGCCGGTGGCAGGGCTCCTATTTTCTTGGTACTTGCGTGCATCATGCTCTTCTTGTCGCTCTTTGCATCTGGCTGCATGCTTGTGGAACGGGTTTGTGTGGGTTGACTTGATGCGCGTTGCTCTTGACGGCTACTAGGGTTCATATCGCTGACCGCCTCAACTCCTGTCTCGGTCCTGTACCACTTGCGACGGGTGTCCCTCCTTCTCTTGGGTTGTGTCTACGTACCCCTGGTTGGTGTTTCCAGACGTGGTCCGACGGCGGTTCCGAGGAGCGAGCGTCAACAGCCTCCCGATGGGAGGCCGTTGCGCACGCCAAGTCTTCCCCTGGCAGCGCCGGGCCATCCCGTTCCTTGGTTGTCCCCCCGTCGTCGCCCGTGTCCTCCACCGCCTCCCTCCCCGCGTCGCCGTCCGCCGTTCCCGGCGGCGCACCCACCGCGTCGGGGGTTCCGGCGGCACCGGGCCGCCACCGCCGCTCCCGGCGGGCGCCGCGGGAGCGGGAGCGGGAGCGCGAGCGGGAGCGGGATCGTGAGCGCGAGCGCGAGCGCAGCCGGGACATGGCGCGCGAGCGGGAGCGGGAGCGGGAGTGGGAGCTGGCGCGCTTCCTCCTCGGCCCCGCGGGTCCCGGCTTTCCCCCGCCGGGCCTCTACCGCCGGCGGTCGCCGTCGCCCGGCCCCGCGTCCCCCCCCACGCCCTTCTCGCCCGTCCCTACCGTCCTGGACTGGGGTGCCGGCCGGCCGTCCACGGCCGCCTCTGTCTCCTCCTCGTCTCTCTCTTCGGCACCCTCTGCCTCTTTGTCTGCCGCCCTCGTGTATGACCCCCTGCCGACGGTGGCGTACGCGCCCGGTGGAGTGCGGTGGGGGGACGCTGGCGGGGAGGGGGAGGAGTGCGTCACGTGCCTCGAACCTTTTGACAAGTCGGGGGAGGGCGCCAAGGTGTGGTTGGCGTGTGGTCACGGCTTTCATGGGGGGTGCGTGCGTGCCTGGGCCCGCGTCTGCGACCGGTGTCCGGTGTGTGCGGAGCGGGCGGTGGTGGTGGTGGGGGAGGTTGTGGACGACGAGGGCGCGCCGGGGTGACGCCTGTGGTGGACGGACTCTCTTTTTTTTTGAGGGGGGGGTGGTGGGGGTCGCCTGGGCGGCAACGGTTGAAAGCAACCAACCGTCAGAGGCGGTTTTGTCTAGTGCGAGCGTCTTCGCTCGTCTTGACCCGTGCACCCGCCTTCACCGCGCCATGTGTCCTTTTTTATTGGCCGCCCTCTGTGTGTACAGTGTCGCCGTCGGGTGTTACACCTATTTGTCGTTTTTTTGTGGTTTGTTTCCTATTGTGTCTCAACATATGACTGCTTGACGAACCTGCATATGTTTGTCTCCTTGTGATTGACGTGACTCACCTGGCTTGTCTGAGAGCGACAGTGGTAGGTTTGGTGTTCTTTCTGGTACCGGCAGCACCATTGTACGCGCCTGAGGTTGCCGGAGACTGGGGCCCTGTACACATCAGTCGCCCGTTCGCAAACAAGAAACTCTTTTTTACACCCGTTCCCACCTCGCTTGTCATGATACACGCTGTCACGAGCGCAGTCGCCACGTCAGCCGCAAGCGCCGTCGGAGCCGCCCACCCCGCCGCCGCCGCCGTCGTCCGCATTGCTTGCGGCGAAAGCGCAGGCAGCGGTAACAAGTCCACCCCGTGCAGTCGGTCACATCGCCACATCTCCCTCTCCCCCTCCGCGCTGGCCAACTTAACGCGGTTGTGGAAGAGGGGGGGGATGGGCGCGACAGGAAGGGGTTGCACGTTGGCGTCGCGGCTACACCGTCCGCAATGTCAAACGTCCACCGCCGTCCCTGCGTCGGCTGTCGACAAGTCTCCACTGACCGGCAACATCCACTGGCGGCGCGTTGCCGCCGCCGTCGTCGTCGTCGTCATTCCCCATTCCGAGCTCCTTTGGCGACGAGCAGCTCGGGGGGCGACGTGGCGGAGACAGCTCCTTTAACTGATATGTGTCCTCGTGTAAGCTGTTGGCAAGGTCCGCAATCTGCTTTGGTCGCAGACCCAAGGACGGGGCCATCTTCATCGTGGTCATGCATGGCCGGTGCATGTCAACAAGAAGCCAGCGCCACGGGGCTGCAGGCCAAGCGTGTGGCGGTGCTCGCACCAAAGGCAGTATGCGTACATGCAAGCGACTGCAACAAAACCACCCATGACATGGTGCTGCGGCAGGGTTGGCCATTGTGCCCATGAGAAGCTGCGCCTCATTCAATGTCGAATAGACGACACTGGGGCTCATAAGGGGGGACCCCGCGTTCGCCCCCCCCACAGAAAGCAAGAAACTCGGTTCCTACGAATACAGCTACGGTGCGCGGTAGTAGAACAACCACGCCCTCCTTGACATTGAATGCGACCACGGCAGGGGTGGCGGGAAGCTGGGACGCACCTGGCCGCCACCGTCTCATTGGCCGCTTCTGGCCGTGCGCACTCGCCGTCCAGCGCCCGGTTACGCAGTCAGCAGGGCCACCATCAGCAACACATAGGAAGCGTGCACATACCCTTCTGCCACGCACAAAGTCGCATGTACAGACAACACAGGGTGCCCGCCTCTGCAGTGACGTGCACACCGTGAGCACGACAGTAGTAGCACTGCCAGCCGCCAACCCCCGTTGCTCCCCCGACTGTCGTCAGCCCGCCCATGCGACGACACCACCCATCACCCCTCCCCACAACACGCCAGCCGTCCCACCCAAAACCCTTCCCAACCGCACCAGCACCAACCACCGGCGCGCGCGTCGGGTCGCAACCGCCGCCGCCCGCCGCCGCGCCTAGCGCGCGGCCGCCAGCGCCGCCGCCGCCGCCGCGCGGGCGGCGGGGAGTTTCCCCCCCTCGGCCGCGAGGAGGGCCACCAAATCGCCCCCCCCCCGGCCGGCGGCGGCCGCCTTGCGCCGCCGCCGCCGGCCGGCCTTGGCGACCCGCCGGGAGAGGGCGGTCGCGACCGCCGCAACGGCGGCGGGGGCGGCCGCCGACGGCGCCGGCGCCCGCGCGCGCGCCGCCCGCGCGCGGAGTTGGCGGGAGAGGCGGCGAGCGGCGGCGGAGGGGGGGGGGGGCCCGGGGGGGCGGGGGGGGGGACGGGAAACAGGCGCGGCCTGCCCGGGTCGTCCACGGGGAAGAGCGGCCGCGTGGGGAACAAAGGAGAACCAGGGGCCCGTCGTCGTGCGAGGCAAGAGTTGAGAATGCTTGTGGCTGCTTTTGAGGTACGGGTACTCCCGTCGATGCCGGGTGAACAGGAAGATGCCACGCAATGCAGAGCAAGGTGAGAAGCAAGGCGCGGTGCTGTCCTCCATAGCGAGTTACGCCCTCCAGAAATGTCGCAAGACCGTTGGTCACAATATGACGTAGATCAGGGAGTTGTTTGATGTCGATCCCAGACGTCACAATTTATGCACAAGAGACGTCAAGGCAACGGCAAACAGAGACACAAGCAACACAGCGATCGTCCATGCTGCCGCCAGCCACTCCCCGCCGCCCCGGCAACAACGAGGTGCGCAGCCGACTGCGGATCGGCATGCAGCTCGAGCCAGAGGCACGAACAGGGCAAAAATAGAAAACGGGCACCGAGGCGGAGTCCGGCGTGACTCTCGTGGGTGGGACCATCGAGAGAGCCCGCCGAGGCGGGGGTTGCGCGCCCGCCGGTGGATGGCCGGCCTCGCCTCGAGACGGCCGCCGCCGATGCAAAAGCGGCCGCGCCCTCTCTGTGGTGTTGCACAGGCCGTCGCGGTGCACGCCGCCACGCCGCGGAGCTGCACGACCGCTGGCGCCGCCTTAGATGCTGCCGCATCGCCGCAGCGACCAGGCACAGACGTGTGGGTGGTAGCCCCGGGGCAAGCGGCGCATGCATGCCAAGTCGGGACCGCTCAGCACAGGGCGCGTCAGCGCACGGTCCATCGGGTGTGGGCTTTCCCCCCCACCAGCCGTCTCACCATGCCCATTCCCTGCTTACCACCCCCCACCGCGTGTCGTGCCCGTTGGCAGGGTCGCCGCCGGCTCACTCGAGCTTTCAGACCTCACCTCCCATCGTACCATATAAAGCAAAAGGGGCAGCACAGCCAGTCACGGTCGTAGCCATCCTCCTCGTACGCCGTTGCCGCACCGTCCAAATTGACCGGCGCAGGGGCGGGGGCGGTGCCTGCCAGCACATAGGGGGAATAGGGGGGGGCACTTGGTGGCACGCACGTGTCGTAGACCACCGCTGACGCGGCGGCGGGGGGAGGACGTGGCATGTACACGGCCTGTGCGTTCGCCACCGCCAAAAGAGTGGAGTGACAATTGCGCCCAGGAGAGGGACCCGCGGCACGCGTACGCAGCAAACATCAAGGACCAGGGGAAAAAAGAGCGATGGTGTCAGGGAACGGCCAGTGCCCCTCAGCAGCATGACGAGCAAGTCACGCCGACACGGAAAGTGCCTCCAGAATCGATGGCCACACCTAGACGACCGGCGGGCAGCAAAAGGTGCCCTCTTACCTCCATTTCAACTGTCGTTTGGCAAGGCGGGCTTTGGTGGCAAGCGCCCGAGGTGGTTCCTACCAGTGGAGCGCAGCGACAGAGGGGACGGGGCCCACGCAAAGGGGAGGCCGGACACCACCCCGCATGCGGGAGTCGGTGGCAGGGAGAAGGGCGCGTGATAGGAGGGGTGGGAAGGTGCTCGGCAGCAGCCCAGAAGGGACGTCTTTCCTGGTCTGGACATGAGGGGATAGGTTGAGCGCAACAGTCAGTCTGGCGGCATCTTCGTGTATGGCGCCGCCTCACAGCTGTGGCTCCAACGGCAGCCGCTGCAACAGCAGCCGCGGTCCAGCAATGCACAGGGGCTCGCAAACATCCTATCATTCGCCGTTTCTGCTTCCAGCCAAAATGGCACAGCGCGATCTCAAGAACACCTGAGGGAGACAGAAATGAGTTCGAAGACGCGCCTTGTCGACTACAGACACGACCTATGTCGTCGCTCAATCAGTAGCACAGTTCTCAAGTGTGCGGCTGCAGTCGAGGGAAACGGGTTGGGGAGACGATCCCAACCCGCAGGCGACTCGTGACTGCCAACGTGGAGGAGTGGGACATGGGGACGGTGTAACACACGCGCAGCTGGACATCTTGTGCTTTGGCTCCAAAAAGAACCCGAGATGTACAACACGCTCCAATTACCCCATGTAAGAATACCACCGCCACCACGACCAGCACCCCTGGTCATCCGCTTGAGATGACGTGCCCTCTGTTCATATCGTCTCTGGGGCCACACCCTGCATCCCAGAGCACCAGACAGAAAGGGGGACCACTGTATCGGCGCCCCATAAATCGTATCGGCATTCGCGTGGGTGTCGAACCTCCTGTGCTCTCGTACGCTCGCCGACTTCAATGTTCCTAGAGCATTTATCTGTCACATCCTCAGCGCAAGACGCACACCTTCACGAAAGCATGCCTGATGAGCGGCCCAGCCCCTAAGCATGTGTTCTCGCACGGGTGCGCCGTCCTTCGTGGGACGGCCAGCGGCACCTCACGCTCCGACGTCTGGCTTCAATCAGACAGCGACTAAATGGAGCCGACGGGGGAAATCGTCGGACACGGAGGCGGCGACGGCACGATGCAATACGGAAGGCCTGATGGCATGGGCGTCGCTGCAGGCGCCGCCGTTGCTGCCGGCGCGCCCGTCGCGGCTGGCGCCGCCGTCGGTGCTGCCGTCGGCGGAGGGGTGACCACCACCGGAACTGGCGTCGGCTGCGGTGTCGTCGCAACCGGGGCCGGGGTAGACACGGGCGGGGCGGGCACCGCGCCGGCCGCCGCCTTGATAACCACGTCGGCGCAGGTCCAGAACTCCTCGGGCCACGCGTCCCCGCACACGCCCGATTGCGCGATGCCGCCGACCGAGCCACCATCGCCCTTGCAGCCCGCCCACGCCGGGGGGAAGGTGTAGTCGCGCATCCCCGGCGGCGTGCACGTGTTGGCAGTCACCTGTGACGTCAATCAAAGAAGTGGGCAGCCGAAATGCAGACAGAGAGCACGTGACCGATCCACCAAGAAGCGTATGAGTTAGACATGTGCTCAGTGTGCTAGGCCAAAGGCGACCTCAGCCATGGGCTCTGCTCTCCGTCAACCCCAGAGAACCAACAGCAGTTACCCGTGAGCGAAACTGAACACGTACCCAGTACCACTGCACAACACAGCGCTCACATGCAAAGCCAGCCGGCAGCTGATAGCGCATGCGCCCGTCAGGCCCGCCCAGCATTTGGATGTTTTCAGGTGTCGGAATCGGGTCTCCCCGGCACGGCAGGTACCAACGGCTCGGGTATTCCTTGTGGATGCCACCGCACTTCATGTCCGTCCCCGCCTCGCACGACGGATGCGGTATGCGGTTGAGGCGGTGGCACGCGCCCGGCGTGGCAAAGCACCCGGTCGTCAAATCCTCGGCGCCGCACTTGTCGAGGTCGCACACCCACCACTCGAGGTAGCCTTGGTGGTTGGTCGTAATCCCCATCTCGAAGTCAATGGTCGAGCCCGCCGCGTACTTCGCGACGGGCATGCCACCGTGGTAGAAGCGGCCGCCCTTGGCGTGATCTCCGGGGTTCTTGTTTACGTCGTCACCGCAGGCGCCGTGGTCCCCGCCGCGCGCCGCACGCGAGGCGGCGTTAAGTGGGTCATAGATCGACCACTTGCCGCCGTTAGCCGCGATGATCGTGCCCTTGCCGCCAGCATTGAGGCAATGGGGGCTGTAGAGGTGGACATGGGAGAGAGCACCGCAGTGAGGGCAATGGTTGAGAAACAGAAAAAGGTGGACGGTGAGGGGCGGGTTAGCTTTCCGTAGGAATGAGCAGTACGATCCCGAGGTCTCAGCCAAATGACCCCCGGGATTGTCAGACAGCCACAATCACAGGGAGCTGGAGGCCTGGCGGCGGGAACAAAAACCAGGTACCATGCGCGAACAACGTCAATGCAGCGTACCAGTTGTCTCTTTCTGCGCTTCCGTCAATCACTGGCCACCCTGGAAAGGTCGGGTTGAGGACCCCCCGCTGAGCCGGAGTCTTCATCGCTCCATGAGCGGCAGCAGAGCTGGCGAGAGCGACAGTGGTGGCCAAGGCTGCGGCAGCCGCCGCGATGCCACGGCGGGTGACGGCAGAGCCGGCCATCGTGTGGCGGAATGCGGGAGAGCTGCGAGCGTAGAGAGCCGACCCGATCCGCGTCGCTTGACGATGGAGGGACGGCCACCGAGTGAGGGTGGTTGCAGTGCTGACTGTCGGAATGCAGACGGCTCGTCAGCGGCCCTGACATGCTTCTTGCGTCCCTTCTTGTACGCTCCTCGACAGCGCGCATATCATCTGGAGAGCCTGCGCCAAGCCTCTCTCACTGCGGGCTCTGGCGCGGATGGTAAGGGGCCACGGACCGGCGACCTGCCCTGGCTCAACGTTGGTGGGTGGGTTCTGGAGCGTACGTGCCGCCTCCACACTCGGTGTGCGCACAGCCACAGGATGGGGCAAGAAAAGGAAAAACTGTGCGACCGGTGCCCAGCTGCGACGGACGACCTACCGGTGGCAGCCAACGCGATTCAACGTGGCACCCGCCTGAGTGGGAGAAACTCCATACAGTCGCACCAGCGTCCCTGGCGTTCCGCCATGTTGGGCGCTTGACGCGCATGCGCATCCGCCGCCCTGTGGTTGTACGTAGTCTGAAACGAGGATGGGACATGTGCGGAAAAAAGGAAACTGGGTGAGTCGACGACGAGCGTAGCGCGCTCCGCAGCGGTTCTCCACTGCAGCGCGCTTGCTCAACCAAACACATACAGTATAGCAAGTAGCGTCTGGCTCCAACGGTTTACAAGTATAGCAAGTAGCGTCTGGCTCCAACGGTTTACATTCCTCGCCAGATAGCCAAGCTCTCTCTGTTCCTCAGGGAACAATGCAGTCAGACAGTGGGATTGTCCAGTTGGACAGTTGAGTTGGCGTGTTCAGGAGCGGGAGCGACGTTTTTGAATGGCGGACAAGAACGCAACGTTGCCCCGGGGAGCAGTTGCTCTGAGGCTATGAACTCCCTATTGGTATCGGCTGCCGGTACACTGTACAGACGTACCACCCACCAGTCCTCGCGCTGTGAGACGAGGCAATCGACCAATCATGGTAGCCCACACACCATCGGGCCTCGACTCGTGACGCACCGCAGTCAATGGACCGCTTGACCACTTTGCAACAAAGAGGAAAGTTGACGCCTCCACCCGCCGCCGCGCGACGCGAGCAACGCTGGCGACGAGGAGCCTCTGACACCAAGCCCATCCGAGGCTTTCAGGAGTGATGGAGGGCAGGATCGGCCTGTACGCACCATGATGCGCGCGCCACGCGTTGGAAGCGGAGGGCGGCACCGCAGAAACGTATTGCACGCGAAATGGAAGCTCATGTGTTTGATGGTTGTCAACTGCGCTCACACCGTGGGGTGTGACGGGAGACCGGTAGCGTGGGTCTTGCGCGCGGCGGTGAATACGCAGTTGCTACGGCCCGACGAGGAATTCTGACCCCGCCTCATACCGCCCGTTGAATGGCATGCTGACCTTGGGCAGATGACTGCAGGGGGGGTGGGCACAGTCGCGAGGGAATGCCCACGGGCCCGAGGCATCTCTTTGGCAGGGGAAGCAAACCGTCAACCGGCCGCCAAGAGCAGGGCCGCGGAGTGATAATGATATCATTATTCGCCCAGCGTGGATGGATCGCCGCCGACACAGGTGACGTTGGGAAGGACCTGTTCCGTCTACGGCAGGCCAGGAAGCTTGTGCGCACGACACAAACCCGCGCGAGCACACCCCACCCACTTCCCCGCAACTCGCCCCCCCCAACTCGTCCTGCAAACGGCACAACCACGTCCCAACACCACGGTCACCGTGGCCATCACCCCCCACGCTCGCGCCGACGCCCTTCCCCCGTCAACGACGTCCAAACGACACGCCCCCGCGTGCCTTCTTTGCGGCCTTGCGTGCCGCCGCAGCCGCAGCCAGGCGGGCGGCCGTCCCGCGTACGCCGCCGAGCGCGTCGGCAGCGACGGCGGCAGCGTCAGTCGCAGGGGCGGCGGCGGATCGGCCGCCGCCATCAGCGGGCGCCCCACCACTCCCGGCGCTGCCACTGGCGCTGGCGCTGCCGCCGCCGCCGGCGCTGACCCCCCCCCCCCCCCCCCCCCCCCCCCCCCCCCCCCCCCCCCCCACCCCCCCCCCCCCCCCCCCCCCCCCCCCCCCC
>ENA-ORXR01003442-ORXR01003442.1-marine-metagenome-genome-assembly--contig:-NODE-3442-length-14190-cov-78.376957_pt1 | contig 14190 bp, 23 predicted proteins | sample MGYA00237866_ERZ511479 | MGnify/ENA metagenome assembly ERZ511479 | reverse complement strand
TGCAATACCCGTCACCGTGCCACTTGGCAACAAGAGACAGCTCTCGGGCACCGCGTGCAGATGCACGCGGCAGGCAATAGTATCCCCTGCTGCTCCACCAAATGTGGGATTAATGACGTTGGTTAAATAACCGGTAAATAGCGACCGACGGTAGACGCGCGATAAAGCGAACACTATCGCCTTGGAGGCGAGGAAGAGGAACCTTCGCTCGTGCAACATCCGATGGGGAGCCGGGGGTGCCGACGACGGCGAACCCCGGCCCCATGGTGCTTTTATTATCAGACGGTAAAGGGGCGAGGTCGATCGACCGACCGATCGTAAAGATCGAATAACCACCAAAATAGAGACGATAAAGAGAAAGGACAGATATACAAGACGGAAGTAACCTCCCGAAGGGCGAGCCACAAGTCAGTTCAATCCCCCACATGAGTACTGACCAGTCAGGGGGGCTACCGGGCCCAATATCCAAATATTAAGGAGATATGCTACAGCGATCATAAAGATCGAAGAACCACCAAAATAGAGACCATAAAAGAAAGGACAGATATACAAGACGGAAGTAGCTTCCCGAAGGGTAGGCCACAAGTCAGTTCAATCCTCTTCTTGAATACTGACCAGTCAGGGGGGCTACGGGGCCCAATATACCAATAATAAGGAGATATGCTACAGGCCGGGCGAGGGGGAGTGGGGGGGCTCGAGGGTGCGCGGCGAATGGCGGGAGGCGCGATCATCATCTCGTGCTGTTTGTCTCCTTGTTTCTGTTGTCACTGTTGTCTCTCTCCCATTTGCACGCGATCACGGTCGTGACCATGGTGTAAGATCCGCTTGAACCCCATTCTTGACTTGTCGCTGTGCCCCTGCTCCTGCCCCTTTTGTGTCCCCTGTGTGTGTGTATGTGCTAGGGACCTTCGGGCATTCTGGTTGCCTCTGAGTATGGCTTTAAGACGGGCGGTGTGGACGGCGGCGGTGGGGGGGGGGGAAGAGTCAGATATGCGGTTACATCGAATCGCGCTACGGGAAAAACATGGGCAGACGCGCCGTCGTTTTCTGTCCTCTGTGTTTGCCCTCCACCTATGTGGGTGGTCTTTCCCCCTCTTTGGAAGGCCCGAGAGCAAAGAGCCCAATTGTTGCATCACTTCTTGGGGGGGACAGGGGCCAGGCGAAGACGAAGACGACAACGCACCGAGAAGCAACAAAAGAGCCAATCATTGAACAATTTTGCGGTGCAAGGATCTTGTGGTGCAGCCAATCAACAGATGCGTAACTGTAAACAAGTCTCCCTCAGACAGTCGGCGTGTACAGCGGCCCGACCCAGGCCGTTCGGGCCCCAACTGCAGTCCCGTCGTTTCCCGTCTTTTCCCGTCGTTTCTCGTCGTTTCTCGCCGTTTCTCGTGCGTTCCTCCTCAAATCCGCGTCGGACGCCGGCTCTTCGCCGCCTCAGTCGTGCAAAGCAAGCCCGATCGAGGAAGAAAGGCGTCAGAGTGGAACACCACGACATGAGTGCGGTGCACTTCGTGCGACCTTCAGATATTTTCAAGGCACGATCGGACCAAATTGCCGGTGGTAGGGGAGTCCGGGCACCCACCCCTTAATCAATTCTCTGACAGTTTGCTTCTCAGTCTGAAATTTCCCAGCACAGGCCCTCAGCTGTAGTTTGAATTGATCCTGATATGCCGCCAGTCCGTACTTCGCACTCTTGTTCTCGCTGCCCATGTGTTCGTGTTCCTGCTCGGATCTTCCAAAATTGGGCAGACTGCAATATATCTCGTGCACAAAAATCTGTCCCAAAACTGAAGTGGGAGCGTCGGAAATGGACCTCCAGGGTCCAAAGTCTCGCTGATGACGGATTTGGGACTTCCGGCGGTACTCCGAAAAAAAGGGGCTGTGAATGAGAAAAGCACCTGACTGCGCGGGGGTCGCGGGACACAGGTGAAGCGTGCGTCTGGTTTTCAGCTCGGCAATAGCCGTTGCCACAATGATCTACCAGATAAATACAGTCCACTCAAATTGATAGCGCGCTACCTTCGGTTCCCGGCTTGATTTTGGAAACCGCATCCAAGGACCCGTCGCATCCATCGTTCACCTCATATCCGAAACAGACTGACCAGAAAGCAACGTACAGATGCTGTGCGGCGTACAAGGTGCCTACTCAGACAAGTCACCTCCGTGACCCTCGATATCCCCCCTCAAGTCACTTCCATGCATCTCGTCATCGTCCCGGTCATCAGCAAACGCTGCCTCTATTGCTGTCTTCCCAATGTTGGCCGATGTGGTCGAAGACAAGACAGGGTCTTGGTCAACTGCCCATTGGTCGATCCACATTATCCGGCCGAGCTGATGGCTGAGACACATTTTCATACTGTTGATTACCCCTCTTGACATCAACAGTATCGGCCAACATTCGGAAGACAGCCATACCTCGGCACACAAAGCGTCGACGGCCCGATAGTAGGTCTCGGCTTTGATGGCGTGGTCCTCTTACCGAGCCCATCGTGCTTTTCTTACGATTGCGGTTGATTTATCTATCGATTAATCTATTGAATCTTGGTTTTTTAATATATTAGTGATCGATTGGCCGTCTCCGTACTTCGCGAGAGCGGAGACGTTAATCCTTCCGGCGCACCGCCGGAAACACTTGCGCACAACTGCCACGGGCCCCCCTGCGCCAAACAGCAACGCGGGGTCACAGAGAACTGCGCCGCCGTCGCCTCCCGTGTCAGCTACCCGGGGAGCTTCCCGCGCAGCCTGACCGCTACTGCGGTGGAGGCGATGGATGACGCTGTACATAAAACTGAAAATTGCATAAAAACTCCGTGGGAGCAAGACCGACTAATCGGTACATGAATGTTACATTAGATCGATTTAATTCGATGTATACATTTTATTGCTGCCATCTATGGTAGCAACGGAGAATGTGATGTTGGCCCGCTTCAGAAACATCTTAACCGTTTCCCACTCCATCTCTATGGGGTTGAGCTCTGAGTGAGCCACCGGTGAAATCAGGGTCGAGACGCCAAACCGGGCGACCACGTCCTGGACGAGGTAGCGCGGGGCGGGTCGGTTCTCGTCGGTACTCTGCTTCAGCACCGCCCGCGCACAAGTAGTCTGTCAGTTCGGGCCCCACTCGAGCACTACGAGGTTGTGCTTCTAGAGCCAATGGGCGAACCCCGCCTTCCGGAACTCTCTTGCCGCTGGCCGAGTAGCTTCCTCACTTACAAGGCGGTAAGGAGCCCGATTGATCACTACGTCATGGCTGCAGTGGCTCGAGGACCGAATCCTCGAGCCAGTGCAGCCATGAGGTAGAGTTCGCTTTAGTGCGGTAGTCATACGACTTCTTGCTGCCAATGAAAACCGATGAAGCGACGTCGACAGGTCCGTCCTTGTTCGATCCGACGTGCGCGACAATGCATCGTGCGCCCTTGCCAGATGGCACCTTAAGTGAAGCGTCGGTCCTTCCGTCATTATAGCTGTGGTAAGTCGAAATTATCTTGTTGAGCCACACTTCGTCCGAGTGGTAGATAGTCCGCTCCGCCTCTGGATACTTGCATACCGTGTCGATGAGTGTGTTCCGCTGCTTCCGCACCGACCGCTTTTCGCGAGCCTCTTCATAATGGTTGGGTCTACGACTAAAGGAATAGCCGATATCTTGCATTGCGCGGTGCAGGGCTGCGCACGACGACGAAGATAGAGCCCTTTCCCCATTGACCGATTCACCCGCGCCGGCCCCCCCCCCCCCCCCCCCCCCCCCCCCCCCCCACCGTCGAGCCCAGCCAAGGCACCCTCGGGCCCATCGGCGCCACCTTCCGCAGCACCAGCCGCGCCACGCGCCGCCTCCTCCGGAGCTTTGAAATGCTCCAGTGTGCTATCCAAAGTAGGCAATATTGGAAGTTGATGTTGCTTGTAGATGGCGGGCCGAACGCTCGCCAGTTCCTCGGGGAGGACCCACCTATTTGAGTTGTGGGTCTCGGGAGCTCTGTGGTATCTTGCCACATACACTGGTCACCTGTCCAGAGCTGGCTCGAATAGAGGCCCAGATCGCAGCGGATTACACGGGCTCGGGGTCACTTACCCGGCCCAGTCACCGGGAGAGTTCGGCAGAGGACCATTAAGTGGCCGAGTTAACGGATTAGCAAGCAACTAGCTGGAATACCGAGATTCGGAAGAGTATTCCCTAATCGGGAAGCCGTTACAAATTTCCTAGCCCCCTTGGGTTCTCATCCTGCACTATTATTGTTTGAATGTGTGCCGTGCTTCTTTACTGGGCTTTATATGCGCGGGGGCGATGTGTTGTTTAAAGCCTTCCACTCCCGGTGGGAGTAGGTGGATCTAGTGGGTTGGGGGGCGTGTGTGTGTTGGGACTCTTTTCTGCGTGATTCGGGTTGGGTCCCCAAGGGTATACACGGGAGTGGGTCTGCGGTGCTGGCGCCGACCCCCTTAAACCACCAAGTAAACATTCGGCTCCAACAGCTCTGTGTCGTGTACGTCGGGGGTTTGCCCGGCCACACCAGTTGCGTGTTGAACGCTTCGGTGTTTCTTCCGGGGTCCGAACTCGGGACTACCGGACACAAGGTGCTTTCGCCCCCCTCCCTAGGGTTGGGAGTGCTGTGCTACCCCAAGCTCCATCAGCAGGCAGCTCATCACACCCGCTTTTGTTATGGTGCGTAACGATAGACAGACTCAGCCCCGTAGCCTCTGCAGTGCGTTCTGCCACCTGGCGAAGCTTCGTGGCACGGCCCGTGACAAACTCACGCTGGAGAAAAGCACGCACACACAGTAAGATGGAGGGGGCACCAGTGTGCAGAATTCGGAGCGCACGGGTACGCTTGACGCTCGGGCCTGCAGGCGGGGCCAAACCACGCTCACGGGGAGCACGCTTGCGCGTCATTCTGACACCTCACGGTACGGGTACACAACCAGCCCACAGATAGAGGGAGGCGGAAGGGGGAGGGGGCGGTGCGCGGGGGGGGAGCAAACCCGTCGGCACGGCCTCGGCGGGAGAGCGCACGTGGTCGGCACACGGGCGGATACCTGCAATGGGAGGGCGAGGGTGCAGAAGGGCGCAGAGCTGGCCTCCACTGCATCCTCGTGCACAATTCTCGCGGATCACGCCGTCATGAGGGCAGGCCAGTGACCCGGATCAAGCCGGTTGGCTTGCACGAGACGAAAAAAAAGGCGGGCACGTGCTATCGAACAGTAGCCCCCCATTCGTAATCTGTGCGACCAGCGAGGGACATGCAACGATCTGGTCATGCTCAAGGGCCGGTGAATCACTCTTGGTTCCGACCGCCAGCGCTTCCGCAATGCTCATTGTCGACATCTGACTGGCTGTGAGGCTCGTCGCGCACATGCTTACAATTTTCCCTCTTCGAGCACGCCTCACAGGCCCACAATGGCAGCACGGCGTCAACGAGGGCGCAAAAAGTACCACACAATCGGCACCCTACTTTTTCTGCGCACACGACAAAGCTCCAAAATGCATTCCATTCACCGGAACGGCGCGCATGGACTAAACTCTTGTGGGTCGGTGGTTCTATCTATAGCGGGACATTCTGCATTGGGTGCGCTGGTGTCCGTCGCTGGTGGGCCTGAATATGCGTCGCCGATAGAGGTTTTAATGCGTAAGATCCACTTTGAGGGAGGCGTACTCGTAGAGATTTTCTTTATAACATCGCCTCGCTGGACGAGCGCGAGACGCGAGCCGGCAGCAGCCGGCAGCTCCCGACGGAAACGTACAGGTTCACGCTCTATCACGCCGTTGTCGGCGTGCGGGAGGTACCGATCGCTTCATCGTACATTGAGTGCTGCAAGTCGGCAGCGGATCGGGAAGGGTATTGGGGCATCCCGAAAGCGTGCCGCCGCGCGGACGTGCTACGTCGCAGAGAGGGGCGCGGAAATTTGTGATGCTGATGGCCAGTGATTCCATTATGAACACGCTCTTCTCGAACGCAGAAAATACGTCTTGAACTGTCGTATTTTTTTAAGTAACAAACAAGGCGCGGCTATGTCCGGTTCCTTAAACTAGCATGTCCTGTAGTACAAGTTAGAAGCACACCCTCTGACGGACGTGCGTCTCTCCACCAAAGCAAGCGAGGCGGTGGTTTCTATCTTGGTGACCCGTCTCGGAACTCAATCTCCTGTGGACCATCTGCATCTGAAGCCACCCTCTCCACTGACGCCATGAGCCCTCAGCACAAGGCGGATGACGTAAGTCTGTATTTTAGCCTCTACAGCCCGCACCCAGTGCGCTTCGTGGTGCAAACACTCGCTTTGAGCGTCACTCTGGTGCCCGCAGCCGTCGATTCAAAATTGCGCTTCCTCCTCATCCTCCTGGAACCGAAATCATAAAATCCCTCCTGGAACAACGCTGCGTCTTCGAATATCTCCAGCACGGTGATTCTGGGAAGGTGGAGGTGACAAAGATCCCACCATCACCGTGCCGGCCGTCATGTGTCCGTCTTTCCATTTCGCGAGGCAGAAACGCTGCTCTTGGCAGTATATTTGTATTCTCTGAGTCCCACAGTGTGGCGCAATGACCCTGCCGTTCTTGAGGCGTATCTGTCCGGGACGGTCACAAAGACGGTGTGTAGGGAAAGGGAGTTGCAGGCCCCTGTATACGGCAAGAAGCGAAGCTGTCCCTCTGAGGGTCATATGGGAGAAGCGAAGGACGCGGTGACCGCGTTGCGCACCCTAGCGGCGCCCCCTCGTACCACTTTGCATATTTAATCATATATGCGGCGCTGAGGTGCAGATCGTTGTCCTGTGTATGCCTTGAATCTCCAGAAGCGCGGCCCCGGCTGCCGAGGTGGTGCGTATGTGCGTGCTTCCGCTGGTTGCAGCATTCCGCGTGGTGCCAAGTTACAGCTCCCCGGTGCTTCCATGGTTATGGCAGCACCGAACGCGGAAGTCCAGGCCCTGGAACGATTGGTGCCCCTCCGATGCCAACGGGGAGATCGTCGAATCGATCCTTGCCAAATACAGCTCTTCGGAGGCAGCCGATAGTGACACCCTCGATGGATCACAACTTGACCTCGCCGCCCTTTCTCCAGTCGGCCGACCCCGTTGGGCCGACGACCGCCCAGCTCATGACGGCGTGCAACCACCGCGGCGGCGTCAACGGCCACCTCGTGGGGTGGCACCAGGCGGAGTACTCCAACTGTGCGTCGATCCTCCGCGGGCGTTACTACCTGCACACCCCTGCGTGGTGTTCGGGTGTGAAGGTCCCGTATGGATGCATGGCGGAGCTTCTGTGGTGCCAGGCGTACGCGGTGGAGGACATCTTAGCGGGAAAGGCATCAGCGTGGTCCCTCTTCGGCAGCGAGTGGGCGTCGTCAGCCGCCGTGGCGCTCTACGAAGCGTTCCGCGACCGCCACGTGGTGAAGTGTTACCCCCCGCGGCTCGTCGACTGGATCCGCTCCCTCTGGGTAGACTGCGTTTGCGCGGCGGCGACTGGCCTCGAAGACCGTCCGGCGGCGCCCTTAACGGCGTTTCTCAACCTCGCGGACGAGCGGCCCGAAACCAAGGACTTCCGCCGTCGGCGGCGGGGCCGCGCGGTGGATCGTGGCGACCGCGAGGTTTGGATGGCCGCAGCATTGGTGTCGACGGAGGAGGGCGTCGTCGCGCAGGTGTCCGAGGACATGCGCCCCTTCGACGTGCCGTACTCCGAGGACCTCCACGTCGCTCGGGCTTATGGTCCGGCCCACGGGGGCTGGGCCAACGCCGTGGCCGCCGCGCGCCTCCCTCGTTACCCCGGTCGTGGCCCGTCTCCGCCCGAGTCCGCCGTGACGGCCCGCGAGCAGGTGGGCCCCTCGGCTGGTCCCTCCCATCCTCGGGCTTCCACGCCGGCGTCCCCCCCCCACTACGCCGGGGCACGTATCGGGCCGTACGACCCCGTGGACCACCGTGACGTGTCGGATGACTCTTTCATCGGCCTCTACCATGTCCCCGCCAACCGGGTTCCTCAAGGATTGGCCCGCATGTCAGCGTGCGACCCCGAGGAGATGCGTGGTTTCGAGATGGGAACCCTCTCGGCGGAAATCGCGCAAACCGTGGTGTGTCTCGGCGACATCGTCGCCCAGTGGGCGCGCGACACCCCCGGGGTGGACCCACAACGCCTCGAGGTGTTTCTGTCTCTTGTGGGTCGTCGGAGCATCCGAGCCACCTTGGTCGGCGAGTTGCGCGTTGCGTCGGGGGGTTTGCAGCGTCGCCGCAAACACCACTGGGACCACGAGGCGTTCTGCGAAGAGCAGCAGGCCCAGCGGTACCGGGGTTCATCGGGGGGTTGGGAAGGACCCGCGATGGGTCCGTCTTGACGTGGCGCCGGGTGTTTTTGTCGGGGTCCGCGTTTAGCCCGTTTGGTCGGCGTCCGCGCTCGCGGGGGTCGCCTTAGTGGTCTTAGCTCTATCGCTTCGCCGCTGACGTCCGCACTCGCGGGAGTCGCCTTGTTCGCCTCGGTGTTGTCGGGGTGGGAGCGGTAAGGGCGAGGTGATTCCGACGGCAAGACCTCCGAGGACCTCACCAGATATAAAATCCCCCCCCTCCCGAGGGGTCGTTGCATGTCACTTGTCGTCCAGCGGCCCTGCCGATGTCCGCATGACACGGGTCCCCGCGCGAGGACGCGGCTTCCTCCGCTAATGCGCGTAGCCAGTCGCGCACCCGGCGAGGGAGGAGCGCTCCCTTGACACCGCGCTGGTCCGGCGTCGTGGCGCACCACGACGCCCTCTCCCCCCCACCCTCCTTCCTCCGCCGATGACTTGGCCTTCGCAGGGAAGGGTCCCGCAACTGCCACATGGCCCACCTCCTGACCGGGGCCCGTCCAAGCACGAGTGAAATTGTCCCCGCCCCTCGAGATCAGGGGGGGTGACCCACAAACCACGAACTAAACTCGGCCAACCACATAGTCAACCGGGGAGCGGAAACAACAGTGAATTCCCCAGAATCCAGTGTGATATCCCCAGCGGTCCACCGAGGGTCCGGCCACCCCCTTCCACATCCTCCTCTCTGTCGCATTACGTGTCCCAGCCCACGCCCCTTGCCTGGCCAAGAGGTCGTTGGTACACCGGGTGACGCGAATGACGTGTCACGCCCCGGTTCGGACGGGTGGCGCTGTCGGTGCTGGGTGGGATCTTGATTGATTGTGGGACGTTTGCATTTGGTTGTCAATTGTTTGAATTATCTGCTTTACAGTAGGGGGGTCCACTGTTATGGATCCCCAGATCTCCCCATGGGGAGGCTACTGCGTGGGATTCGGGGCCATTTGGGCCCGCTTGCTCGGTTAGCTTAAGGGGACAGCGGGGCGCCCGTGGCCCGGCTTCCCCACAAAAAAATAACTGCGTTCTCACCTCCTTCCTCCCTCTTTGCGCCTTCGGGTGTTTTCCTGGGTGACCGTGTCACCGGGCGAGAGTAGACCAAGGGTGTGCTGGTGGGTTCCCTCAGGTGGGCAGGTGTCCCTATCTGTTTCTGTGGGCTGGGGTGACACGGCGTTTTATGCGACGCACTCTCCTGTGAGGTTTGATCGAGATTTAACGATTTCAACACGCCTCCCGACAGTCGCGCCCTCGTGCCCTGCTGGAAGTTGGTCCGACGCGACGGTGGGACAGCCGACGGCGTTGGTGGCACACTCAACTCCGCCCCAACAGCACCGCCCCAATATGCGTATGTGGCCCCCTATCTTTTTAACTCCAGGTTGTGTAACCAAACCATATTGGGCTCTCCAATCAGAGGGGCACACGTGGTTGGCCCAATTGGGGGAGCTGCTCGTTGGGGCAGCTGTTGTTGGATGTGCTCTAAATGGCCCAACAACAGGGTGAATGCGCCCTTGCCAGTGGGGGCGACATCCAGTGTCGGTCGCGCGAGTGCCACTGCTGACGCGTGCAGGGGAATGTTGTGCAAAATGCACGTTTTGACCTGCGACGCAGCCAGGCGGAGGTAAGTAGGGACTTCACGGGTGGCCAAGAGGAAGTGAAACCGTGTTCGGGAAGACACCTTGGCCTTGGACTCGATCTGAAGTACCTGACGTCGCCGACACGGAAATCGTACCTCCAGGACTGGCTATAGTCTGTCTCACTGTATTAGACGCATGAGAAACAGTTCTTCGGGGAACATGCAATAACTGGGGCGCATGGACGGCTTTTGCGATGCGGGCTTCTCTAGCTGGATAGAGATACTCTCTGGATTTTTTTGCGTCAAAGAGGACGCACTTTGGCTGATGGGAAGCGCACGAAACGGGTGCCCTCTCTCGGGGATCATGGAAGAAGCGGCGGGCACTAACTTAAAAGAGTAGCCCTCTGCGCGTGGATCACGGGCTGTTCCAGCTCACAAACGAATTTCAGACCACTGAGAATCGGTGGATGTGACAGGCCATGTCATCGATGATCGATACGACAGAGAGTCCACACGCCAACATGCTGGACCTACTACGCCACTCTCCGAGAGCGCGCCTTCAGAAAGCCCGCAACTCTTCATCCAATCCACTGTCACAGTTTGAGGATGGTCGGAGCCCGCACACCAACGACGCGCCCCAAACTCGAGGCGTCTATTTGTATGAGAACGACTTTAGGTCATGCTAGCCACAGGTCACATCGCGGCACGGGGCTGACCCATGCTGGACACAGGTCACATCGTGGCACGTGGATCACCCACGGGCGCCCGCTTCAACGTGGGTGCACCCTGCACCTCCTGGCGCTGGCACATGCGCTGCTTCCAGGCAGCGTCCGCTCCTGGAGACCAGGCGCCGGCTGCCGTAGCTGCTTTTTGCGACCTCCGGTACGTCGGGACTGCGACGAAGCGCGCATTTAAACCATGAACGCACCGCTGCTGTGGTTATGCGGTTCCGTGGGAGGCATCCAACCGCACAGCGCCGCCCGTGCAGGTCAGCGACTGCCGTCGTCCCCCACTTTCTGAGCCCCCCTTCATGATTCCTGAGAGCCTCCCAATCCTGTCTCTCCTTCCCGCTTCCTGTACTTCGACGTCATCAACGTGGACGATGCGGCGCGGTCGTTCCAGGCGGATGTCGGACCGGCGACGTGAGTACAGTCGGCTGTCGTGGCTGCTCACCCAGGAGCAGCTCCTAACCGCGAGGTGGACGACGCGCGGTCAGGAAAGTCAAGCCGGTCAAGCAAGACCAGCCAAGAAACTAAGCAAGACGACCGAGGGTCACAAGGCCCTAAGAATCTTCAAGACACCCGCATGCCCCACGGCCAAGAGAACATAGTACCCCCGCTCCCAAACACACCACCGCCACGCACACAAGGACGTCAAACCACAAAGACACTTCAAGACACGCCCCCACAGGAAGTCCAAGATTCATCTACACACCCCCTGCCAAACACACCCACTTTTTTCCACGTAAACCTGCACACCACGTCCAGGACGGCCCCACACCCCAAAAAAGACAACCGAACTGAGATTCTACGGTCGTCCATCTCGCACATGTTTGAACAGATGCAAGCCCCAAAAAATGCTAGGGAACAGCCACGGCCCCGATGTTGGCACCGCTGCGATCGCAAAAGCGTCGCTTGGAGGGCGTCGCGCTCGACTGCCCCCCTCGACCGACCAAGCTAATCGTAGGCCGTCACAATGACGCCGACATGTGGTAGCGGCGATGCCCACCGTGGCACCAAGAGTGGCGGCACGAGCGCCACGAGCAGGGGGGGGGCGGGCTCGCCGCGTCGTCGACGGCGACGGATCGGCAAGCGCCTCGCGCGGCCCCACGATCTCCTCGATGCGGGTGGCGGCAGCACCAGCGTGGAGCGTTGTCGCCACAACAAGGTGCCGCAACCGGCAAGAGGGGGCGCGGGGGGGGAGGGACGCCACCCGCGCCGTTTCCAGTGCCAGGCGGAGACGAGTCTGCGGCGGCCGCCGCCGAGTCGGACGATGCCGAAGGCGCGGCTGTGGCCGACGGCAACGTGGCCGCAGCGGGCGCGTGCGGGAAGTGGCCCAGCGCGCGGCCTCCTCCGCCGACTCTGATGGCCAGCACGCCTGTTGGCACCCATCAGCGACGCAGACACGGCATGAACAAAGCATAGCGTGCTCGTCCGTGACCTGCAGCGGGGGTGGCGGTCGCCATCGACAGAGGAGGCGGCTAGCTGCTGTGGCGGCGGCCAGCTGCGGGGGCGGTGGTCAGCGGCCGGGGCGGTGGCCAGCGGTGGGGGCGGTGGCCAGCGGCGGGGGCGGTGGCCAGCGCGGTGCTGCTTATCTTGTGTTCACGCGCAAACGCGTCTTTTTTGTAAAAACTCCGTAACAATCTTGCGAACCGGCCTGCATGTAGCCGTAAACGGCGATTTCGCCAACAATTTGCGCAGCGAACTGCGTTTCGTCCGGACAGGTATCTGTACATCATCCGAAGCGCCTCGACGCGCTGAGCACGGCCATCGCCTTCCCTCAGCCCGGTCGCCGCTTTCTTGCGCTCCATAAAATGTTGCGGCACGCTCTTCTTGCGGAGGGAGTCTAGCTACGGAGAGATCATATCGCTTAGGGCAATCCCAGGAGCGTCGGCCCCATCTTTCATTTAACCCCATCTGGAGGTGCAAGGTGTGGGTCCATGAATGGAAAGACCATCCTGGGAGCCCAATATCCCAAACGTCGCGATGGACTTTGCGACATGGACCATCGAGTGGTCTCTGGAAGATTGAACGATAGGGTCTACGTTGGTGGGTCCGACAAGGTCTCAATCTGACCTCGCCTCGAATTGCAGGGGACTAGCCGAACGACGCTGGCTGATGTGTCCAAAACCGATCGCAGATCGTGCAGAGATAGTCATTAGATTCATTCGAAACTGGGCTCGGGCGTGCCATGCGACTAAGAATTGAAGCACAGTACGCGAATGAAGCCAAAACCGACCAGAATCAGGCTCAACACGCAACAACATGGGGTGAATGCGAAGACACCTGGCAGTGCCACGGCACCACGCGCAAGAATATTCCATGTCAACGCCTTACACAGGCGAGGACCTGCGTTGCACAAGGCGCCGCACCAGCGATCTGGGCCAGTATGGTGAACAATCATCTGCCCGAGAGGACAACGGCACTGTCCGCACCGCAGAGTGGTCCTCCCAAGCAGCTCGCCACTCCCATGGACCATCTCTTGGGAGTGCAAGCTCTTAGAATCGTTTCCCTGCGTCGCTCTCGGGTCAGGCGCTCCGGTCAGAGGACGGAAGAGGTGCTCTTTGATTGGATGTCAATGCAAAATTTCTCAGCCGTGCCCCGGCCTCGAACTGTCTTACGTGCAGTCCAAGTATTTTCAAAATGTTCTGTCTCGATCTCGTGGCAATCTGGTCGGGCTGGGCTCCGCCCTCAAGTCTCCTGTGGACGTGATTGGACGCCGCTTGTCTCAAACGTACGATGTGGCGGCCAGTTGTGGCACTGGGTGGGAGATGAGACAGCGTTGCGCAGAAATGAGTGGTTACGTTAGCCCGTCGCGTGATCGACATTTGGGCCTCACACACACATATGTCGACTGATTGCGTTGCGTGGGCGGACAGCGATGATGACAGCCACTTCCCTGTCGTCAGTCCCCGTATCGTGTGAGGTCCAATTAACAGGCATTGTGGGATCGGGGGTGCCTGCGCGGGAGCACCCCGCCTCCCCAGGCAGCGCATTGGAGGACCTCGACCAGTTTCCCTGCGCCGGTCCGGCGGGTGCCGCCTTTTTTGTGGCGCGAGCGGGACAGGGCGTGCCTCTACACGCGCGCTCGACACGCACACGTGGGTCCGCAGAGACACGCCTCCCGGCTAAAACAGTCCGAGGGGACCGACAGGCGGTCGCCTGCCACGCGAGACAGCGATTCGGGGGACCTATCGCGTTGTTCCCGCGCGTGGGTTTGGGGGGGTGGGACCTGTCGCGTTGTCCTCTCGCACGCGTCCGACGCTCGACCTCTTCTGGTCTTTTGCGGGCCACATCGGGTGGGGCCCAGGCCGTCGCCGTCCCACCCAGGCACGCATAGAGAGCATGCGGTGGTTTGCCGTGGGCGGGTCAACTACAACTCTTTTTCGCTCTGCGTGGACGGACGCGGGCGCGGGCGGGCAGCCAACGGATTTCCCACCGTCGCCGGCACGCAGTGTGGGGGCCCTGTGGTGTCTCCCGCGCGCGGCTCCGCCGCGTGCCGTTTGTGTGCGCGCATCCCGCCGGCGGGGCCGCGGCGCCCGCCTCCGTACCCCTCTCGCACGGCATCTTTAGCCCGCGCACTCCGTCTCCC